>OKRW01002553.1_pt1 | contig 12959 bp, 8 predicted proteins | sample 1601151 | NCBI WGS metagenome assembly OKRW01 (sample SAMEA3541471, study PRJEB24748) | human gut metagenome | biome: human gut; feature: human-associated habitat; material: faeces | place: China | collected 2012 | reverse complement strand
ACCGTCAGCTAACAGTTGATAAGTAAATTAGTTCCTTATCACTGTTAAGCCAAGGCTTTTCGGCTTTTTTTGTAGGGCTATAAGCCTGTGCTGAGCATGTAAGATGAAGGAATGAAAAACACGATTAAAATGCGGGATAAACACTGCTTCTAAAGAATATAATATGATTGTGGAATAGAAATACGCAACAAGTTACAAAAATCTATTTCAATGTCCAGCTGATATATTGATTTTTGAAGCCCATCCGGATATACTAGAATAGAAAAATGCAACATGTTGCAAAAATCTTTTACAGTGAGGTTTTAAGATGGAGATTCGCAGAGATTTTTATTTGGATAAATTGATAAAAAGAAAGAATAATGGATTGATTAAGGTAATTACTGGTGTCCGTCGATGTGGAAAATCCTATTTACTGAATAATCTGTTTTATCATCATTTATTGGAAAGCGGAGTTGATGCTGACCACATCATTCGCTTTGCTTTTGATTCAGCCGATGATCTTTATCTGATTGGCGAAAGCCTGATTCAGATTGAAAAGGAAAAGCGTGGAGTTGATCCTGAAAAGTTTATGGATTATATCCGCTCCAAAGTTGTAGGTGAAGAAATGTATTATCTGCTGCTTGATGAAATTCAGATGTTGGATTGTTTTGAAGCTGTTTTGAATAGCTATCTTCGCAAAGATAATATGGATGTATTTGTGACAGGAAGTAATGCAAAACTTTTGTCTAAAGATATAGCCACCGAGTTCGCTGGTCGTGGTGACGAGGTTCATATGTATCCCCTGAGTTTTGCCGAGTTTATGACCATTTACAGCGGTGATAAGTACATGGGATTATCTGAATATATGCTGTATGGCGGTATTCCTCTGGTTGTTCTTCGTGAGGGAGCAAACGATAAGGCAGTTGCATTGCAGAATTTGTTCAATGAGATTTATCTTCGAGATATTACCAAACGTAACCGCGTGAGGAATATCGGAGAATTGGAAGATCTTCTGAATATTCTTTCCTCTGCCATTGGTTCGCTGACCAATCCGGAAAAATTGAAGAATACTTTCAAGACGGTAAAGAAATCCAGAATCACTTCCGCTACTATTAAGAAATATCTGGATTATTTTGAGGATTCTTTCCTGATTGAATCAGCACAAAGATATGACATTAAAGGAAAAGCATATATTGAAACACCAAAGAAGTATTATTTTTCCGATCTTGGTCTTCGCAATGCTAGAATCAATTTCCGTCAGTTTGAGCAGACTCATTCTATGGAGAATGTAATTTATAATGAACTTCGTATGCGTGGTTACAGTGTGGACGTGGGCGTAATACCGATTGCAGAAAGAAATCAGGAAAATAAGGTTATCCGTAAACAGCTTGAAGTTGATTTTGTATGCAATCTTGGTTCGTCCAGATACTATATCCAGTCTGCATACTCGCTGCCAGATGAAACGAAGCGCATTCAGGAAATCAGACCGTTCAGGAAAATTGATGATTCCTTCAAAAAGATTGTTATCACAAAAGATATTGTACAGCCCTATTATGATGATTATGGTATCTTGACTGTAAACATTTATGACTTTCTCCTTGATCCGCAAATTCTTGAAAAATAAACAATGTTATAAAGGATGCTACTGGTGCCAGGTACAATGAAAAAAGAACCACGTCTGAGAGAAGCTGTGGTTCTTTTTTGCTGTACGAAAGGTTTCGGCGAAACCGGTTGCCGGAAAGCTCCTTCTTTCTATTTCTTCACAATATGTTTTAAGCCTTTCCAGATCTCATTGATCACAACCACCGACCCTGCTGTCAGCAGCATCTTCCCCCACATTGCTGCAGACAGTGGGGTCGTTTCAAATACAGCTGTTCCCACCTGAGTGATCAGAAACTGCAATACCAGCACGATAAGGAACACGCCCAGCATCAGCTTGTTGTTGAGCAGGTTCTTAAACATGGGCGTATCGTCCAGTTCTCTACAGTTAAATGCGTTGAACAGCTGGAACAGCACGAAGAGAGTAAACAGCACCGTTGCTTCCTCCTTTTGCGTGGCACCCAGGAAATTGGTGAAATGCTGCAGCATGAACACGATGGAAATGAAGATCCCGTTGGCGAATATCCGAATCAGCATTTTCCGGGAAATTATATTCGCGTTTCGCTTCGTTGGCGGATGTTTCAGCAGATCTTCTCGGATCGGTTCCAGCCCAAGGGTCAGCGCCGGAGGACCATCCATGATGATGTTGATCCACAAGAGTTCAAGAGCTGTAAAAGGTGCCGGGAATCCCGCCAGGATCGAGGCGATCACGACCACGACAGAGGAAACATTGACTGTCAGCTGAAACTGGATGAACCGCTTGAAATTCTCGTAGATCCCGCGCCCCCACTGAACGGCTTTGATAATAGTCGAGAAAGAATCGTCCAGCAGCACCATATCGCTGGCTTCTTTCGTCACTTCCGTTCCTGCGATCCCCATAGCGATGCCGACATCGGCATTTTTGATGGCGGGAGCATCGTTGATCCCGTCTCCCGTAACGGCAACAACATTCTTTTCTTCCTTTAATAACTTTACGACACGCATTTTTATCAGCGGAGTGCTTCGTGCGATGACGCTGATTTTTGGCAGTGCCTTTTTAAGCTCTTCATCAGACATGGACTCGATCTCGGCGGCTTCCACCGCCAGGTGCCCGTCCTGCAGCATATGGAGTTCCTCTGCGATGGCACGGGCTGTCCGGATATTGTCTCCGGTCAGCATTTTCACTTCGATGCCGGCACGGCGGCAGTCGCGGATGGAGTCATATACGTCCGGGCTTAGTGGGTCGGAGATCACAACGAACCCGTCATAATGCAGATCCTGTTCCAGCTCCTGTTGCTTCTCTCCGTTGAAACAAGCAAGTTCTTTGTGTGCAAAGGTCAGCAGGCGGCCGGCTTTATCCTGGAAGTTTTCCATCAGCTTCTGGATATGAGCAGTCTCTTCGGCAGATACGTTGCTGCAAAGGGAGAGGATCTTTTCCGGATTTCCCTTGGTGTAGAGCATCAGCCTTCCGTCTTCGTTCACGATCGTGCTCATGTCTTTGTTCTGTGACGAGAACGGAAAAACGCGAACGATATCGGACTCTTTTCGAAGCTGCTGATAATCTGAACCGGCTTTGCGGGCAGCTGCTAAAAGGGCACATTCCGTCGGATTTCCGATGAAGGTCCAGCTGCCGTCTTCCCAGGTGATATCTGCGTTGCTGTTGATGCAGAAGTTGCGCAGCAGCGCCTGCGCTGTTTTCTGGTCAATGGCAGAAGGCGCGTCTGCCGGAGCGGAGGCGATCTGGGAATCCGGAGAATTCAGGGATTCCAAAGCAGCCGGGGAATCCGAAGCCGTAGCGACAGCAACCGAAGTGTCGGCCTCTCGCGCCGTCCTCGCTTCCTTCGGCTGCAAAGAAGCCTCCGCAGGCGTTTTTGCAGGAAAGGCAAGGTCTTCTGGATCCAGGAGTCTGCCGCCGGCGTAGATTTTCTGGACGGTCATTTTGTTCTCGGTGAGGGTGCCGGTCTTGTCGGAACAGATGATGTTGACGCAGCCGATGGTTTCGCAGGCGATCATCTTTTTGACCAGAGCGTTTTCGCGGGACATTTTGATGATGTTGAGGGCGAGGGAGACGGCGACGATGGTGGGCAGGCCTTCCGGCACGGCGGCCACGATGAGGACGATGCTGGTGATGAAGGCTTCTGACACGGTGTCCAGACTGATGGTGTGGTTCATGGCGAACTGGATGATCTGGATCAGGAACACGATGGCGGCGGCGGAGGAACCGAGGATGGTGATGCCTTTGCCGAGGCGGTCCAGCTTTTCCTGGAGCGGAGTGGTGGTTTTTTCGATGGAGGAAAGTTCCTGAGCGATCTGGCCGAATTCGGTATCGTTGCCGACGCCGGTGACCAGCATCGTGCCTGAGCCGCCGGAGACGAAACAGCCGGAGTAGAGCATGCAGGCCCGCTCTGCGACGGGGGTATTTTCCTGGCAGGTGAATGTTGCGTCTTTTTTGACCGGGAGGCTTTCGCCGGTAAGGGCGGACTCGTCTGCGGAGAGGTCATTGCCGGAAATGAGCCTGCCGTCTGCTACGATCTTGTCTCCTGTTTCAATGAGAAGGATGTCCCCGATCACGATGTCTTTCTGAGGGATCAGCTGGGGCTCGCCATCGCGCAGAACTTTGATCAGGGTGTCTTCGTTGATCTTGCTGAGGGCTTCGAAGGCTTTGGCGCTTTTGCCTTCCGTGACGATGGTGATGGCTACCGACAGGAAGATGGCCGCAAAGATGCCGGCGCATTCGAGAAAGTTGTACTCGCCGCCGGTAAAGTAGCGGGTGATGTTGACTGCCAGAGTGATGATGGCGGCGAAGAGGAGCATGAGAAGCATGGGTTCTGTCGATGCGTCCCAGATCCTTTTTAGCATGGATTCGGTGCCGGTGCGGACGAAGGTGTTGGCTCCGTATTTTTGCCGGGACGCCTGAACTTGTGATTCGCTGAGACCGTGCTCCGGGTCGGCCCCGGCAGCCTGCAAAAGTTCCTCCCGGGACATGTAAAATGCATTGTTCATAAAGTGTTCCTCCGTAATAAAAAAATCCGATACAGACCGATTTTCTCTGTACCGGATGATGTTTCATAAAAAAGAGACCTCCTGCACAGTAAAAAACCGTACATGAGTCTCGTTGATTAAGGCAAGCCAGACGATGGTCCCGGCGGGACATATCTGTATTTCGCAGATGCTGCCGGTCGTCAGTATGTTGACTTGCCACGCATGGGTATGCGCCACTACTCCCCCACGAACTTGTTGTAAAGTTTGTAAAACCGTTTTTGCCGATTTTTGTCTACTTTGTCGGTTCTGACTATAGCATGGGATATGTGGGTTAGTCAATGATAACAGGACGTGACGGGGGGAATTTCAGGACGTTTAGAGGGTGTCCAAGCATACTGGATGAAAAAAGTATGGGAACAATCCTTAATGTCTTTGGATTCACCCTTGACTTTTGCCTGGGAGGCTCGTATAATAAAACACGTAACACCCATATATTGTGGTTAAAACGAGAAAAGACAACAAAATATTCGATATATTGGAAGAAAATGCAAAGGCTGAGGATGCATAGAAGGACTGGGATTTCTGGAACTTTGCGTGTTTCCGGGGCTTTTTTGTTTGCTCTGAAACAGGATTTTGCATGAGAAAGCGAAGTGTCAGAGCTCAATATGTAGTAGTAAATCACAGTGAAGATCAGAGGGCTGCGTGAGGCTGGCAGCCAGGGAAATCTGATCGAAAAGAGGAAAGGAGACCCCTATGGAGACAGATGTAAAAGTAAATGTAATCAAACGAAATGGTGAGGAGGTCTCTTTTGATCTGCTTAAAATCGCCAATGCCATCAAGGCTGCAAACCAGGAGGTGGCACCGATCTATCAGCTGAACGAATATCAGATCCAGGCAATCGCAGACAATGTAGCGGCTAAGATCTCCGAGATGACCCATGCGGTCCATGTAGAGGATATCCAGGATATGGTGGAGACGGCTATCATGGAGATGCGCGGCTACGAAGTAGCACAGAAATATGTAAGATATCGTTATAAACGTGAGCTTTCCAGAAAGTCCAATACCACGGACAATGGGATACTGTCCCTCATCGAGCATCTCAACGAAGAGGTAAATCAGGAAAACTCCAACAAGAATCCGGTGATCAACTCCACCCAGCGCGACTATATGGCGGGAGAGGTCAGCAAGGATCTGACAATGCGTGTACTGCTGCCGGAAGAGGTCGTTAGAGCTCATGAGAAGGGAATCATCCATTTCCACGACTCTGACTATTTTGCACAGAAGGAACACAACTGCGACCTGATCAACCTGGAGGACATGCTCCAGAACGGGACGGTCATCAGCGAGACTTTGATCGAAAAGCCGCATAGTTTTTCCACTGCCTGCAACATTACGACTCAGATCGTTGCACAGGTGGCAAGCAACCAGTACGGCGGACAGTCCTTTACATTATCTCACCTGGCACCGTTCGTGGACGTGAGCAGAGAAAAGATCCGCAAGGCGGTCATCGAAGAGAGGGAAGCCCTTGGCGAAGATATGGATCTTGATATTATTTCCAAGATCGTGGAACGCCGTTTGAGAAAGGAAGTTCAGAGCGGGATACAGACGATCCAGTATCAGCTGATCACTCTGATGACCTGTAACGGACAGGCGCCGTTTGTAACCATGTTCATGTATCTGGACGAAGTACCGGAAGGAAAAACCAGAGACGACCTGGCGATGCTCATCGAAGAAGCACTTCTGCAGAGAATGCAGGGTGTCAAGAACGAGAAGGGTGTGTGGATCACGCCGGCGTTCCCGAAACTGGTCTACGTGCTGGATGAAGACAATGTAACGGAAGATTCGAGATACTGGTATCTTACAGAGCTTGCTGCAAAATGCACGGCAAAACGTATGGTGCCTGACTATATCTCTGCAAAGGTGATGCGTTCTCTCAAGAAGGGCGATGTGTATCCGTGCATGGGATGCAGATCGTTCCCGACAGTAGAGGACGGACAGAGAAATCCGGATGGATCGAGGAAGTATTACGGCCGGTTCAACCAGGGCGTTGTTACCATCAATTTAGTTGATGTGGCCTGCTCGGCAGAAGGGGATATGGATCGCTTCTGGGCGATCCTGGAAGATCGTCTGGAACTTTGTCACAGAGCATTGCGGTGCAGACATGAGAGACTTTTGGGAACCAAGTCAGACGTTGCTCCTATCCTGTGGCAGCACGGTGCACTGGCGCGTTTGAAGAAGGGAGAAACCATCGACAAGCTGCTGTTTGATGGATACTCCACCATTTCGCTGGGCTATGCGGGACTGTGTGAAATGTGCGTCCGCATGATCGGCAAATCTCATACTTCTCCGGAGGGACAGGAATTCGCATTGTCCGTAATGCAGAAACTCAACGACAAGTGTCAGGAGTGGAAAGCGGCAGAAAGAATCAGCTATTCCGTTTATGGAACTCCGATGGAATCCACGACGTATCGTTTTGCAAAGTGTCTGCAGAAACGTTTTGGCATCATCAAAGGAGTTACGGACAAGAATTACATTACAAACAGTTATCACGTACACGTTACAGAAGAGATCGACGCTTTCAGTAAGCTGAAGTTTGAGGCGGAATTCCAGAAGCTTTCCCCGGGTGGAGCTATCAGTTATGTGGAAGTGCCGAATCTGCAGAACAACATTGAAGCGGTTCTTTCTGTGATGAAGTTCATATACGACAATATCGTATATGCAGAGCTTAATACGAAGAGCGACTACTGCCAGGTGTGCGGCTATGACGGCGAGATCAAGATCGTCACTGACGATTCCGGCAAGCTGGTCTGGGAATGCCCGAACTGTGGCAACCGCGACCAGGATCAGCTGTTCGTAGCAAGACGTACCTGCGGCTATATCGGAACCCAGTTCTGGAACCAGGGTCGGACGCAGGAAATCAAAGACAGAGTGTTGCATCTGTAGGGTGCGGCATTGACAGATAAATAAAAAAGTGCCTTTTGGAGAGTGGTCCTTGTCGTTTCACGTCGTGATTTTGCTTTTCGTGCCTGGGAGGGGGAGTTCTCTAAGGGAGTATGGTAAAATAGTAAAAATTACGAGTATCATTTTCAGGAGACGATTGCAGGAGAGGGAAGCTTATGAAACACAAAATCATACCCATGATAGTATGCTTGATGCTGTGCGTGGCGCTGATGCCGGCGGCAGCGTATGCAGATAATGCAAAGACGACGCCTGCGGAACCGCCGGGAATCTGGACGGATCATGCGGCAGCGGCCTTTGCAGGAGGAAGCGGAACAGCGGGAGACCCGTATCAGATCGCAACGCCGCAGCAGATGGCAAAGCTGGCGAAGGATATCAACGCAGGAAAGTACGATGAGGTTTACAATGGAGACCATTTCAAACTGATGACGGATATAGATCTGTCGGCTCATCGCTGGATCCCCATCGGCAGGGGAATAAGATCGCTCAATCGCACCGTCTTTACCGGGTACTTTGATGGAAATGAAAAGGTGATCAAGGGACTGTATGTAGATGAAAGCGAGGATCATTTCAGCGCAGGCTTGTTCGGATTCGTCAGAGGATATGAAATCAAGGATCTGACTATCGAAGATGGCTATGTCAAAACAGTGTCAAACCAGGGATGCACGGAAGGCGCAGGCATTCTGGTCGGAGCAGCACAGAGCGGAAGCGGCATTCGCCCGAATATAAAGAACTGTTTTGTGAGTGGCATCGTGGAGAGCAGTGATGCGGAAACTGGCGGTCTTGTTGGGGACAGCCATGAGGGAACTTATGAAGACTGTACGGCTGACGTAGAAATAAGAGGCGCATATAGTGCGGGAGGTTTTGTAGGGGAAGATCGTACTGGAATCTACCGAAACTGCACTGCTAAGGGCAACGTCAGTGGGACTCTGCATGTTGGTGGTTTTGCAGGACATATGGAGTACAAAAGCAATTTAGATCACTGCTTCGCTCAGGGCAAGGTCACAGCAAGCGATACAGGAGCTGGCGGATTTGCAGGATATCTCGAATACGCTATCGTGGTAAACAACTGTGTGGCCGCCGGTGACGTTAAAAGTACGTTCCAGGGAGACGATCCAAATGTCGGTGGATTTGCCGGGGAGGTGGATGCCCGTTATGATGATGTCACAGTTTCAAATAGTCATGCCGCTGGAAAGGTGACGAGTGCAAAAACTGACTACAAACCGGGCGGATTTGTGGGTGGATTTTATGGATTTTCAATAACATATACCCACTTTAATGCATGTTCCTATGATGTAGAAAAGAACCTGGGGATTGAGGCGATCGGCGGAGAAACGTCTGCTGATGTGGATGGTGTTGACGCGGTTTCCTCGCAGGTAGTAAAAGACAAGATCTGCAAAGACTATTATGGCAAACATATTGTAAAGGAAGTAGCGGAAAAGCCTGCAACCTGCACGGAAGACGGCCAGAAAGCCTACTGGAAATGTGAGAACTGCGGACGACTCTTCGCAGATGAAAAGGGCTCGCAGCAGATCGAAAAACCGGCAGTGATCCCTGCGACTGGACATAACTTCGGCGAATGGAAGGTAACGAAAGAAGCAACTGCAACCGAGAAGGGCGAAAAAGAGCGGGTATGCGCCAGATGCCAGTTTGTCGAAAAGGCTGAGATCCCGGCGATCGGCACGTCGGGTACAACGGATCCTGCAAAGGAAACGCAGGATAATGCGGACAAATCCGCCGAGACCGGTGATGACAGCAACGTCGTACTCTATGGAATTCTGGCACTGCTGGCGGCAGGAGGCGCCGCAGGGATGCTGTACAGGAGACGGAAAGCATAAGGATGCAATAAAATATAATGAAGCGATAATTAAAGGGATCGTATCCAAAAGGATAAGGTCCCTTTTTTATGGAGTAGCACCAGCGGATAGGCGGGGGTCGTTTCACGTCGTTTTTTTGCTTTTTGTGCTGCTGTAGGTGGGATTTGTCAGAAAACTGTGGTATAATAGAACAAACTATGTTTACTTAATCGCTTTATATCATTAAAGGAGAACACTATGAAAAAACGATTTGCGGCGGTGCTGACGAGTCTGCTTCTGCTCATGCTTCTGGTGCCGGCGACGGCTTTTGCGACCGGCGGACACACGGTGAACGGAGATCTGAATCTGAAGAGCGGTACAATGCTGGAGGATGACGGCTATACCTGGGATGCATCCACGAATACCTTGACGATGCAGGATCTGACGGTAATGGGGAATATCAATCTGCCTAATGCGGAATGCACGATCAATGTGAAGGGGAATTGCAGTGTTAAGGAAATCAGAAGAGATGACAGCGGTGCAGCACAGGCAGTTACGATTGAAGGTGAAACTGGTGCTATATTGAATTCCTCGGTATCAGTGCCTGGAAGTCTGACGTTAGATTCGATTGTGTTGACAGGGGATAGAATTTGGAACAGCACCACGAATCAGGGGTATATTTTAAAAGTGGAAAATAGTAATATTACCTTGCATCATCAGCTTATGTGGATGACTGCAGATGGAATGGAACTTATAAACAGTAGTTTCAAACTTGATTCCAACACTGATTCGGGGCAGTTCTGGGTGCAGAAGATAGCCATGGATAAGAATTCCATAGTGGAATCATATCGACCAATGCAGAACTATGGGCACTTCACACCAAATGATCTGGGAGAAGTGAATAACTATATCGCAGAACCGGCAGGCGGAAGCTTCCAGAATAAAGGCCCATCGCCAAATGCTGCCGATCACTGGCTGACTGTAGTAGATAAAGAGGGTAATATAGCCAGCCACTTCATCCTCAGAGCTCCAAAGGAACAGTGCGAGATCAGCCTTGAGGCTTCTCCTGCTGAGGGCGGAACGGTCAGCGGCGCAGGTTCCTATGATATGTATTCTACGGCTGCCGTAAAAGCAGAAGCAAATAAAGGCTACCACTTCGTGCAGTGGCAGGATGAAGATGGAGTGGCAGTGAGCAAGGATGCTTCCTACACTTTCCAGGTGACGCAAACGCAGACCTTGACAGCTGTCTTTGCAAAAGACAGCGTAACGCCAACGCAGCCGGGAAGCTCAGATCAGGGCGGCTCCGATGACAATGCTGTGGCGACAGGCGATTCCTCCCACATGGAACTGTGGATCGCACTGCTGGCAGCAAGCATACTGGGCATTGCAGGGACAGTCGTGTTTAGAAGACGCAAAGCATAAAAAGTTTTCAATATCCAAGAAAAAGGATCATATCTGGTGGTATGGTCCTTTTTTATGTCGTTTCACGTCGCAATTTTGCGTTTCGCGCCAGAAGGGTTGTCCCTGTTCGGGGGTCATGTTACTATCGTGAAAAGCAATAAAGTAAAGGAGAGTTTCCATGAGATTGATAAAAGAAGCCATTACGGAACTGGAACGGAATCCATATGTCCTAAGATCTGGCCCGGATCGGATCACCTACTCTCGGGAATTCAAGCATCTTTTTATGTGCGAATATCTCGCAGGGAAGAAACCGACAGAAATTTTTAGAGCTGCGGGATTTGACCCTCGTATGATAGGCGCGAAGCGCATTGAACGTGCCAGTGCTCGCTGGCGGAAGGAATACGAAGCAGGGACTCTCGTACTGGAGTCCGATACTCTGAAGAAAAACGCATAAAACGAAATGAAAAAGCTGAGCTGGGGCAATTTAACTGTGTGTTGCGCCCTGTGCTCAGCTTTTTTCTTTGCGGACTTTGAAATTTTGGATAGCCGGTCGATGATGGGGATTCGGTAGGCCCTAGCGGATCCCCTCCAGCCTCCGGAATGCGTACTTGGTGATATTGCTGGCGTTGATGACCCCCACCATATCGCCGTCATCCAGGACCGGCGCTTTCTTGATATGATGATCGGAAAGCACGTGGCAGACGGTTCCCAGATCGTCCGACAGGTTTACCGTGATGACGGATTTGCGGGCGACGTCCCGGACTTTGCAGTGCATCAGCTCCTGCAGTTTTTCGTCAAAATCCATGGTCATAAGGGATGAAGGATTGACGTAGAGGGGATGCTCGGCGGCGAGAAACCGAAGAATATCTCCGTCGGAGATAAATCCGATCAGCGACTGGTCGCCATCGACCACGGGAACGCCGCTGATGCCTTTTTCCGTCAGCAGATCCAGCACGGCGGTCAGGCTGGCGTCACCGTTGACTGTGTAGACATCCTTTTTCATAAGCTGCGGCAGGGCAGGGGCCTTTGCAGAAGAAGCAGGGGCAGCCTTCGTATGGATGCGGAATACGCGGTCGCGGGCCGGGCCGAAGAAGCGGGTGATGACTTTCAGGCTCATGCCCACCAGGATCGCGGCGATGACCGTCCCCAGACCCACGCTCCCCAGCGAGTGGATCAGCACCAGGCAGGTGATCAGCGAGATGACGACCATGCTGATGTCGAAGATCAGCTTGATGGTGGAAAACGGTTTTCTTGTGACTTTGGAGATGGCCAGCATGGCGCCCTCGCCGGCTAGCGGCACCAGATCCATCGGCACGTAAAAGAAGATCCCGATGGCGATGAGTACGGCGCTGACGACCATCATGAGCAGCTGGATGTAGAGGTGCTCCGGGTCGGGCAGGAACGTCATCAGGTAGTTGGAAAATGTGGTCAGGTAGCCGAACAGGATGCCGACGGGTATCTGCAGCAGGTTTTTCAGCTGGAACGCGCGCCGCAACAGGATGATCTGCAGCAGCACCAGCCCCACGTGAAAGAGGATGGTGGCTTTGCCCATTTCGATGCCCCACACGCAGGTCATGGTGTACGGGATCGAGCTGACCGGCGACACGCCCAGGTCGGATTTAACGGAAATGGCGATCCCCAGCGTCATGATGAGGAACCCCGTCACGTACACCAGGAATCGCACGAAAATACTGGTTTCTTTCGTTTCTTGCTTCATTTTTATGCCTCTTTATTTTAGATTTTTTATCATTTGTTCGGTGACTTTTTGCCAGGTTTTCAGGTCGTCCGGCGCTATGCTGCCGGCCAGCTTTTCGGTCAGCTGGCTCATTTCTGCAAAGAGCGCTCCCCGGTGTTTTTCGGCCTCTGGCGTCAGGGTCAGCTTCTTATACCGAGCGTCTTTTTCGGATGGTTCCCGGCGCAGGAGTCCCTTGCGCTCCATGCTCTGCAACAGGGTGGTCGCGGTGGAAGGGCGCAGCCCGAATTCTTCTTCGATGTCCTTCTGAAAGATTTCTTCATCCGGGTGGTCCAGCAGATAATGCAGGACTCGCCCCTGAGCTCCGCTGAATGGCGCCTCCGCCGTCAGCCGGTCGAAATGCCTGCGCTGGCGGTTGGCCAGGATATTGATCTGGCGGTAAATAGGGGATGAGTTCATGATGACCTCCGTGCAAATACTTAGTTACCTAAGTATAATAGGGTTTCTTGACGGGAATGTCAATGGGGCGGGAGTTTCACGGAGTCAAGTGTAAATTTGTGTGTAAAAACCTT
>OKRW01002551.1_pt1 | contig 12965 bp, 9 predicted proteins | sample 1601151 | NCBI WGS metagenome assembly OKRW01 (sample SAMEA3541471, study PRJEB24748) | human gut metagenome | biome: human gut; feature: human-associated habitat; material: faeces | place: China | collected 2012 | reverse complement strand
CAATTCAAACGCAGTTGCCTGCCAGACGGCCCCAAGGTCGGCTCCGTCAGCCTCTCGCCACGTGGTGACTGGCGTATGCCGAGCGATGCGGTGTCGCGACTCTGGTTGGAAGAGATAGAACGGATCAACATATAGATACCGAACCGATTCACCCGACAAAGATACGAAACCATAAAAAAGCAAAGTCGATTAGAGTCGATTAGAGTCGATTAAAATGACTGCTAAAACGATTTTTATTGGTATTCATTGTTTTATTGATAGCTATGTCCATTTGCAAACGATCAATAAAACAGTGAATACCAATACATTGCAACAGCAAATCACCACCTCTTGACCTTTTGCTATGACGATTCCTTATATATAATAACTAAGTATTCTCTTATAACTAATTATAAAACGGGACTTTTTTCAATTTTTGAAAACGACAAAAGGCGAAACTTCAAAAAATCCCGCCAACACCTAAAGGACCGGCATCTCAGCCCCCCAATCAAAACACCGGTGATTCGCACCATAAAGCAGCAGGCTATATATAAAAGCAGATCACAATCCGGAAGAATCGATCCATGAACATGAAAAGATTAATCGACTCTATTCGACTCTATTCGACTCTAATCGACTCTAATCGACTCCGCTTTTTTATAATGCCATATATTTGCAGGGTAATCGATTCACAAACGCTCTTTGAAATATTTACATATAGCCAACCGTTCCCACAAAAAAAGGCTACCGGAACCCGATAGCCTTTTAATGGATATTTCAGTTTTCTTATTCAGACAATGCAAATGCCGGCTGACGGTGAATCCACTGTCCACGAGTAAAGTCGGGGAAGTCTACCAATGCGCCGCCACGGGCGATAGACATCTCGGACAAAGCGGAAATAGCGCTCCATGCAGCAGCATCGTAGCAGTCCATAGGAGCCGGTTTCTTGTTATGAATAGCGTTGATCAAGTCGAACATCATCACGTAGTCCATACCACCGTGTCCGGCCTGAGCAGCTTCGGCTTCATGCTTGGACCACAATGTATGGTCGAACTTCTTGAACCATTCTTCCGAATCATCCCAACGGTGAGGTTTGGATTGGTTTTCAACGTATACGTGATCGCCATCGTTCATCCATAAACCTTCGGTTCCCTGAATGCGGAATCCCAAAGAGTAAGGACGGGGGGAATTCGTATCATGCGTAACGATAACCGTCTGTCCGTTCGCACACTTGATCATGGAAGTCACGATGTCACCCAAGTTGAAGCGGACTTTTGCCAACGGATGATTTTCACCGCCATTGTCCACGATGAACTTATGCAAACCGCGAGACTGGGTTGCCATAGCAGACAAGGAGAGAAAACGGTTACCACGGTTGATGTCTAGGCAGTTTGCCACCGGTCCGATTCCATGCGTCGGATAGACATCGCCGTTACGGCGGACAGAATGGTTCGTACGCCACTGGGCTTCTGCAAACGCATCTTTACCCATGCGCAACTCACCGCCTTTCTGGTAAGTATAATGTTTACCATCATTGAATTTGACATCGCGCAAATCATGTTCGTAACCGCAAGTCGCATGCAGCAATTCACCGAACAGGCCTTTGCGGACCATGTTCAACGCAGCCATGCAGTCGCGACGATAGCAAACGTTTTCCATGATGTTCAGATGGCTTCCCGTAGCTTCCGATACGTTGACCAGATCCCAGCATTCTTCCAGCGTATTGGCGGCAGATACTTCCACACCGACATAAGGGACACCGACTTTCATGGCTGCAACCGACATCGGCACGTGCCATTCCCACGGGCTGGCGATGATGACACAATCGAATTCTTCGTTGTTCAACATTTTTTCAAATTCACGTTCGCTGCCTGTATATACCTTCGGAGCCGGAACATTGAACTTGGCGATATGATCCAGCGTACGCTGGATCGGACCAGCTTGGATATCGCAGATAGCCACGATCTTGTTTCCGGGGATAGACAACACGTTGTTAATATGTTCGTGACAACGAGAACCTGTACCGATAAAACCGAAGCGTAATTTACCATCGTCTTTGCCGGCGGGTTTCTTTTTCTTCTCTGCACTAGTTTCTGTTGTAACCGTAGCAGCAGCATTGCTACTCAATGCAAGACCAGCCGTACCGATTCCGGCAGCGGTCATCTTTTTCAGGAATGAACGACGAGTGTTTTCCATTTTTCAATTTAGAATTTTATGTTAAGTGGGCAAATGTATAACATTCCATGCATATATCAAAGGAGATAGCCCATTATTTTGCAGCCGTTCTCTTCTTATTCCGCCAAAAGCTGCCATCCCGTTTGCTACCGAACATATTCCGGCGCTTGGACTCTTCTTTTATCGCTTTTTTCTTCTCGGCTACCGCTTCCTTTACCTCGACCGTCTCGAACATATGGCCTCCTGCAACCGGCACTTCTTTACCGATCAGCTTCTGGATATCTTTCAGATACGGAACCTCTTCCACATCGCAAAAGGAAAAAGCGATCCCGCTACGGCCGGCACGACCGGTACGACCGATACGATGCACATAGGTTTCAGGTACATTCGGCAAATCATAGTTGATGACATGCGAAAGATGGTCGACATCGATACCGCGGGAGGCGATATCGGTCGCGATCAAGACACGGAGCGTATGATCCTTAAAACTGGATAAGGCACGCTGACGGGCACTCTGCCCTTTGTTTCCATGAATGGCTTCCGCACCGATCCCGGATTTGTTCAGGACACGGGCAACCTTGTCGGCTCCGTGCTTCGTACGAGTAAAAACCAAGACGGATTCCAGTGAGCGGTCTTCCAGCAGATTCTTCAACAGGTTGATCTTTTCCACTTTCTCAACAAAATAGACAGACTGGTCGATCGTATCGACGGTTGAAGAAACAGGAGTCACCTCCACTTTCTCAGGTTCATGAAGGATCGTTCCGGCTAGGCGTTCGATCTCCGGCGGCATCGTTGCAGAGAAGAACAGGGACTGGCGCTTTCGGGGCAGTAAAGGAAGGATGCGTTTGATGTCATGGATAAATCCCATATCCAGCATCCGGTCGGCTTCGTCCAAAACAAAATATTCCAATGTGTCCAGGCGGATAAAACCTTGATTGATCAAATCCAGCAGACGCCCGGGAGTTGCGATCAATACGTCTACACCCCGTTCCAATGCATCTGTCTGCGGCTTCTGCCCCACGCCACCGAAAATAACGGTATGTTTTACGTGAGTATAACGCCCGTATGCCGTAAAACTTTCACCTATCTGGATCGCCAATTCGCGTGTCGGAGTCAGGATCAAGGCTTTGATGCCCGGTTTACGTCCCCTCGAAATCCGCTCTTCGATCTTTTGGATGATAGGGATGGAGAAAGCTGCCGTCTTACCTGTTCCGGTCTGTGCGCAACCTAATAAATCAGATCCGTCCAATACTACGGGAATGGCTTCGGCTTGTATGGGAGTGGGAGTTGTGTACTTTTCTTTTTTGAGAGCCTTTCGTATCGGCTCGATTAGTTCCAATTGTTCAAATGTCATATAATAAGTATGAGCCGTCACGGCTCGTTAAATAAATAATGGTGACAAAGATACACAAAAATCCGGCATCTCTGCAATAATTTGCTATATTTGCGTGCTTTTTAAAAATATTCAGTTCTTTTTGATTCTCATGAAAGAATTATTGTCACTACTCAAACGGTTCTTCGGATACACTTCATTCCGCCCCTTACAGGCCGAAATCATACAGCGCACCTTGCAGAAAGAAGATTCGCTGGTCCTGATGCCTACGGGTGGCGGCAAGTCGATCTGTTTCCAGCTTCCGGCGATCTATATGCCGGGAACCGCCATCGTAGTATCTCCCCTTATCGCTCTGATGAAAGACCAGGTCGAAGGGCTGATCGCCAATGGCATACCGGCTGCTACGCTCAACAGCATGATGCCGGAGGAAGAACACCACCGGGTACGACAACTCTGCATACAGGGAAAGGTGAAACTGCTTTACATCTCCCCCGAAGGGATCATTAGCGAACTACACTGGCTCCTGCCCCGCATCGACATTTCGCTGATCGCCATCGATGAAGCGCATTGTATCTCGCATTGGGGACATGATTTCCGCCCCGAATATACCCAGTTGTCCGTTCTGAAAGAGAATTTTCCGAAAGTACCGATCATCGCCCTGACAGCTACGGCAGACAAAATCACCCGGACGGACATCCTGAATCAATTGAAACTGCGTGATCCTAAAACATTCATCTCGTCTTTCGACCGCCCGAACCTGTCGCTCACTATCCGCCGCGGGCTGAGCAAAAAGGAAAAGATCGCAGCGATCGTCCATTTCATCAACCGGCATCACCGGCAGAGCGGTATCATCTACTGCATGAGCCGTAACAGTACGGAGTCTTTGGTCGAAGAACTGTCTGAGTACAGCATCCGGGCAGTCGCCTATCATGCCGGGCTAAGCTCCGACAAACGCGAGAAAGCACAGGACGATTTCATCAACGACCGTGTTAATGTAGTGTGTGCAACGGTCGCATTCGGGATGGGGATAGACAAAAGCAATGTCCGCTGGGTCATTCATTATAATATGCCGGCAAGCATCGAGAACTACTACCAGGAAATAGGCCGTGCCGGACGGGACGGAATGAAAAGCGACACGCTTCTGTTCTATTCCGTGGGCGACATCCTGCTCCTTCGCCGTTTTGCAGAGGAAAGCGGACAGAAAGACGTCAGTTTACAGAAGTTGAACCGGATGCGCAGGTATTGCGAGGCAGACATCTGCCGGCGTCGTATCTTGCTGAGCTATTTCGGAGAAGAAACGGACAAGGACTGCGGGAACTGCGACGTCTGCAAGAACCCTCCCCAACGTTTCGACGGGAGCATCTTGGTACAGAAAGCCCTGAGCGGTATTTTTCGTACCGGGCAAACAGCCAATATGCACCTGCTAATCGATATACTCCGGGGAGCCGAAAAGGATGAACTGGAGGAAAAAGGATACGACAAGCTAAAAACCTATGGTGTTGGCAAAGACCTCAGCTACAAAGAGTGGAAAGAATACTTATATCAGATGCTTCAGCTCGGTTATATTGAAATCGACTATATGTCGGCCGGTCACCTAAAAGTGACTCCATTAGGACGTAAAGTCCTTTTCGGCGAGCAGCAGGCGCTCATGACCATTTACCAAAAGATCAAAGATTTTGCCCTGCCGACCAAGAAAGGCGGCTACAAATACCGTCCGATCCGTCCGATCGAATCCACTTCCGTGGATGAAACATTGCTCGACTCCCTGCAACAACTCCGTAAGCAGATTGCCGAACGCGAACATACCCCGGCTTATATCCTCTTTTCGGATGACGCCCTCGAAGATATGGTCCGTAAGAAACCGGTTACGCTCGACGAGTTCAGCGAAATACGAGGTGTCGGACAGCTCAAGCTGGACAAATACGGCAAGGTATTCGTCGCCCTGATCCGCTTTGTCCTTCGTTTGCCTAAAAAGGAATAAAAAAAGAAAAACAAACAATCGTTCTATTCTTTTGTTTATATTTATATAATGAATAGAATGACAGATACAATGAAAACAGTTCCCATACTCTTGTTGCTTTGCCTTTCCACACTGAGTTTCTGTACGACAAAGCCAGGAGAGCCGCAAGGACCTGGTTTACCCGGACTAGACACTCCCGTTGCAGAAACAGTACCGGAGGCGGCCCCTCCCCTCATTGAAACCGTTATAGAAAAGGAACTGCTTTACGACCAGCATACGTTGGCCGATACTTACCCATACAAGGATACAATGCGGGAATTCCAATGGGATAAGATCCGTGCCGGTCTCCGTCTGCTCGATTCGCTTCGACAGAAACCGTCCCGTTGGGCGATCTTTCAAAACTACAGGAACAAGAACGGGGAAGCCCCGCTGGTCCGGAAGTTTCATCGCGATGCTTACAAGCGGGTTTCCGACACTTTAGGTATCGAACGTTACCAATCTGTCCCGCTATATCTGCCGGAAGATACACTGACTGCCGAACGCTATGGCCGTGACGGTGCTCTTGTGAAATTGCTTGATGACAGCAACCGCCTTTTCCGTATCCAAACGATCTATACAAACGGGGAATGGCTGGTTCCCGGAAAATATGTCAAGTCGATAGCCGATAGCGTCACGTTCGACAAGGCCATATTCGTCGACGTCACCAACCAGAACATCGCAACACTCGAACATGCAGGTTCCAAATGGTTGGTCAGAAGCATGAATCCGGCCACAACAGGGCAGCACCGTCCTCCATACGCACAGGAAACGCCATTAGGCATATTTGTCGTTCAGGAAAAGAAGGCAAGGATGATTTACCTCGTAGACGGCAGCAAAGAGACAGGCGGATTCGCTCCTTATGCCAGCCGGTTCACCAACGGAGGTTATATCCACGGGGTCCCGGTAAACGCGCCACGCAAGTCGCTGATCGAATACAGCCCAACACTTGGAACGACCCCACGCTCCCATATGTGCGTCCGGAATGCGACCTCTCACGCCAAGTTCGTTTATGATTGGGCACCTGTAAATGAGACTATTGTTTTCGTTTTTGATTAAAAGTCTTATCTTTGTGCGACATTATTCAATCTTATGTTATTGCGTATCTGTTTATACTTGTTTTTATTATTTCTTCCGGCTAATTATACGACAACCAGAAGTTCGTCTCCCCTGATTCCGGCTGATCCCGCGGCGGCCATGTCTTCGGTATGCCGACAGCTCTATGCTGATATGCAGCTGGATAGTATGGTGGACTATACCGCTTTCGAACAGGCGATAACCGGAGCACAGGCAATCGAACGGCGTAACAAGGATATCATTACCCTAATCGACTTCACAAAGCCTTCCACGGAAGAACGGCTTTACGTCCTGGATATCCGGCATAAGAGACTCCTGTTCTCCTCTCTCGTCTCACACGGAAAAAACAGCGGAGGAAATTACGCCACTTCTTTCTCCAACAAAGTCAATTCTTACAAAAGTTCATTGGGATTTTTCGTTACGGAAAATACCTATCAGGGCAAAAATGGCTATTCCTTAGTCCTGAACGGCTTGGAAAAAGGGATCAACGACCGGGCAAAAGAACGGGCGATCGTAGTACACGGGGCGAATTATTGCAGCCCGTCTGTTGCCGTCTCGACGGGCCGCTTAGGAAGAAGTTTCGGTTGTCCCGCCCTACCCCCGTCGCTTGCCAAGCCGATCATTAACACCATCAAGGACGGGACCTTACTCTACATCTATGCCAACGATAAGGAGTATCTGAGTCAAAGCACGATCTTATCAACCGGAAGATCGATTTCCCCGAACTCGATCATCGCATTGAACAGCCTGATACGGGAATAGCCCGGTAAATCCTCCGGACGGATATCACCTGCAACCAGCTCTCCCTGATCCAGCAACGAAGCCCTCTTCGTCCCTGCCAGTAACGGTGCGGAGGGAGTGATCCATTGTTTCCTGTTCCAGAATGCCACGTTGCAAATAGAGGTGTCGGTCAACAACCCTTTCCGGACGACCAACACATCATCTTCTGTCTCGCGGCACGCGAACAAGCGGTTCAGCACACTCCGATCTCTGCTTTTATACCGATAGTCGGCTTCGTCATCGACAACCAACCGCAAAGAGGATACTGGGCGGAAGTGATAGGCGGCATACTCCACGTTCCGGATATCCACATCATATTCGACCCGACACTTCGTCCGCTCCCGATAGTTCACGGGGCGGATGTAATCGTTCAAATCAAGCACATCGGTTTGACGTAGCACGTTCCGACGTGTCTCATTCATACGCCGGTTATGGTAGGATAAGTTATGAATCCGCCCGTTCTCGATCCGGATTGTTTCAATAAATAGGGACATATACTTTCTGCTTCATTTCATTATATTCGCTTGTCAAATCACTTTGGGAAGTGATTCCCCCTCCACTCTTAAAGATCAACGAGCCATCCGCCTGCTGTTCCAAAAAGCGGATCATAACGGCACTGTCCAGGCTATTCCCGTCAAAATAGCCCATGACACCCGTATAAAACCCCCTTTCGTAGGTCTCGGCTTCCGCGATAATCTCCATTGTCTTCTTTTTGGGCGCCCCGGTAATGGAACCTGCCGGAAGGAGCCGGAAGAACAAATCTCCCACTTCAGCCTGCCAACCTCCGGCAAGACGACCCCGGATCTCCGAACTGACCTGCAACAAAGCCCCCTGATGTGTCGGTAGTTCGTCTATGTAGCGATAACGGGTCACCATCACCTCGGTCGCCACCATACTGAGGTCATTGCGGATCAGGTCGACAATCGTAGCATGTTCGGCCGTTTCCTTCGGATCTTCTAATATCCGCCTGCGGGCATCCGGCAATGTAGCATCGATCGTCCCTTTCATCGGATAGGAATAGATATGTTCATCCCGAATCTTCACGAATATCTCAGGAGAGAAAACGACAAAACGGTCTTTCATCCAGAGCTTATACCGGGCTTCCGAACTGACAAAAACGTCCTTCAAGCTCAGATCGGTCCGAACAGGAGTGGCGCAAGTCAGATTGACCAGATAGGAGTTTCCGGCCCGGATATGTCCGACCACCTTATGAAACGAGTCGGCGTAGGCCGATTGTGTGATAGGGAATGTTTCCCATCGGATCGCAGAAGTTCGGTTCTCCCGATCATTCATACGGCTTGCAGTCGCAACATTCGTCACACCGTCCAGATTGTAGAGCAATGCCTCCGAATCGATCTGATCCGGCTCTTCCACAATCACCTGCTCTTGCTTGTAATCGATCACAAACAGGAAAGGCCGCCTTTCCGCACCCAATCGGTTCATACGGCAGACGGCCTCTATGCGGTTATAGAATCTCATATCAGAAAACGTTCGGTCAAACCACCAAAAGCATCGATACGGCGATCTCGGAAGAAAGGCCACCAACGGCGGACATTCTCGCTACGCGTCTTGTCGATCTCCACAATTCGTATTTCTTCATCATTATTGGAAAGTTCGGCCAAAAGTTCACCCTGCGGACCAGCGACGAAACTGTTTCCCCAGAACTGAATGCCATTCGTTTGTCTGGACGGATCGGCCTCGTGTCCTACCCGGTTTACCGTAACGACCGGAAGACCATTGGCTACGGCATGCCCCCGCTGAACAGTTACCCACGCTCCTAACTGGCGTTTTTTCTCTTCCTCCGTGTCACTGCTTTCCCAACCGATAGCTGTCGGATAAATCAGCAGTTCCGCTCCTTTCATCGCCATCAGGCGGGCTGCTTCGGGATACCACTGATCCCAACAAACCAATACACCCAATTTACCAACAGAAGTCTCGATCGGCTCAAATCCGAGATCACCGGGAGTAAAATAGAACTTCTCATAATAGGCCGGATCATCCGGAATATGCATTTTACGATATTTTCCGGCAATAGCGCCGTCTTTCTCAATAACGACAGCCGTATTATGATACAGACCGGGAGCTCGTTTCTCAAACAAAGAAAGTACCAGTACGATCCCCAGTTCCTTTGCCAACGCTCCGAAGCCCTCTGTAGAAGGTCCTGGAATCGGTTCAGCCTGATCGAACACTTCGGTATTCTCCGTCTGGCAAAAATAAAGCCCGTTATGCAACTCCTGCAAAACGACCAATTCAGCTCCTTGCAAAGCACAAGCCCGAATATTTTGTTTCAGTTTCTCAATATTAGCAGCCCGATCACTGCTATTCGCCTGCTGCACCAGCCCTAACTTCATGATTTATGATTTATAATTTATGATTTAGATTTGAAACCTCAATTGTCAATTGACACGACTCCCTCCGGGTACTGCATCGTCACACAATGTAGCGAACCATGTTGTTTAATCAACGGCAAGCAATTGATTCCTATAATCTCACGCTCCGGAAAAGCCTGTTGCAAAGCTTTCTTCGCCAGTTCGTCCTTCGGAGATTTATAATAGGGTAACAACACAGCCCCGTTGATAATCAAAAAATTGGCATAAGTGGCAGGAAGACGTTCTCCCTCCCATTCCACAGGGTCCGCCATCGGCAAGGCGATTAACCGGTAAGGTTTGCCGTCAGCCTGTCTGAAAGCCTGTAACTCCTGTTCCATCGCTTGCAGCTCCTCGAAATATTCATCCGACTCATCCTTGCACTGCACGTACGCAATCGTATCTTCGCTACAGAACCGTGCCAGCGTGTCGATATGGCTGTCCGTATCATCACCGGCAAGATAACCATTTTCCAGCCATAAGATGCGTTCAAAGCCGAAGACATCCTTCAGATAGGCTTCCAACTCTTCCTTTTGCAGATATTCGTTCCGATTCTGAGACGAAAGACATTCGACCGTCGTCAACAGTGTTCCCTTGCCATCCGATTCGATACTGCCGCCTTCCAAGACAAACGGTTGCATATTGATGACCTGAACCCCGCCGGCAAATGTTCCCTGTACCGACAGGTTACGCGTAACCAGGTTATCCAGATTCGCCGCGAACTTCATCCCCCACCCGTTGAACACAAAGTCATACACGACTGGTTCTCCCTGGTCGAATACAGTAATACCGCCATGATCACGTGCCCAGGTATCATTCGTCGCCATCTCCCTGAAAATGATCCGGCTGTCATCCACATCGCCCAATTGTCTGCGTACTTCCTGTTCGTCCGGACAGACAATCAAGAGCTTCTCATGTTTGATCACCTCCTTGGCAATCGATACAAAACAAGGAATCACCTCGTCTAATATAGGCGCCCAATCCGTTTCATCATGCGGCCATGTCAACTGGACGGCACTTTGCGGATACCATTCCGCCGGTAATATGATTTTATTTTCCATCTGCGTTTAATAAAATATGCGATTGTATTGCGGCACAAATATAGGCTTATTTTCCATCATTCTTAATACAAAGATTCTATCACCTCTGTCAACTTGCTGTTTTTCTTCCACGTCTCAAGCAAACAAAGAAGCGGTGCGTATGTCACCTTCGGCCAGTTATTGACTGTTTGAAGTTCCGCAAAAACTTCCAATAACCGCTTTAAATCCTTTACCGGATTTTCCGGCAGGCAAGACAAGAAAGAGACAAACAGCACAGACAGTTCTTTGTTATGAAAAGATGATCTATTTATCAACATTTCGACAACCAAACCTGAAACTCTCTGCGCAGGAGCCCATTCCAACGCTTGGATCTTCCCCAACACCCGACCTAATGCCACATTGTCTATCAGGTCTTTTTCCACAAGTTCGCCCCAAAGATTCGCCGCACACAAACGAATAGGACGATCAATGCTCAACAGGCACACCGCCAGGTATGTCAAAGCCATCCCCCCTCTCCACTCCAAATCAAGTTCGCGCAGGGTATCAAGAGCAACCAGGTTAAGCCTTGCTAGTTCCAAATCGTTCCAATAAGCATCCCTTACGCGATCCCGCACCAATAAAGCCAACCAAATCCGAGGTGCATTCGGAGAAAGCAACAAAAATCTCTTCAGGTCCTTCTCCCGCAAAGGAACCTTCCAAAAAGTCTCCACCAAAAGCGGAATACGGGAACAAGGACGATAAGCCATATATAAGGCATAACCTCCAAACCTCCACTTTATCGCAACATTCTTACTTACCGGCGGAATCAACTGCAAGATACGATCGACTTTCCCAAACGGCTTTTCGAAAGTAAACACATCGCATGGAATATCTCCCGTCAGATAGGCCCGGTTCACAGCAGAATAAGGAAAATCCTTGAACTCGTCATAGACGGTATCAGGACTTTTGACCAAAGCGGCGGTCATCCAGACAGCCTGAAACGTAAAAGGACCATTAGGGCGTGCTTCCGGCTTGAACAAGAAAAGCAATAGCTCGCGATATTCGCCCGCCAACTCTTGTTCGGTTAACCGGACAGCCTCTTCCGTATCATCCAATGCCACACGCGAAAGTGCGATTTGAAAGTCCAGACTGTCCGGTTTGATTCTCTTTTTCTGATATGCAGACAACCGAGAGACAAGCACGGACGGATCGATCCAAGCCGGACGGTGGGTCGGTGTCGATAGCAAAGGCAGCGTATTATAATCTTTTATCCGGTTAAAAGCCAATTTTACAAGATCCAGATAGGGTTTATAGTCCTGAAATGATTGTTGTTTCGAGCTTTTGACACGTCTTTCAGATCCGGTAAGCATTTGAGCATAATCAAGAAGAAAAGACGCTGCCAACACATCCAATTCTCCTACCCCGTCTTTTCCTCCCTCCACAACGGTACGGGCCATTTCGAAAACCGGAACCATACGTTCCACATCCTCCTGCTTTACAAACGGATGCATACGGGACAAAGAGGCCAAAAGTAAATCGATATGGAAACTCTCTTCGTTATCCATCGAACGGCCCATCAGAGAAACCAGCCCATCCATATCCGTGACATCCGGAATACGCATTTCTTCCCGAATGAAGGGTTGTTTTTCTATTCTTTCCATACTACTTCAATATTGTGCGATACAAATATACGGAGAAAAATACACCCATCAGACAAAGTATCCATTTACCCTTGTGTTTTCCGGTATTCCATGGGTGTCATGCCATATTTGTCTCTAAAAATGCGCTGGTAGGTTCGCACATTGCCAAAACCGGAATCGATAGCGACAGCCTCAATCGTATAATGCTTGAAATCTTTCAGCAGCACAAGCGAATAATCGAGTCTCAGCCGATTGATGTATCCGTTGAAATTTTCGCCTGTGAAAGTCTGCAATAACGGAGAGATACGATTTTTCCCAACAGGTGTCCATCAAGACGATGATCCTACGCCGACGGTTGTTGAAGAACCCGATTGGAAATTGGAATTGGTGGAAAACGATCCTGAACCGGAATGGGAAATGCCGGAAAGCGGAATCTATAAGGCTTCCGAATCTTTCCCCTTCATTGATGAAGGAGTGAAAGGCACCGAAGAAGAGCCGTTCACGATATCTTTACAACCTGTTGTAAATTGACACTAAACTCCAATAAAAAGAAGGTGTGTCGTAATACCCGATGCGCCTTCTTTTTTTCGTTGACTATAA
>OKRW01002549.1_pt1 | contig 12969 bp, 19 predicted proteins | sample 1601151 | NCBI WGS metagenome assembly OKRW01 (sample SAMEA3541471, study PRJEB24748) | human gut metagenome | biome: human gut; feature: human-associated habitat; material: faeces | place: China | collected 2012 | reverse complement strand
TAATATTATTTAATTTTACCAAGTCTTTCAGCGATATGAATAATATCCAAATGGATATCAAATTCTTCCTTATGATATTCGGTATCTTCGGATATTTTATCAAGAAATTTATTTGCGAAAGCCAGTAATTCCATTGCTTCATTAAAATATTTCATTTTTATTCACCATCCTTTGCGTCATAACCCTCAATAATAACTTTATACTCAATCATTTTTTGTTTGCCCCTTTCTTTATCTTGATTATATTATACCATCGCTAATTGTATTTGTCAACACTTTTTTCAAAAAAAAATAATTAAAAATTTTTTTTTGCAAATAAAAACCCACCTTTCGGCGGGTAACGGGAGGGAAGATATTAGTTGTTAATCTCTAAAGAAAGTATCAATAAGATAAGTTATCATGCATCCTACAGCTAATAAAAACACTAAAATGAAGCATAATTTTACAAGATCGGGATTGAAATGTGCTAAAGCGAATTGAATTATAGTCATTTTTAATCTCCTTTTGCTCCCTCCCGTTATTATATTATATCACAAATTATATTAATGTCAATACTTTGAGCCAAAATAAACAGCTAAAATTATTGTTGCGCTTATAATCATTATTAACATTGCAATTATCACCCAAGCGGGCACAAAAAATTGAACCATTATATCCTCCTTATAATTTCGTAAAAAATAGATTTTAATTTTTGTGTTTCAAAAATTAGCAATCCCATGTCAAAAGCGCGAATCATATTTTTAAACATGATATTATTTTTTAAAGATGTTAAAAGAAGCGCATTTTCTTGATGGTCGGATATACTTAGCGTATAAATTATTTTGTTTGATGGGTCTACATCATCGCTTAGGCACCAATACCCGATTGTATAGTCGGCCCAAACTCCAATTTTTTGACCTTTCCAAATCATAGTAAATTTAAAAATAGCTGTTTTTTGTTTTTTTGATACAAATGTATTATCATCATCTGTGAACTTGTTTTCGATTGCGTATTGGCTGTAAGAAGTATTAGAAATCATTTTTCCAAATCTGGTTTGTTTTCTTTGCTCAATAAAATGCTTATTTGTTATGATTTCTAAGTAAATATCATCGAATATTGAAATATCTTTATTAAATCCCTTATTTAAAGCGAAATAATTAAAATAGGGATTATTAAATTTAACCGCGTTGCTCATAAACAACATTGGAATATCTCTATCTCGTGAAATCGTGTCGTAAAGTGAGAGCGTTGATGATACTTCATTTGGGATATAGTGCTGAAATCCATCTTCTAAAATAAATTCGTCCAATAAAATTCTTCCAACATTTGGAAATGGTGTGCTTTTAAGGCTTTGAGCAGAAGTCAACGGAAAGTAATATCCTGCAACTTTTTCATTAATGTAGAAAATATTTGCTGAAACTTTAAATTGGCAGTCGAACTCATTGTTTGCTAATATATCATCAAAAAATAGCTCTATTTTTTTAAAGTCTGTTTCATATCGTCTCAGATAAATAAATTGTGAACCAGTTTTTAAAAAAGACTTTATCGCCCATTTTTTAAAAGAATAAGTCTTACCACAAGAGCGCCCGCCAACTATAAAATAAAATAGTTTTGAATAAGACAATGCTTTGTTTATATCATAAAAATATTTTATAATAATCACCTCATTAATAAAAAGAACTAATAGAAGTTGTGACACTCGGGGCAAACCGAAAGCAAGAAAGTGGGCAGTTTTTACACTGTAGCATCCCGCCGTCTGCATCACATTACGTTCTATTAGCTCTCCTCTTATTATATCACTATCGCAACGTAAAGTCAACATCTTTTAGCCAAATTCCACCGGTTACTCGTTTGGGTAAAAGTTTTCCAGTCACCCTTAATCCAATTTTAAAATTGTCAAATGTAACATACTTGTAGCAATTTTTAGGCATTCCGCAGCATGTAATTTTTAAAATTGTTTCACGTGAAACATCGACATGGTGTTCACACCCAGCATTTTCTTCATTTTCAAGAAATTTGTTTATATCGCTTTGTGAGTGATAAACATTTTCGATGTAGCATTTTTGCCTTATAAATTTTCCGTTATAGCATTTTTCTTCTATTTTCCACGCCCCCAACCTAACGTCATCAATATCCACTAATTTTTTTAAATCTTCCAGCGGTAAATTTGTGTGTATACTGTCTGTGTCTGAATAAATATACATATCCTTTCCGTATTTTTGAATAGAAAAATCCTTAATTTTTTGTGAAGTTCTGATTGTTTTTTCTCTTGCATAAGATGTTATAAATGTGCCAACGGGTATATACACAGGCTTGCGCTGTTCTTCTGGGCCATCCTTATAAGCCACTACGTTGTTTTCTTCATCAAAATATGGGTATTTTGACCTTACTTTTGGTGAAGTGGCAAATTTTCCATAAAGAGAATTTAGCATAAGTTTAGCTAGTGCCCTCATTCCCTTATTTCCGTTTAAGGTTGACTCGTTTTTTATTTTTATCCACTTATCAATGTATTTTTTAAACAATTTATTTGATTGTCTAAATTTCCACCCCTCAATAAATTCGACATTTGTGACATTATATTGTTCAAAAAACAATTTTAGATCGACAGAAGTTAGATATAGCGTAATATCTTCTCCGTTACTATTTAATAAATATTCATTTTCTCTAAAATATTTGGTGTTTTTTATTTGTATTGTTGGTATTTTACCGGGTTTTATTTCAAAATTGCATCTAATGCACTGTATATATAGTGGCCTGTCTACATCTTGTATATATTCCCCCTCAAAATGAACTCCCTCGCCATACGGCAAAAAACACTCATACATAACCCATGGATATAGACTATTGACATCTAATACTGTTATGTCATATAATATATTATTAGCATGTATTGGGTTAAGGTAGGTAAATCCTCCGCGATAACTTTGCCTAATCGACCAATCATATTCAGGCGCAGGAAAAAATTCATCAAATTTTCGTTTGCCTATAATATTTTTATAGTCATTTAGCGCATTACTTCCAGCAGTCATTTTATTTAGATTTTGAGTAAACAAGGTATTTAGCGCGTGAGCCATAATAACAACATCGCCCCTTAAATAGGCAATTTCTTCTGCTGTTAGTTTATGACCGGGCTCTCTAAAATCTTTGTAATTAATTTTTAGCTTGTTTGTTGGCGCATCAAATGTTTTAGCAATATTTTCAACACTATCATTTATTAATTTTAGACTATCCAATATGCGTATAATTTTTCGTTTTTTTCCGTTAGCAGAAGCACCGCAACAAATTTCTATTGAATAAAAAAGACCTTTATCAGATATTAACGTTGTAAAACTATTTTTTTCTAAATATTTTCTATCAGCAACAAAATTAAAGTGGTTTTTAAATAAATAGTGAAGAATAAAACCGCCGTCAAATTTTAGATTATGAAAATATAGAGTAGTTGGAGCAGCATTTAAAATATACGTCATAAAGGTATCTATTGTGTTATTAAAAATAATATTGTCAATATTTCCTATTTCACAAATGGCCCAAGCCCAAACCCTGCAATCGTTAGGGTCAGTGGTTGTTTCAAAATCTGCTGTTCCAATCATAATAGTTTAATAAATTTTCCATAATCTAAGTCGTCTATTACACCAAATTCTTCTATAAATGCTTTTATCATGCTTTCAGCCGCGTTTTCGTCTGCCTCAATTGTGTAACTAAATCGTAGGTGTAGCTCTTCTCTTTCTAAAGATTTAAGATAAATTTCATTTATATCGAATGTGTTAAGATATTTTGTTATAATCTCAATTTCTTTTCTAGTGAAATTGTTATTTTTCATTGACTCTATAAAATTTTGTTTATATATTCTGTTTAACTCATCATTATAGTTTATATCGCCTTGAGTAAAAACACTTTTTAAAAATTTATTAAAATTGGAATATTTTGATTTTTTAAAATCTTTTTTGGGTGATAAATTAGCTCTCTCTACTCGTTTTATGTTTCCAACTTCCGGGCCAACGTTTATTTTTGATAGCTGTTGTGCTCTATTTTTATTTATTCTATTTAATCTAACTCTAATTTCTTTTCTTAAAAAAATTGGGATTTGCTCTCCTCCATAATCTGTTAAAGCAGTTGACCCTCTTTTTAAAAAATTTTCGGCTTGTCTTATGTAGTCGTTAAATTCCTCTCTTGTGCCTTTTTTTAATCTGGATGACACTGAACGCGAATTTTCTTTTTTTGGTAAAAATTGACTTATTTCTGGGTGATATTTATTTTGATAATTTATTTTTGCGTTAACTCGTTTGACAATGTTTTTTATTTTTGCAGCGTCAACTGCCCTAAAGTTAATTTTATTTGTTCTTGCCACAAAATTTCACCTCCATTAAACTTCAAGCGAAAGCCTCTTTTTTCTATTTTTTGATAAAGTGTAATGGCAGACAGAAGCGATGAATCAAAATTAATGTGATAACGCGCCTTAAAAGCATTATCCATTGTTTCCGTAAAATCTTTTAATCGCTCAGTAAATTTGGTAATATTTAGAGCACTGCTGAAATAAAAAGTTAGATTGTTTGAATATGCGTAGGTAAAGGGCGACTTAGATAAATCATAGTAGATATTTTTATTAGATTTATACCCCATAAAAATAGCTGCTAGTCAAATTCATGACTAGCAGCCCTCCTCTCTAAAAATTATTTTGCAAAACCAATCGGTTTAAGCGAAAGGGTATTAAACCCTTTTTTAGTTTTGTAGAAAACAGGCATAACAATCAGGGGTTTTTCAAACGGAGGGTTTCCGTAAAAAGATGGGCTAAAAATTTTTGCGAGAGAGCTGAAAACTCCCTTAGAAGCGCACGAATAACCATTTCCTTTGTCGTCAATAATTACCGTGCGTACCAATTTAACGAGTTCCCCGGTCGCCATGTCTGGTGCCTCAATAACCTCACAATAAACGTTCTGCATTTTAATTTCTTTGTTGATAAAATCCGCGATTTTAAATTCGGGTGAATTAATTGCTTCAAAAAATTTTGCTTTTTCTGTGTCCGAAAAAAGCGAAGAATCAATAGAACTATACGAAGTGTTATGATTTTTCAAGGCTCCAACAATATCGAAATCATCGCCAATACCTTGTGAAACAACAAGTTTGTTATCCATTATTTATCAACCCCCGTGTTTACAATTTTTGCATTTTCGAAGAAAAATTCCTCGTCCATTTCGTAAGTTTGAACGCTTTCACCGTTAAGCTCACACGAGCAAATGATGTGTTCTCCAATTTCTTTTGTAAGAATTTTTTTAATTTTTTTCAAAATTCTTTCTTCGCTCGGCTGTCTCTTGGTCATCATGGGAACGATTAAATTTCTTTTACCCTCCTTTGTAACTACTTCTACGCTGTAATTTTTTGTTTTGACTGTTCTTCGAATCATTTTTTATGCTCCTTACTTTTATTTGAAAGACTTATCTTTCATTGATTTAATTATATCATACACAACGAAATATGTCAACCTTTTTTTAAAAAATTTTTTGAAAAAAGGTCATTATTAAAATTAATAGTATTGACTTTTACATTAAAATAATTTATAGTTAAGAAAAGGGGGGGTGATAAAAATGAAAACCCCAAATATTATAAAAATTGTCGGCGGGGTAGTTAGCGCAATATTATCATATTTGTATGGAAGTGCTGATGGATGGATTACAGCACTAATATGTATGTGTGCGCTAGACTATCTAACCGGGATTGCTCAGGCGTTTGTCAACAAAAATCTAGATAGCGCCGTTGGTTTTAGGGGCATTGCAAAAAAGATAGTTATTTTTGTGGTTGTAGGAGTTGCCAATATTGTTGATAATCTTATTGGAGCAAATGGAGTTTTGCGGGTAGCTGTTATTGGGTTTTATTTGTCGAATGAATCTCTTTCCGTTTTGGAAAACGGGGGAAAAATTGGTGTGCCTTATCCGCAAAAACTTATTGATATTTTATCGCAGTTAAAGGAGGATGGAAATAATGGCAACGCAAAGTGAAATTAAAAATTTTTTGGAAAAAATTAAATCCCCTGTGCAAGAGGACATGCGGAAAACGAAAATTTTAGCGTCCCTTTCCGCTGCTCAGGCAATTTTGGAGAGCGGTTGGGGGCTTAGCGGATTGACAAAAAAATCCAATAATCTTTTTGGAATCAAGGGGTCATATAACGGTGCATATGTGACTTATCCAACTAAAGAGTGGATTAATGGAGAGTATGTTAGCGTTAACGCAAATTTTAAAAAATACCCCTCCTGGGCGGAAAGCATCTCAGACCATAGCGCATTATTTTTGCGGTTGCCAAGATACAGTAATCTTATTGGCGAGAAAGACTATAAGACGGCCTGCAAAAATGTAGCGGCAGATGGTTATGCTACATCTCCGACCTATGCCCAGTCTCTTATCAAATTGATTGAGCAGTACAAATTATATGAGTGGGATAATGTCACATGTGTAGAATTTTATAAAGTGGATATCCAAAATGTGACAAAGGGCGATATGGAGACGCTCACGAGAATTTGTGAAGAACTCAAGCTGACCCATAAAATTGAAAAAAGGAGTGGTCTAAATGATTGATATTAATGAGGCGTATAAAATTATTGAGCGCATCGCTGATAGTGGCGGCCTTGACGACGATATGTTGAGCGACCTCAAAAAACTGAAAGATGAGCTTGATGAGCGCGAGGGGATGCTCAAAAAATACGGCGAAACTTATGACGGCGAAGATTGGCGAGACAGAGCTACGCGAGCCGAAAGAGAGCGCGACGAAATCCGCAGAAAATATCGAGACCGTTTTTTGTACGGCATGGACAAAAAAGCTGAAGAGGTTGAGGACGAAAAAGAAACCGATGGCCGAGAAATCAAGCGCGAGCAAAAAGAAGATATTAAGCGCGACGGAAAAAAACAAACTTTTGAGGAGCTTTTTGAAGAAAGAGAGGGTTAAAAAATGCCTACTATTCCCAAATCCGTTAAAATGACCGCCAGCCCGCAGGCTGTCGTTAGTGCTGTGTTTGCCGACAACCCTAATGTATTTGCAAATACCCCGACTATCGCTAACACGTCAGAGAGCATTAGGGCGATTGGTGATTACATTTTTACCTATCAAAGCCGTCAGAATGCGTTTCTCAACGCTCTGGTCAATCGTATTGGTTATGTGCTTATTACGTCCAAACTCTATGATAATCCGCTCAGGCAGTTTAAACGGGGCATTTTGGAATTTGGCGAAACGGTTGAGGAAATTTTTGTTGACCTTGCCAGACCGTTTCAGTTTGACCCGGAAAAAGCTGAAACAGATATTTTTAAAAGGGAAATTCCGGATGTAAAAGCCGCCTATCATACTCTTAATTTCCAAAAATTTTACAAGGTCACAATCTCCAACGATGAGCTTCGCCAAGCGTTTTTGAGCTGGCAGGGCATTGACGATTTGATTGCAAAAATTGTTGATAGTCTCTACACGTCGCTTAACTATGACGAGTATTTGGTCACCAAATACATGATTGCGATTAATGCGCTCAGCGGTAATATGGCGACTACCACTATCCAAGAGCTCAACAAAGCTAATGCAGATGATTTTTCGATTGAGGCTCGCGCTATCTCCAACTTGCTGGTTGATATGAGCACCAAGTATAACTATGCTGGCGTACACACTTATACCAATAAGGATGACCAGTATTTGTTTTTGACTGCCCGCGGGTCTGCGGTTGTTGATGTTGGTAGTTTGGCTGCGGCTTTTAATATGGACAAGGCCGAATTTATGGGTCACACCGTAGTGATTAATAGCTTTTCCGATATTGACAGTGACCGCCTTGCGCTTCTTTTTGCCAGCGACCCGTCTTATCAGCCTATCACTCCTGAGCAAGCAGCTGAGCTCGATAAAATTGGCGCTGTACTGGTTGATAAGGATTGGTTTATGATTTTCGACCATTACCTTAACATGACCGAGCAATACAACGGAGAGGGGCTCTATTGGAATTATTGGCTGCATGCTTGGCGCACGTTTAGCGTGTCTCCGTTTGCGAACGCAGTTGTATTTACCACGGAGACACCTGCTGTTACAGGTGTAAGCGTTTCCCCCGCCACCGCTACCGCCAGTAAGGGGCAGCAGGTACAGCTTACTGCTACTGTTGTTACAACTGGATTTGCCCCCAAAACGGTTACTTGGGCTTCTTCTTCCGGGCTTACAACTGTAAGCAATACTGGCCTTGTTACTGTTGGAGGCAATGAGACCGCAACCACTGTAACCATTACCGCAACCAGCACTTTTGATGCCCGCAAAACATCTACCTGCACCATCACTGTTAGTCAGTAATTTTTCCCGGGGCGGACATTTTCCGTCCGCCCCTTAATTTTGAAAACAACAGGAGGGATATTATGGCGCTGTTTCAGCCGATTACCAATATATACATTTGCCAAGGCATCCCCCTTGATAATAGATACATTAACACCATTACTTGGGATAATATAGACAATCAAGTGGCATATTACAAAAGTAAGGCCATCATCAATTATCCAGAGAGTAGTTATCAACGCATTGAGCGTTACACAGATATTAAGGCAACAGCCGAATCACTTGTTAACGCTAATTATATTATTTTTCAAAATGCTAATTATGGAAATAAATGGTATTTTGCTTTTATCACGTCCGTAGAATATGTTGCCGAACAAATGAGCCGAGTAAGGTTCGAGGTCGACGCTTGGCAAACCTATTATTTTGACATATCTGTTAAGCCTAGTTTTGTAAGCAGGGAACACACAAATAATGACGCAATTGGAGCCAATACTGTTCCAGAGGGCTTAGAGCTTGGGCCGTATGTAACTACGGCATCCCAATCAACTAATTTTGACGGCATGGACATATATTGTTTTGCAACGGAGCAAATCGAAGTTGGCGCTCCTTGGTCGAAGCCGGGAAATTGGGGAGGGTTGCCAATTTCCACATATTTTATCAAGATTCCCTCCATAGCCGATATCGCTGTTTTGCTCGAGAGCGCGGCGACCGCTGGAAAGGCAGACGCAATTGTAAGTATATTTTGCGTCCCAAGCAATGTTATCTGGTCTGCCGCTTACAACTTATTTGAGACGGGCATCACAATGCCGTCCGCAAATCTTAACTACTCTCCAAAAAATAATAAGCTGTACACATACCCATATTGTGTCGGAGTGTTGGAGGGGCCGGGGTCGTCGATTGATTATCGGTATGAGCTTATGGGCAATGACCGGACAGTAAGAGGCGCGTGCGGTTTTGGGCCAAATCCAACGGCCTATCTAGGGATTGCTTACGACGGCCATAGTGTTTTCGCTGACCCATCTTATGTTATCCAGATATCCGGGTGGCCTGTTCTTCCATATATTACCAACTACTATCAAAACTGGGTCGCACGGCAAGGCCCCTCCTTAATTGCTGGCGTGGCTACCTCCGCCTTATCTGCTGGTGTAAGTGTTGGGGGAGCTATTGCCAGCGGAGGAGTAACAGCAGGTCAAGCCATTGGCGCATCTGCAAATCTATTAACAACTGTTACTAATAGCTTGATGCAAGTCTATCAGTCGGCAATTACGCCCGATAGCATACATGGTAATGTTGCGGCGACTAACGCTCTTATTGGCTCTGGGGCTTTTAAAATCATCGCAAAATGCAAGGCTATTCGTCCAGAGTACGCAAAAATAATAGATGACTATTTCACAAAATATGGTTACAAAACTAACCGGCTAAAAATACCTAATATCACAGGCCGTCGCTCGTATAATTTTGTACAGACCGTAGGTGCAACCGTGGCGGCAAGCATCCCAAATACTTATCTTGACACCATTATTAATACTCTTGATAGCGGCATTACTTTTTGGCATACCACGGATGTAGGTAATTATAATTTGCCAAATGAGGTGATTTAATGGCAAAAAAATCCAGCTCAAATAGTAATTTTGTGGCTGAGCTTGATAATAGGGACACTTATTATTACTATTTTAATCTGCTTAGAGACTTGGCGATTAATAGTTTTAGGTGGATAAATTTGCCCGAAAACATTGACCCTCGCTGGGTAGAGTTAATGCTTTTGGAGCGTGGCTTTGTCCTTTTCTTTCGCGACGATGTGATGGACTTATACAACATTTTGCCGTGCTCTATTGGCGGCCGTCTTGACCTATATAACAGACCAATATATAGGAGGGCATACGCAGCCAACGGTTATAACTACTCCACCGATATTAATAATAGCGTAATTATCTATAACAACTATCTGCATACGCCAGACCTAATGGCTATCGACCAATTTTCCCGCAGACTGATGGACGCTCAGAGGACTGCTGATATTAACATATCAGCCCAAAAAACACCATATTTTGTTATGGGGCCAGAAGAAATGCAATTTTCTTTGAGAAACATCATGCAAAAAGTGCAGGGTTATGTGCAATCAATTTTTACTTACAAAAGCTTTAATCCGGATGATATCAAAGTTTTTAAAACTGATGCACCATTTGTTTCCGACAAAATTCAAACTTACAAAAAACAAATTTTTAACGAAGCCTTAACGTTTCTGGGAATCCAAAATTCGAATGATTTAAAAAAGGAGCGATTGGTTGCAGGAGAATCAGACGCAAATACTACAGCCGCTAACGCTAACGTTATTCGCAGACTTAATGCTCGCAAGGATGCAGCAAAATTAATTAACAATATGTTTGGCCTTAATATTGATGTTGTTTTTGAGCCGCAAACGTTTGTCGCTCCTAACGAAGAGGTGGAAAATGGCGAATTATACAATATACTTACAGGAGCTAATTAATAGTAATTGGGATTTGGGTCTGCAATCTTATCCAATTTTTGATGAGGCTTATAGGCCAAAACTTAACCAAAAAATTATCAATCATTTTAAATTTAGAGAGATTGGCGCCGAAACTCCCGCGCTTTTCATTTTCTTTTTGAATAGAAAAATGGATGAAATTATGGAGTATTATAACCAACTCTATAAGTCTGCACTAATCGAGATTAACCCGCTTATACCTGTGGATTACACAGAGGTAATGTCACATATTACAGTTGGAGAGGGTGAAACAAATTCATCGGACCTAGCCATTAATAGCGATACTCCACAACAGCTTATCACTGGCGGTGATTTGGATAGCGGAGTATATGCATCAGATGCGTCACAAGGACAATCAAAAAATACACAAAAAGCAACTACCCAAGATAACTATACAAAAAATATTATTGGCAAAAACGGTTCAAAATCCCAATCTGAGCTCTTGGAAGAATTTCGAAAAACTTTTTTAAACATCGACGAAATGATTTTAACTGACTTGGATGTTTGTTTTTTACAAATAGCATAAGGAGGCATCATGATTAATTTCTATCCAGCGTGTAGACCTTGTTTTTCGCCTTTTGCTTTGGAAATTCCTACAGCGTTCGCGGAAAGCTATAGTTACTCAGAGATGATTTGTAAGCTTGCTGACATTATCAAGGCTCTCTCAGAAAAAATAGAAAATAATGACCAAGATTTGATTAATTACGTTGATGAGCAAATTGAGGCCCTAAAAAATTATGTAGATAATAATATTAACGATGTTAATAACAGTATTAATAATCAGATTAACAGAGTATTGTTATTGCTGCAAGATATTAGAGATTATGTTAACATTAAGTCAGATAATAATCTTAATGAGTGTAAGGCTCTTATTTACAATCTTATTGGGGATTGTGTAAGTCAAACAAGCGTTATTAACCCAATTTTCCAAACTCCAGATTGCTTGCAAAACACACTTAATGAGCTTTATGAGGCGCTTAGGTTTGGCCTTACTTGCTCGCAATATGATGTCCTAGGTTTGACGGCTCAAAAGTATGATGATAAGCAAATTATGGCTTACAGATTCGATTTATATGGTTACTTTTTACTATTTAATTATGTTTGGAGTCTTTATTCTCCTTTTTCTGGTAAAAAAGTAACTCACCAACAAGCAATTTTGGAGCTGGCACAATTTAATCGAGTTGAGGGATTAACGGCTCAAAATTATGATGACCTTAATATTTCCGCCGAAGAATTTATCAATAGAATTGATTCGGCGTATTACTACGATTGGGAGGGGGTGAAATCGTGAGTGCAACAAATAAGACAACTTTCTATGATTTGCCGATTTTTTTGGGCTCTGATGTTCCGAGCTGGCTAATTGATTTTAACGGAGCAATGGAAAAAATAGACGCAGCAATCAAGGATGTATCGGATAGGATTAGTGCTATTAATATCCCAGATTCAATTGTAACTGCGGATGGCAATGGCGTAACGGCAACCGAGTACGATAAGCTCAAGGTTAATGGAGGTAAGTAATTATGGCAAGCACAAACAAGACTACCGGTCTAGATCTTTCTCAGTTCATCGCAACGGATAAGCCGTCGTGGCTTGGCGACTATAATTCCGACATGTCAAAAATTGATAGTGGGTACACCAGCATTAAGGCTGAGGCGGAGGGTGCTTCTGGTTCTGCGGTTGACGCAAAAAATACCGCAAACGCTGCATTGGCAGCCGTCAACGCCGCAAACAACGATATTTCGCAGATTAAAAAAATAATCACCTATGCGCCCACAAATCCTAATATCTCAAAATTTACGACTTACTCTTTTAGAATTAAAAAAAATAATGCACTTAACCTCTACAATTGGAATGCTGTTATTGGTCTTGCCGCTGGGCAAACTGTTGCGGATAACGAAGTGGTTGCAATTGTACCAGCAGAATATATGCCCAATTCACCCATAGCTTTCAGCACATTTATCACAGTTCAATTTTTTGACATTAACGCAAAATTTATTGGTATGGGTATGACGACCTTCGACATCCCCACCAACTCAATTAAAATCAATGAAATGCGTTTTATGACCGATAAGAGCTATGCGAACGTAACAGGCATTTCTATCAACGGCATGATTATGGATTATAATATTAACTAGCCAGCCCACAGCCCGCCGATCCAGACCCCACCGACGTGGGGAAAGGGGAGGCGGGTTAAAGTTTTATTACCC
>OKRW01002540.1_pt1 | contig 12990 bp, 14 predicted proteins | sample 1601151 | NCBI WGS metagenome assembly OKRW01 (sample SAMEA3541471, study PRJEB24748) | human gut metagenome | biome: human gut; feature: human-associated habitat; material: faeces | place: China | collected 2012 | reverse complement strand
ACACATGGCTTAAGTCAATATTTTCAGGATGTTCCGTATAATTGCTGATTTTAAGCAAGGCGTGATTATCCTTTCTGGTAAGCTCGATACTTATATTCTTTTCCCCATGATCAAGACCATTTTTTATGACATTCTGTATAACTCTTCTTAAGCCCTGCTTATTACCTGATATATGCAGCATTTCCTCAGTAATACTAATATCCGGGCAGATATCCTGCTTCTTCCATTCATCATAATAAGAAAATACCGCTTCTTTTAATATTCTGTTCATACAACAGTCTGTAAGCTCCAGCTTATATGAATCATTTTTCAGCTTGGTAAATGTAAAAAGCTCCTCCAGCATTTCATTGAGGCTGTTAAGCCTTTCTCTGATTATATCAAGATATCTGCTCTGGTCATCTATATTGTCACATTCCTCTATAAGCTGGAAATACCCATCCAGCGATGTAAGCGGTGTCCTTATATCGTGTGAAAGATTAGTATATGTGTCTGCTATCAGCTCTTCTTTTTTTCTGTACTCGTTTCTTTCTTTTTTACGCAGGTCAAGAAGCTCATTCAGGCGTACGAGTCCCTTGAGGGCGCCCTTGACGGCTTTGACTGGGGCACCCCGCAGCGCTGCGTGCTGGGCAGCTTCACCGTCGACGGCGTCGACGGCCAGGACGTGGCCTCCCACCTCGTCGGCAACGTGAGCATCGAGCTTCCCGAGAAGAGCCTCGGCCCCTCCCCCGTCATCGCCGAGGTCTGCGCCATCACCGTTCCCGGCACCGGGCACCGCGGCTTTGTGGCGCTGGCGCCGATGGACTTTGACGACGGCGAGGGCACCTGGGCCTGGGTGCGCATGGAGTAACGGAGGGAGGCACTTCTCGCCTGATTCCGCCTGGTTCGCATAGCGGAACACCTTAGTTCGTATAACCGAACAGCTTAGAGCGTGCCGAAGGCGCGGACTGACCGTCTACCCGCGCTTTTGGTACGTTTATCCGTTCTTTGCGGCTTTCTGCAAGTTTAAGAGGTTATATCGTCGCCCGTTGGGTACACTCCGCAACTGACGCCCAGTTGGGCTCAGACCAACAACGGAAGGAATTGGCATGGCAGTCAACCGCTTCGTTCTCAACACCATCAGCTATCACGGCAAGGGTGCAATCAAGGAGATCCCGGGCGAGATCTCTCGCCGCGGCTACAAGAAGGCCTTCGTGTGCTCCGACCCCGACCTCGTCAAGTTTGGCGTGACCGCCAAGGTCACCGACGAGCTCGACGCCGCCGGCATCCCTTGGACCCTCTACTCTGAGATCAAGCCCAACCCCACCATCCAGAACGTCAAGGACGGCGTCGAGGCGTACAAGGCCTCCGGCGCTGACATGATGGTCGCCATCGGCGGCGGCTCCTCCATGGACACCTGCAAGGGCATCGGCGTCATCATCGAGAACCCCGAGTTTGCCGACGTTACCAGCCTTGAGGGCGTCGCCCCCACCAAGAACCACGCCACCTTCACCATCGCCGTGCCCACCACCGCCGGCACCGCGGCCGAGGTCACCATCAACTACGTGATCACCGACCCGGACAAGGTCCGTAAGTTCGTCTGCGTTGACACCAACGACATCCCCGAGGTCGCCGTCGTCGACCCCGACATGATGGCCTCCATGCCCGCCGGCCTCACCGCTGCCACCGGCATGGACGCTCTCACCCACGCCATCGAGGGCTACACCACCAAGGGCGCCTGGGAGCTCTCCGACATGTTCCACTTCGAGGCCATCAAGCTGATCAGCGAGAACCTGCGCGACTCCGTCGCCGAGGCCAAGTCCGGTCAGCCCGGCTCCGGCCGCGAGGGCATGGCCCTTGGCCAGTATGTCGCCGGCATGGGCTTCTCCAACGTTGGCCTGGGCATCGACCACGCCATGGCTCACACCCTGTCCGCTCACTACGACACCCCGCACGGCGTCGCTTGCGCCATGCTGCTGCCGATCGCCATGGAGTTCAACAAGCCGGTTTGCGCTGAGCGCCTGGCCAAGGTTGCCGTTGCCATGGGCGTTGATACCACGGGCATGAGCACCGACGAGGCCGCCGATGCTGCCATCGCCGCCGTCAAGCAGCTCTCCGCCGACGTGAACATTCCGCACGTCTGCGAGGCCATGAAGGCCGACGAGATCGAGGTGCTCGCCAAGGACGCCATGGCTGACGCCTGCTTCCCGGGCAACCCTCGCGAGGCCACGCTCGACGACGTCATCGAGCTCTTCAAGAAGATCTGCCCGGCAGCCTAGCCGCGCGTCTTTATTGAGTGATGCTATATTTGCCGGAGAGGGTTCGTCCCTTTCCGGCATTTTTCTGTTTGTCGCGCGTCTTGTGTACTATGGAGAAAACCGACCGGGAAGGAGCCCGATATGACAAAACCCCGTTTTGCCACAAAGGCGGCGATCTGCCTCGGTTGCATTGTTGCTCTTGGCGCAGTTGCCCTGGTTGCACAACAGACGCTATCCAGGCAGGGCGTCTCGTGGACTGCCGAACAGGATGAATCGCTCGACGTGCTCACGACAAAGGTTTCGGGAGGTGCCTAGGTGTCCCAGCCGGGCGAGGGCTGGGCGTCCCGTGACGGCTACATCCAGCTCCAGCTTTTGGGCTCCTCGATCCCTGAGCAAGAGATCGAATCGGTCGAGCAGGACGGCGACGAGCTTACGGTTACGCTCAAGGTGCAAGACGGCCCTATGACCATGGATATTCTGCTTACCGAATGGCGCCTCACGGGCGGCGACGTTGAGAGCGTCAAATCCGTAACCATCGATTACGGCAAAGGGGATACCCGCCGCGCCCCTCAATGCCCCTAGAGTGTGACAAAAAGTAGACAGGTTTATTTTGTCACATTTTCATATTTCGACCACATTTAAGGCATCGATCCTAAGGAGAGAAAATGACCGACACGCTCGATTACATCGGAGAGCAGCTCAAAGCCCTCACTTCCATCCCTAGTCCTACGGGATTTACGCGCGCGGTGACCGATTATGTAATGAAGACCCTCAAGGAGATGGGCTTTACGCCCGAACGCTCGACAAAAGGCAACGTGCTTGTGTGCCTGGGCGGCGAGGGCGAGCCTCTTGTGCTTGCAAGCCATGTGGACACGCTTGGAGCCATGGTCCGTTCCATCAAGGACAATGGCCGCCTGCGCCCGACGACTCTTGGCGGACATCAGTGGTCCACGGCAGATGGCGAAAACTGCACCGTTCACACGCGCGACGGTCGCGTTTACACGGGTGTGGTCCTAAATACCGAGCCTTCTTCTCACGTTGCAGACGAAAAAGTCGAGACGATCGAGAAGAATATGGAGATCCTGCTTGACGAGAACGTTGACACCAAGGACGACGTGGCGGGCTTGGGTATCCAGACCGGCGACATCATCGCTATGGATCCTCGTACCGTGATCGCCAAGAGCGGCTACATCAAGAGTCGCTTTTTGGACGATAAGCTTTCCGCCTCGGTTTTGTTGGGCCTGGCTCGGGCGGTTGCCGCCGGCGAGGTGAAGCTCGCCCGTAAGGTCTCGCTGCTCTTTACCGTGTACGAGGAGGTTGGCCATGGCGGGGCATTTGTTCCTGCCGACACGTGCGAGATGATCAGCGTTGACATGGGCTGTGTGGGCGACGACCTGGGCTGCACCGAGCGCATGGTTTCCATCTGCGCCAAGGATTCGGGTGGTCCCTACAACTACGAGCTGGTGAGCGCCCTTGCCGATACGGCCAAGCGGCTGTCCCTGGGCTACGCTATCGATGTTTATCCGCATTATGGCTCCGACGTCGAGGCGACGCTTCGCGCTGGCTACGATATTCGCCATGGTCTTATCGGTCCTGGCGTGTATGCAAGCCACAATTACGAGCGCTCGCACATGGATGGCGTGCGCAACACCTACGAGCTGCTGCGTGCATACGTAGGGGAGTAGCAAAAAGGCGATTGCCCTTTGATGCATTAAAACGCCGAGACGGGCCGCAATGCTCGCCTCGGCGTTTTCCTAATGAGTGCGACGAGCGCTCTGCGTTAATGCACGCGTCGTCGTGCTACTCCTTGAGGGCAGCAGTCACGGTTCCACCGCCAAGAACGACATCGCCCCGATAGATGACAACGGCTTGGCCTGGGGCGACGGCGTGCTGGGGTGCATCGAAGACGATCTTCATCTGTCCGTTGGCCTGACGCGTGATCGTTGCCGGCTGGTCCGCCTGACGATAGCGGTATTTAGCACGCACGCGAATACCGCCGGCGGAAAGCTCGACTTCCATGCGGTCTTCCGGTGCGCTCCAGATCCAATCGTTCGCGAGCAGGGCACCGACCGTCAGGTCCTCGAGCTCGCCCAAGTGCACGGTATTGCTTGCTGCGTCCACGCCGGTGACGTAGACGGGATGCGCCATCGCCACGCCAAGTCCCTTGCGCTGGCCGATCGTGTAGCGCAGCGCACCGTTGTGACGTCCGACCACGGTACCGTCGCGCCATACGATGTCGCCCGGCTCCGCTGCGTGCCCACATCGGCGTTCGATGTAGCCCGCGTAGTCGCCATCGGGGATAAAGCAGATATCCTCGCTCTCGGCTTTCTTTGCGTTGGCAAAACCCTGCTCGGCGGCAATGCGGCGCACGTCGCGTTCTTTATTCATGCCCGCCAGCGGAAAGATCGTGCGAGCCAGGCGCTCTTGGGTGAGCGAATAGAGAAAGTAACTCTGGTCCTTTTTGGGGTCTTCTCCGCGGTGAAGCTGCCAAGTGCCGTCGGGCGCCTGATCTGTTTTTGCAAAATGGCCCGTGGCGATATAGTCGCAATCCATGTCGAGCGCGGCGTCGAGTAGCGCTCCAAATTTGATGCGTCGATTGCAGATGATGCACGGGTTGGGCGTGAGTCCCGTCTGATAAGCGGTAACGAAACGATCGATGACGCTCTTCTCAAAGGTTTCTTGAAGATCGAGCACGCGATGGGGGATGCCGATGCGGGTGGCAACGGCTTTTGCATCGGCGATGTCGCGGTCGACTTTGCTGATGCCCGTTGCGGGGTCGGGTGCAGGGCAGGTGAGACGCATGGTCACGCCTGCGCATTCATATCCCTGCTGTTTGAGTAGATAGGCGGTTACGCTCGAATCGACTCCGCCGCTCATGGCAACAAGTACGCGCCCTTTGGACATCTGTGCTCCTTACGTGATGCCGTTCGAGTCTGAACGGCATTAAAACGGCGCGGGGCACATCCTGTCCCGCGCCGCTGATCTTTCCGATTGTACTGCATGCGTCGCACGATATCGTTTGCGTGCGCCGCGTTCGATTTTGCCCGCCTGCAGAGGGGCGCCGACAACAATCGACACCGATGTAGGCAGACTTCCGCGCCTCGGTTCTTAGGCGAACAGAGCCGTGGAGAGATAGCGCTCGCCGGTATCGGCAAGAAGTGCCACAATCGTCTTACCCTCGTTCTCGGGGCGCTTGGCAAGCTGGATCGCTGCCCATACGGCGGCGCCGGAGGAGATACCTACAAGCACGCCTTCCTTGTAGCCGACGGCGCGGCCCGTGGCAAAGGCGTCGTCGTTTTCGACCGTGATGATTTCGTCATAGACCTGGGTATCCAAGACGTCGGGCACAAAGCCTGCGCCGATGCCCTGAATCTTGTGCGGACCCGCCTGGCCTTTGGAGAGCACGGGCGAAGAAGCGGGCTCGACGGCAACAACCTTCACGTTGGGGTTTTGCTCCTTGAGGTACTCGCCCACGCCGGTCACGGTGCCACCGGTGCCCACGCCGGCAACAAAGACATCAACGTCGCCATCGGTATCGGTCCAGATCTCCGGACCGGTCGTTGCCTTGTGGATGGCCGGATTTGCCGGGTTCACGAACTGCCCGGCGATGATGCTGTTGGGAGTCTCCTTCTGCAGCTCCTCTGCCTTGGCGATGGCCCCCTTCATGCCCTTGGCACCATCGGTGAGCACGAGCTCGGCTCCGTATGCCTGCATGAGCTTGCGGCGCTCCACGGACATGGTCTCGGGCATGGTGATGATCACTTTGTAGCCACGAGCAGCGGCTACGGAGGCGATGCCCACGCCGGTGTTGCCGGAAGTCGGCTCGATGATGGTGTAGTCGCCACCGCGTACGAGCTTTCCTGCGCGCTCCGCCTCGTCAATCATGCTCTTCGCAACGCGGTCTTTAACAGATCCTGCGGGGTTGAAGTACTCGAGCTTGACGAGCACGCGTGCGTGCAGGCCTTCATCGCGTTCAAAGTGAGTGAGCTCGAGCAGGGGAGTGTGGCCGATAAGCTGGTCGATGGAAGTATAGACGTTGGACATGGTGTGCTCCTTAGCAGTTAGTTCTAGAAGAAAATGGACCGAATGCGCGGTAGGTGTGAGGCGCGAGAGGGGCTCATGCGCCGCTGCTACATCGTTTCTGCTCTTCCATATGACAACCTCCGGGTCGCGCCGAAGCAATTAGCCTATAAGTCTGCGGGTATATATAGGTTCCCGTTGGCAGTATTAAACGAGGCAAAACCTAGTATGTCAATAGGAATATAGTTTTGTTTCGAGACAATGAAGCGAACGGGCGCTCCCCGATTGCCTGGAGAGGCAATTTATCCAGCTTGCAGCATGTAATCAACCTAGTATTTTGGTATGATATGGTGGTTAAAGAAAGAGGAAAGAGGGCCAGTCATATGCTTGTTTCCACTAAGGGCCGGTATGCCCTGCGCGTCATGATCGACCTTGCGCAGCATCAGGCTGCTGGCCGCACGCCGCTTAAGAAGATTGCCGCGCGTCAGGGAATTTCCGAGAAGTATCTGGAGAATATCCTTGCTATCCTTGTGCGAAATGGCATGCTTTCCGGCATGCGTGGCAAGGGGGGCGGTTACTGCCTAACGCGCCCCGCCGATCAATACACCGTAGGCGAGATTCTGCGTCTTACCGAGGGAAGCCTCGCGCCCGTTTCCTGCCTTGTCGAGGGCGCCGCCGCCTGCGATCGCGAGGCAACGTGCACCACGCTTGGCATGTGGACCAAACTTCACACCATGATTAACGAATACCTGGACAGCGTGACCGTAGCCGATCTGGTTGCAGAACCTCAGCCGTTCGATTACATCATTTAAAGCGAAGCACACGGCGTGGGCGAATCTCGCGCCGCAAGACATCTAGGCCATCCTGCGAGGCGCCGGGCTGCCCTAAAGCGGCCCGGCGCTGTTGTCTATTCTTCAACTACGCCGTTCAATATCGCGCACATGATGCTCACGATGATGGCGCCCATGAAGGCAGAGCCAAAGCTTGCGATGGATATTCCTGCGCCAAGGATATTGATAGAAAGCCAGCTTGCAAGCTCAAGCATGAAGCTGTTGATGACCAGCTGGAAGATTCCGAGCGTGATGATGGTCACGGGCAGCGAGATGGCGGTGATGATTGGCTTGACAAGCGAGTTGACAAATCCCAAAAACAGGCCGACAAACATGAAGCTCACCCATGCCTCGCTTGCACCAAATGGTGCAATGCCGGGAACGATGAACGTAGCGATCGCAACGGCGATCGAGGTGAGGAGCCAATTGAGCAAAAAGCGCATGATAGATTCCTTCAATCGAAGAGCTATTGGGATATGAATACCCATCATCGCGCCGCGTCTAACACAAAAGTGCCCCATACAGCAAAGACGGGCATGCACACGTGCACACCCGCCCGGCAAGCTCTCTTGAGGATGATGCTAGTTTTGGCCAAAACCTTCAAACGTCTGCGCGATGCGTGCCTCGACATCGTCTTCGCTCACGCCAAGGGCAACGGCAAGCTCCTCGACCGAACGGCGATGGGCTTCCTTAAGAATGCGCATATAGTAGCTACTGGGCTTCTTTGCCTGAGATTCTGCGTCATGAATGCGGCAACGCATAGTCTTTGCGACCTGAATCGTGGTGGGGGCACCTTGCTTGAGCAGCTGCTTGAAATAGCTCTCCTCAAGGGAGCTGTTGCGCTCGGTAAACGAGTCGCATGCTATCGAATCGTAGTCGGAGAGCAACTTTTCGGCCTGGTCCTTGTCGATACAGGCGTGAAGGCGGTCGACCTGCGATACAGGATAGAGGAGCTTGGTCTTCGAGTGTCCGGAGTGGGCTTCGAGTTCGATCATGGGGGTGGGGGAGTCCTTGAACCCCGTCACCGTGCAGACGCCCTGGCCCGGATGTATCACGTGCTCACCGATCTTAAACATGCTTCCTCCATCTTTTAGACGCGTACCTGTTTCAGAATAGCATCTCTACGTGCGCTTTTGTTGAAAATGACCAGAAAAATCCCACATGATTGCACGGTTGGGTAAAAGCGCGTCGGCAGGTCGGTGTGCTAGAGTATTGCCTGCTTGTGCCGATAGTTGGCGCAGCGCTCGGCAGGCGATCAAGAGCCTGCGAGATTCGTTATAGAGGAGGACCCATGTCCCAAAAGATCGAACAGCTCCTGCGCGATGCCCTTGCTGCCGCCATCGACGCCGACGAGCTGCCCGCATTCGAGCTCGACGACTATGCTCTCGAGCGCCCGGCAGACACCTCGCATGGCGAGTGGACCACTACGCTTGCCATGAAGTCGGCAAAGCTCGCGCACTGCGCCCCGCGCAAGATCGCCGAGGCGATCGTGGCGCACCTTCCCGAGGACGCTTCGGTCGAGAAGGTCGAGATCGCAGGCCCCGGCTTCATCAACTTCTATCTCTCCGCTGCCGCCAAGAACGCCGTGTTTGGCGAGGCGCGCGCTCAGGGTATGGATTTCGCTCGCAGCAATGCCGGTGAGGGAGTCAAGACCCAGGTCGAGTTCGTATCCGCAAACCCTGTGGGTCCCATGCATATCGGCCATGGCCGCTGGGCAGCCCTTGGCGACTCCCTGTGCCGCGTTATGGAGCATGCCGGCTATGACATCCAGCGCGAGTACTACATCAACGATCACGGCAATCAGATGAATACCTTCGGAAACTCCGTTGCCATGCGCTATATGCAGCTTGCCGATATCGTTCGTACCCGCGGTGTCGATATCGATGAGGCGCACAAGATCCTCGTTGCCGATCGTGACGCCTTTGCTGCCGACGACGCCGACGAGCATCCCGAGACCCATCCGTATCAAAATGAGTTTGCCGAGAAGCTCGGTCGTGACTCCTACGGCGGCTCCTACATCATCGACGAGGCTGCTTACTTCTATCGCACCGATGGCGACAAGTGGGTCGATGCCGACGAGCACGATCGCATGATGGAGTTCCGCGAGCGCGGCTACCTGCGTATGCTCGAGGGCATCAAGCAGCTTTGCCACGACGTGAACTGCGATTTTGACGTTTGGTTCTCCGAGCGTACTCTCTACGTCAAGGATGGCGAGGGAGAGCTTGCCGGCACTTCGGCCGTCGACCGCGCCTTCAAGAAGCTCGACGAGATGGGTTATCTCTACGAGAAGGAAGGCGCCCTGTGGTTCCGCTCGACCGATCTGGGCGACGACAAGGACCGCGTTCTCATCAAGTCCGATGGCGAGTACACGTACTTTGCTTCTGATGTTGCCTATCACTGGAATAAGTTCCAGCGCGTGGATCATGTGATTGACATCTGGGGCTGTGACCATCATGGCTATATCAATCGTGTTCGCAGCGCCTGCGATGCTCTGGGTTACCCGGGACGCTTCGAGGTTCTGCTCGGCCAGCTCGTAAACCTGCTGCGCAACGGCAAGCCCGTCAAGATGTCCAAGCGCCGTGGAACCATGATCACGTTCCGCGAGCTTGTGGACGAGGTCGGCGCCGATGCTGCGCGCTATACGCTCATCTCGCGCTCCAGCAACCAAGAGATTGATTTCGATATCGAAAAGGTCAAGGCCAAGACGCAGGATAACCCCGTCTATTACGTGCAGTACGCCCATGCGCGCATCTGCTCGATTCTCCGCCGTGCCGCCGATGTGACGCCCGAGGAAGCGGCGGCGCTCGGCATGGATGCCGTTGCAGCCCGCGCTATCGGCGAAAACGTGGATTATGCTTTGCTCACCGACCCTACCGAGCTGGCTCTTTCCCGCAAGCTCTCCGAGCTCTCCGAGCTCATTGCTAGCTGCGCACGCGATCGCGCGCCCTTCCGCCTTACGCATTATGCAGAGGAACTCGCTGGCGACTTCCACAGCTTCTACGCCGCTTGCCAGGTTCTGCCGAGCGAAGGCCGTCCGGTCGATCCCGCGCTTTCGCGTGCCCGCCTGGCCGCGTGCGATGCCGTGCGCTCTGTTCTTGGACTGGTTCTTTCCCTCGTGGGCGTCTCGGCGCCCCAGCGTATGTAGTAAATCGCTGTAAAGTGAGCTAGTTTTTTATTAACCCCTGCTAAGGCGTTTTCTCAAGGGGATTTTGCAAGCCCGTCCGCGGTTCGCGGACGGGCTTTTTTGTTCTTAAAAGCGCTTGCGAATGTCTAAAACCCTCTTTCCACCGGGTATTTAGACATTAAAAAGGCTTATTTTGGTATGCAGGAAATGGTCAAATTTATACATTGATTCGTTAACAATTGTGAAACATGCACAGGTGAACGAGGTCATTCTCTTGTACAGCGATTTATATACAACGTACTTTATTCAACTAGAGTTTATAGTTAACTATAGTAAACCTGCGCATCGTGCTCGCACCACATACCGAACACATCCTCTGAGCGACCGTTCGGCTTGCTTTTGCGCAAAGTACACGTCACTGAACGGTGGTTCACCACGTACTATTCCCCTAGCGATGCGGGAAGCCCGAAGGAGGGACACGAAGGCCAACCGCAACGAAGTTAGGGTCTGCACGTTTGCACACAAGGAGGTACACCGTGGACAAACAGACAAAGATCTTTGAGATTCTCGAGGCACGCAACAGGCAGGATAAGAGCTTGGACGTCTCTGTTGACGCCGGCTACACCGAGGAAGAGATTCCCGCGCCTAGCCCGCGTTTTGAGAAGCTCATCAACATCTACTACCAGATGAAGAACACCATCGATATGGAGATCCCATATTGGTATAACCGTGTCTGGTGGGAGAACGAGGGTGACGTTCCCGAGATTCGTCGCGCTAAGGCTTATGGTGCTGCTCTCGCACACACCACCCCGACCATCTGGCCGGGCGAGCTGCTCGTTATGAATAAGACCAAGAACTGGCGTGGTGCCTTCCCGTTCCCGTGGGTCGACGCTTCGTTCTTCAATGCCCAGGCTGAGGCCCTCCTCGCCGAGGCTGAGGCTCCGGCTCTGGCCGAGGCCGACCGTATGTCCGTCGTCGGTGCCGGTGGCGGCAACGTCACCGAGAGCTATGGCAACGTCGTTTCCATCGCTCAGAAGTTCGGTCTGCGCAAGGAAGAAGTCCCCATCCTGGTGAAGATTTCCAGGTACTGGGATAACTGCTCCATCGAGGTCGTTACCCAGAAGTACTCCGAGGCTATTCCTGACTACTACAAGTACAAGGCCTATCGCGACACCGTTCTCGTCATGTTTGACTCTTGGGCCATCCCTCAGGGTCGCGAGATCATCAACTACTACATGCCTCTCGAGTATGGCTTTGACCGCATCATCGAGATGTGCGACGAGAAGATCGCCGAGATCCTCGGTCTTGCCGAGAACGGCGACGGTCTGCTGGGCATGAGCCGTGGCTACTACTACATGGCTATGAAGGAGATCACCAAGGGTCTCTCCGCTTGGGCCGACAACTACGGCAAGCGCGCCGAGTCCCTCGCTGAGTGCGAGCCCGATCCTCAGCAGAAGAAGGAGTACGAGGACATCGCTGTTGTTATGCACAACATCGCTCACAAGCAGCCCTCGACCTTCCGTGAGGCCCTCCAGCTCACCTTCCTGTGCCACCTCGCTGTCGTCAACGAGGACCCGCAGTCCGGCCAGTCCATCGGTCGTCTGGGCCAGGTCCTGCAGCCCTTCTATGAGAAGGACCTCGAGGACGGCACCATCACCGCCTCGTGGCAGACGGCCTCCGGTGCGCCCGCCGGCGGCTGGTATGTGACCTACGGCGTGCCGACGAGCAATCACGAGCCGCGTCTGCAGGAGTGCACGGAAAACTCCGTCACGCTCAAGGGCCTCATCCCCGATGCGGATTACACGATCTCCCTGACGCCTGCAGACGGTGCGGATGTGTTCGGCACGGTCGAGGCCAGCGCCAGAACGCCGTCCGGCGGCCGCTTCGACCGCTACGGCGCAACGCCCTCCACGACCTATATTTCCCTGTGGGAGACGCCGGCGGAGGTCAACTGGGATTACCGCTCCCTGACGACGTCCAAGACCTCCTTCTCGGCGGACGAGGACATCGCCCTGTGCCTGGAGCTGACGCGCAAGGAGGACTCCGACGACGAGATCACCCTGCTGTATGTCATCCGCAATGCCAACGGCGAGCCCGTGAGCGATGCCTCGGCGCAGCTCACCTGGGACCAGATGTGGCATGAGCGCCGCCATACCAGCACGATCCCGAATCCGGGCGCGGCAGGGGAGTACACGCTGGAGGTCTATGTGAACCGCCAGCTGCTGAAATCCATCGATTTCGCGATCTCCTGATTCTCTTTCGTTAACTATCCGGCCGGAGCAGGAAACCCCGGCCGGGAGTATAAAAATTTTATTAAGACGGCTCTGCCGTCCAAAGCGAGGAGGCAAATAATGCAAAACTGGTTTGTTGTAGTCATGGGACTGGTGACGGTGTTCGTCGTCCTGATCCTCATCATCGGACTGTGCTGGCTGCTGGGTCTGGCATGCCGCGGCAGCTCGAAGAAGGAGGAACTGCAGGCCGCTGCCGCTGCTGCGCCTGCACAGGAAAGCAGCATTCCCAACCGCGCAGAATTCCTTGCCGCCGTTTCGGCAGCCATTGCCGTACGGATGCGTCTGCGATCCGCATTCTTTCCGTCAAGAAGCTGTAAAAACATATTGAGAAAGGTGAACAAGAAGTATGAAAAAGTATCGTGTGAACGTCAATGGCTCCCTCTATGAGATCGAGATCGAAGAAATGGCTGCTCCCGCGAAGATGAGCGCCGCAGCTCCTGCTGCCGCTCCCGCCGCAGCTCCTGCTGCCGCTCCCGCCGCTGCTCCCGCCG
>OKRW01002534.1_pt1 | contig 13022 bp, 10 predicted proteins | sample 1601151 | NCBI WGS metagenome assembly OKRW01 (sample SAMEA3541471, study PRJEB24748) | human gut metagenome | biome: human gut; feature: human-associated habitat; material: faeces | place: China | collected 2012 | reverse complement strand
TCGCGCTATACCGCAAAGCCGTGGAACGCCTACGCAACGATGACAGCACACTGCTAACCGATGCAGACGTATTCGGCGAAGATTATGAGCCGATTGATGACGGTTTTGAACCAGAATTCGAATAAGGTCCATCAACAACCGGCAAGTGGACAATTTTGTATATTTTGATATGGTGATGCAGGTTGTATGAAATCAAGAAATCGACGTCTTGCACAGCCGGATTGAATATAGTGGATGGCATTGCGATACGTACAGGTTTCACTTTTGGTCGGAGCAGTATCCATGTACAAAGGCGATTTATCAATCACACGAGGAGCTGACTGAAATGGCAGCGTTCGGCAGGCCGGAATATGACCGTTATGTACGTCTTGCGGAAATGATGATTTCATTTCTAAGAGACCATGGATACAACTACGACGCCAATCTCGATCAAGACATCCTTGACCATGATGGACCGGGAGTGCCAGTCGAAAATGGCGTTGACGCCATCATCGAGTTCAACCTCACTCCTCCGAAGGATATGATCACCTTGTTTGGACAAGTTCATGATGAAAATCCTTGGTGCGACGAGGAATACGAACAATTTCGCGATTACCTGCGAGAACGCGAAGATGAGCACCAATCGGGTAAATTGATTCCGCCATCCGCAGATTAGAACGCCGACCCCCACACACACAAGTAATAATCGTTTGCACTGTTCATCGTAGCGGGCGCGGAACTCATTCTCACTTCCCGCAGTGACACCGTATGCCAGATAAAAAAACCGGGAACGGACGCGACGTTTGAATTACGACGAACCCGACTCCCGGCATCGCGACTGCTTCTCAAAAGATGTGTGCTTGACTCACATGGATGGTACTGAGAACCATTCGCTTGCGATCTGCTTCCGCACACATGCTGGCGCGATGTAAATACAACGCAGGCACACGGCAGATACAAATCAAGTCTGTGCAAAACTTCCAGCCAGCAAAGAAGCCAACCGGAAAGCCACAGGCCACTCTAGTCGTATGGTCGAATATTCACAAATTAACTGACCAAACCGACATATGTCATGTGAAGTGAGCGATAAATCAAAAAACGGCAGTTCAAAAGCGGACCATCTCAATACACGTATCCCATATGGGATACGACCGGTAGTGAAGGTCCGGTCGTACACGCTTATCGTATTTCAATCCACGCATCCCGTATGGGATGCGACTTGTGCGTTCCTCCGCCTTTCGCGGTGCCGAAATTTCAATCCACGCATCCCGTATGGGATGCGACATTGATGATATTTGCGAGACTGGCTTTATTGACGAATTTCAATCCACGCATCCCGTATGGGATGCGACAACTGCTTAACCTGTTTTGCTTCAATTTTTCTTAAGCAATTTCTGCACCGTTTTTCCGCAGCATAGGCTGCTGGTTTCCAGCGGAAACTGCACCATATGACCGCCCAGACGAAAACAGGCACCAGCCCGCCGTGCCTGTATATTCCCGAGACGCAGCCCAAAAACGAATCCGCCGGCTGCAGCCGGCGGCGCTCGGGAAGGAAAGGACGATGGCGATACCGATGCCCAAACGGCAAGATATCAGGAGACTGGACCGTCAGGGAGTGTCCAGGTCGGAGATCGCGAGGAGGCCGGACGTGGACCGCGCCACTGTCGCGAAATACGCCGACATGGACGACATGACGCCGAAACCGCCCACGGACAGGCGCCGCGGCTCCAAGATCGACCCGTACGCGGCGTTGGTCGACGGATGGCTCGAGGCCGACCGCATGCCGCCACGCAAGCAGCGCCACACCGCCAGACGCGTGCACGACAGGCTCCGCGCGGAGACCGGCTACGACGGCGAGTACACGACGACGCTGAGGTACGTGAGACGCTGGCGCGAGGCGAACCGGAGCGGTTCCGACGGGTACGGCGAGCTCGTCTGGGCGCCCGGCGTCGCGCAGATCGATTTCGGTGTGGCGAAGGCCCGCATCGTCGGCGAGCTCGTGGACGACCACCGCCTGGTCGTCACGTTCCCCCATTCGAACATGCGGTATGTGACGAGCCTGCCCGGGGAGAACGCGGAATGCCTGTGCCACGGGCTGGTCGAGGTGTTCGAACACATCGGCGGAGTCCCTCCCGTGATCGTCATGGACAACGCCACCGGCGCGGGGCGCAGGAACGCGAGGGGCGAGGTGACGCCCGCCGCGGTGCTCGACGTGTTCGACATCAAAAGATCGCTGTCGCGCAAGGGCAACCCCTACGACAACGCCGTGGTCGAATCGACGAACAGGCCGCTGAAGAAGGAGCTCGTGTACCGGAACCACTACACCACGATCGAGCAGCTGAGGCATGACCTCAACGACTACGTGTGGTGGTCCGACAACCAGCGGCTCCACTCCACCCTCGGATACCGGAGCCCGAAGGAATTCACCGAACAGGGACTCGTCCTCTAAGAAACCGTCCAACACGCTGTTGCCAATCCACTCGTGCTCTACGAGCCCGTCGGCACCGGCAAGACGCATCTCGCGGTCGCGTTGGGCAGGCTCGCGTACATGCGCGCGATACCTGTCAGGTTCTTCACCGCGACCGGGCTGCTTATGATGCTGCGCCGCGCGAAACGGGAAGACCGGCTCGACACGGAGCTCCGGCAGATCGCCAGGGCGAGGCTCCTGATCATCGACGAGTTCGGCTACATGCCGATTGACAAGGAGGGCTCCAGGTTCCTGTTCCAGGTCATATCGGATTCCTACGAGACCCGGAGCATGGCCCATATCATGAACATCGAGTTCTCCGGCTGGGGGCGCGTGCTCGGCGACAAGAACATGGCCGCCGCGTTGATCGACCGCACCGTGCACCACGGAAGGCTCGTCAGATTCGAGGGAGGCTCCTACCGTAGCGAGCACGCCCTCATGACCAGATAGCTAGGAAGAAAAGGGTGGCGGATTCCGACGTCGCAGTTTCTGTTGGAGACCAGCTGCCTATGCTGCTGAAAAATAGTGCCTATACTGTGGATGCCAACTTGCAGAAACACACCAGAGCGCCGCCGCGCACCCGCTCCGGTCGATTTCAATCCATGCTCTCCGTAAGGAGAGCGACCCCTCTACTGGTAAGGAGACTGATTATGGTCGATATTTCAATCCACGCTCTCCGTAAGGAAAGCGACCCGACCGCGAGGTAGTCGGATGATTGCATGGCGATATTTCAATCCACGCTCTCCGTAAGGAGAGCGACCACCGCGCCATGCAGTATTTCAGTACTACCCCGTTATTTCAATCCACACTCTCCGTAAGGAGAGCGACATAGCGAGGCCGTCAGATACGAGCTTCCCAAACTCATTTCAATCCACGCTCTCCGTAAGAAGAGCGACACTCCAAAAACCACTGCATACACTGTTACACCTAATTTCAATCCACGCTCTCCGTAAGGAGAGCGACATGGAAACCCCGCGCAATTCCGATAATTACGATATTTCAATCCACGCTCTCCGTAAGGAGAGCGACTCGAGCCGACCGGGTATGCGCCTTGAGCTGTGAATTTCAATCCACGCTCTCCGTAAGGAGAGCGACCGGCACCACCGGCAAGCTCGGTGAGATCACCATCAAATTTCAATCCACGCTCTCCGTAAGGAGAGCGACAAACCTTTTGCGAAAAAAATTCGATGGAACGCGATTTCAATCCACGCTCTCCGTAAGGAGAGCGACACGTTTCCGCACGACTTGACGCCCTCGAAAAGATTTCAATCCACGCTCTCCGTAAGGAGAGCGACACAAGCGAAAACCCATATCTGGAGGCCACAAAATATTTCAATCCACGCTCTCCGTAAGGAGAGCGACTCTGCAATTGGCCGGCGAAGTTCGCCATGCCGACATTTCAATCCACGATCTCCGTAAGGAGAGCGACACCGGAGAGCGTCGGCAAATGGCGAAACTATTATTATTTCAATCCACGCTCTCCGTAAGGAGAGCGACAATATCAGAGGCGCATGCCAAGCGCAACTCAGATATTTCAATCCACGCTCTCCGTAAGGAGAGCGACCTCTAGTGTCCTAAGTTATAGGCGAGACTTGTGATTTCAATCCACGCTCTCCGTAAGGAGAGCGACGATTCTCTATGGTGATACTCATGATTCGTCCTTAATTTCAATCCACGCTCTCCGTAAGGAGAGCGACATATCCTGCGTGACCAGCTCGTCACGCTGCGGCAGATTTCAATCCACGCTCTCCGTAAGGAGAGCGACTGCCCGTGACGCGAATCGCGTAGCCGGTCAAACCATTTCAATCCACGCTCTCCGTAAGGAGAGCGACGCGTGGAAGCAGCTTTTCGTCAGCTATGGCGCAAATTTCAATCCACGCTCTCCGTAAGGAGAGCGACCGTATCCTCCCTGATCGTCCGCGGCCAGGTCGGAATTTCAATCCACGCTCTCCGTAAGGAGAGCGACGGCCACCGTCATTCGGATATGCGGCAGGCTTGGAATTTCAATCCACGCGCTCCGTAAGGAGAGCGACCATTGAGAGCGTGGAGTCGCGGGAAACTCACGATATTTCAATCCACGCTCTCCGTAAGGAGAGCGACCTGGCGTCCATTGACGATGGAACAGTCCGAAGCGATTTCAATCCACGCTCTCCGTAAGGAGAGCGACTTCGGGTTCCGGGGGAGTGTGGCCGGGAAGCACATTTCAATCCACGCTCTCCGTAAGGAGAGCGACCGGGTTCAGCTGCGCCTTGGTCAGGTCGGCGCTATTTCAATCCACGCTCTCCGTAAGGAGAGCGACTGGTCTTGTGGTCGGCGCTTTCGTCGGTGACGGTATTTCAATCCACGCTCTCCGTAAGGAGAGCGACTCGCCCTGGAGCTTGCCGCGGGCGGCGACGGAACCATTTCAATCCACGCTCTCCGTAAGGAGAGCGACCAGGCCGCCGACCATGTCGGACACCAACTGCATATTTCAATCCACGCTCTCCGTAAGGAGAGCGACGCATGCCGACTGGCAGGGAATGGCTCCGTTCTGATTTCAATCCACGCTCTCCGTAAGGAGAGCGACTTGACAACGACGGTATCCTGCGCTGCGGTCTTGACATTTCAATCCACGCTCTCCGTAAGGAGAGCGACTTCGCATGTGCTGGGATTCTTCCTCTTCATCCATATTTCAATCCACGCTCTCCGTAAGGAGAGCGACTGTCCGCCCCTGCCTCATTGTAGTTGGGGATATAATTTCAATCCACGCTCTCCGTAAGGAGAGCGACCTCAGCGAAGCAAAGAAAGGCGTTCATCCTAGTGCTATTTCGATCCACGCTCTCCGTAAGGAGAGCGACTCTGTTGGTTTTGTCTTGGCATGAGCGCTTCGTAATTTCAATCCACGCTCTCCGTAAGGAGAGCGACGGCACGAGTCTGTCCACGTTCCGGCCTTGCCAAATTTCAATCCACGCTCTCCGTAAGGAGAGCGACGTAAATCCCGCTTCAATCACGTTATAATCACAATAATTTCAATCCACGCTCTCCGTAAGGAGAGCGACGCGCGTCGCCCGCAGCATATCGATGCCATTATCCATTTCAATCCACGCTCTCCGTAAGGAGAGCGACCCGCCAACATGCACGCGGCACCGATAATATTAATATTTCAATCCACGCTCTCCGTAAGGAGAGCGACTTGCGCTACTGTAGCGGCAGTCTCCGCAAGACTATTTCAATCCACGCTCTCCGTAAGGAGAGCGACGTCTGGTCATTACTGCTCACGTTCGTAATCAAATTTCAATCCACGCTCTCCGTAAAGAGAGCGACTGTATCGGGCGGACGAATGCGTGTTGCATGTCAATATTTCAATCCACGCTCTCCGTAAAGAGAGCGACTCGGTGTCCGCTTGCAACGTTTTCACAAACTTGATTTCAATCCACGCTCTCCGTAAGGAGAGCGACCGAACCGCACGGGAACACACTGGATTGTCTTCATATTTCAATCCACGCTCTCCGTAAGGAGAGCGACGTTAGACGCTCTCAACACAGTCGAAACGCAGTACATTTCAATCCACGCTCTCCGTAAGGAGAGCGACCTCCATCAATGCTCCCAATCAATCTGGGGCATGTTATTTCAATCCACGCTCTCCGTAAGGAGAGCGACTCAGCTGTTCGCGCATGTGCAGCGCCACGGGATAATTTCAATCCACGCTCTCCGTAAGGAGAGCGACATAGATTCCACGGTCGATATTCGTGAAATCATGCAATTTCAATCCACGCTCTCCGTAAGGAGAGCGACCGTGCAGCTGGACATTTTTGTCCACTTTCTGAGACGCAAGCCAGCTGCTTGGCTTTAAGCATATCAAACAACACCACCGGTACGACGAACAACATGCCTAAAACGAGCAGCTGTCTTTCTGTCTCATTTTAATGTCCACTATTTAGTTTTCAAACGCCCACGAAAATCACAATTCGGATTTCGACAGTTTTTCAGGTGCGAAAGGCACCCCTCATCATGAGCGCTTCCACTTCGCACAAACACCATTTCAAGACCGGCCACCTTGCCGAAACCACAATACCGCCGGCTAGAGAACACGCTCCAGATGCCGGACGTCACACGTCACACTCAAACACTCAACCCGGCATACCCCACACCATATCGTTATGACACCATGCCATTTTACCCTGTGCTATATCATCATCACATCATTAACCGGCAAACTCCGTTCACGCCCATAACGCTCAATCCTATCCGCATATCGAGAGCCAAGTTTATAAAAGCGCAGACTGTCCTCATCAATATTGGCAATCTTCAACAAATCGTGTACCAACACCAGATAATCGGAAGGACTCACCGAGCATTCGAAAACACTGTTCTGTACACGCTGTCCGTATTTCATGCATGTCTTCGCCACCAAACGAAGACGACGCTTCCCCTCAGGGGTTTCCGTACTCACATCGTACGCAACCACAACCATCATGGTTTTTCACCTCCAATAACACATCACCACGAATCATCGCATACCGCCACACACAGCTACGCACCTTTTACTTCCACATAAATGGCGGGTAATCATCAAGATCACCCCGCAACGATCGAGCTAGCAGCAGCGCTTGCACATACGGAACCAATCCCCACGAAATTTTTTCTTGCAGGAACGGATGAAGAATCTGATCACTCTTCTTTTTCTGCCACGCCGTAAGCACTTTCTTCCGCCCGAAATCAGACAGCAGCACCCCGCCATTCTCCCGTATTTCAAAATCCCCCGGCTTAACAGCGCCTGTATTAACCAATGTCAGAACGAAGCGGTCAGCCAACACCGGGCGAAACTCTTCAACCAGATCCAATGCCAGAGAGGCTCTCCCCGGCCGATCCGTATGCATAAAACCAACATACGGATCCAACCCCACACCTTGCAAAGCCGCAATGCAATCATTCGTCAATATGGAGTAGCAAAAAGACAATAATGCATTCAGCCTGTCCAGCGGAGGTCTCCTCGACCTACTGGTGAAAAAGAAATCATCTTTATTCTTCAGAACCAAATCGTCAAAAGCGTAGAAATAATCTTTGGCAGCAAGCCCTTCGACACCCCTCAACTCATCAATCGTCAAGCTTTTTCGAGCTTTTGACAATGCCGCCGACAATTTGCCGCTCTGCTCGGCAAGTCGGTCGATGTTCACCCGCAAAGCATGATCACGTTTCGTGCGTTCGAGCACCCATTTCGCATTGTAAAGCTTGCCAACAATGAAAGATTTCGCATAACGCAAAGATTTTTGTTCGTCATCCGCGACTCGAAATTGTTCACGGCGAAGTAGCACATTACGATTCTCCTCCCCTAACACGGAACAGTAATAATGACCTCTCGGTGAATAGAATGCCATAGAAACGCCCAGTTTGCCGCAGCGCCCCATAAGAGCAGGCGAAGCACCCTTATACGAGAAACACATGATTCCTTCAATTGACCGTAATGGCACTTTCGCCAAGGTTTGGTCATTCTGATAAATCACAACATTATCGTTCTCCAAGGCAAGATAGGCATCTTCTGTCATCACAAACAACGTGTTTAACAGCTGCTTCATCACTCCCCGCTTTCCTTGAGCCGTTCTTCGATATATGCTTTTGCCGATTTCATCTTCCGTAATTCAGGCAGGCACAAATCCCGTAGAGAACATGCCGAACACGATCTGGTCTGTTTCACTTTGGGAGTCCATCCACGGGAGAAAAGATCATGCATTTGCAAGAAGTCAGCTTCGACCATGTTGCGAAGATCTTCGTCAAATTTTACCCGCTCACGACGTTTTGTCTGCTGATAGAACAAAGCACCTTCAGGAATATATTCGTCCTTCTGAAGCTCGCAGTAGAACGTTACGCCTAAACGCCCCGTTGTAGCAGCATCCAAGATGACGACAACCATCGGATCATTGTGCTTCTTCAGATCCTCCGCACCCTCATATCCTCTCAGAACCCTTGAGAAAATTTTTGCATACTGAACATTTGTCGCATTTAGCGCATCGCTGATGTCGTCATGAAGCGCTTTGGATTCGTCAGCTATTGGCGAGAGGAAATCATCAAAATCAAAAGATCCTGACTGCGGATTCAATACGGGCTTTTCCTCAGGTCTTTTTATTGCCCAGACAACGATAGCCTGATTGCCTGTCAATGTTCCATGATTATTCACCAACCACCGCAAAGTGGAGTTGATTTTCTGAGAGGACGCACTATCAACCAGCAAAGCTTGTTCCTTACTGGAAAAACGTCCACGAAAAGTAAAATTCGTAGAATCATTGGCAGACAATAGCTTGGCATTGGCATCGGAGCTAACTACCTTTTTAGGGAAATTAGTGGTTGGCGTATAAAGATCCTCACCAAAAATATCTTTCCCCAGCTTGTGCTGGGAACGCTGCAGATACGCAATCCAACGATTCCGAGAATTTAATCGGCTTTCGCGGCATACGCTTTATCGACTATCCTTGTGCCTGTGGGACTCTCACTGTCATCGCACCAAGAGCGATGTGGATTGAAAATATATTTGGCATATGTGTTGCCTTCCCAACTACAGCTCTCTCGCATACTCCTTGGAGCTTGCGAGAGAGCACTCATCCTTCCTACATCAGCAGGAGAGGCATCTCCGCCTCCCGTACTACGCCGTACTTGTCGTTGTAGTATTCCTCATTCAGCAGGAAAACTCCAAAATCCTCATTTGCTAACGAAATTGCATGCTTCCTAGCCAAATCATGATAGTCATCATCGAACAGGGAAACCGTATATTCCTGCAACCGCCTTAGCACTGAGATTTTCTCGGACAATTCTCCCCTGTGGAGCATATCAAGTAACTCAGTCGCCTGACCATACGGGACCACAACATTGTGCGTGACATCCGGAATTACATGGAAGTTATCGCTAACCGTCTGAAAAGCCTGAGCAAAGCACAAACCGTACTTTTCTCCCGTAGTATTCGTGAATTGAGATCGATCACATTCGTTGAAGGATAACAGATCATAAGCAGTCGTCGCTCCCTCCGCCCTTCCCCGAATTGGGCAATCCGTATAGCCTCCTTTACCATTACCGTCCTTCTTACGGAGAAGCATGTCATAGTACTGTTCCAGAATATTCGAAGACAGCAAATCCTTTCCTGGGTAGTTCTCCATAATCTGTAAAGTGAGCTGCTTACCCATTGCGATATCCGGCAGATACCTTTCCATGCTGTCTTCATCTTTCAATGGATAGACATACACATTCTTTGGTTCTACCGATTCACCATTCCTATTGCAGCGCCCAGCGGCCTGCATAATACTGTCCAGACCAGCCATCGCCCTGACCACGCAAGCAAACGAAATGTCAACACCTGCCTCAATAAGCTGTGTGCTCACACAAATCACAGGTTTCGGATTGCCTGGATCAAGCAGCGCACCGATTCTGTTCAGACAATCCGTTCTATGCCTTCCACACATGGCAGTACTGAGATGAATCAGCTCAAACTCATGATTCACATCAAGTCGTTCCAAGCATTGGAAAATCTCACGCGCTTCCTTTTTCAGGTTGACGATTGCCAAGCAATTGCCGTCCTTCCGCGCCTGCTGATAAATAATCTGCCCTAGTTCATCGCAGCTTTTATTTTCAGTTGAAGCAACGATTCTTGTACGTCGAAGCTTGTCTTCATAGCTTTCCGTTTCAGCAATAAGATCAGGCTTTTCCGAAAGAAGCAGATTCTCTCGTTTGGTTTTTTCAAGTAACGGCTGCGTCGCAGAGCACAAAAGAATCGTTGAATTGGTAATCTTCGATAGGAAGCTGACGATCTCATTGAATAGATTGATTGTGTTCATCGGCAACGACTGTATTTCATCAAAAATGATGACACTGTCGGCCATATTATGGAATTTCCGGAGTTTGGTTCCGCGAGCAGACATGACAGTCTCAAGGAATTCCACCATAGTGGTAACAATTATCGGATTGTCCCAACGCTCTGCCGCCAACTTGCGCTGATGCTCCCCGGCATCCTCAAACTCACTCGACGCATTATCCGCTACATCAGCGGAGCGTTGCATACCTGCAGTGGAGTAATGCTCCAATAGAACATCGCTATCGGCGTTCAGACCAAGTACATCTCGGAAAGTCTTTGCCGTCTGAGTTGTGATAGACAAATATGGAATCACGTAAATGATCCGGTGCTTTCCTGTCTTCAGCGCATGATGCAACGCAAAATTTAGCGACGCCAACGTTTTACCGCCGCCAGTCGGAATCGACAAACGATAAATCCCGGTTTCCCGCGCCCCCGCCAAACAACACTGTTCATTAATCTGATGTCTTATCCTGTTTATTTCCGAACTCGAATCAAAAGATCTCATGCTTTTATCGAGTCGACTAATCAGATTCTGCCAATCAACCGTATTAGGCCGATACTGTTTTCGGGTCTCGAAACAAGCAGCATCCGTCCTATCCGCATCCACCAGTCGCGAATAAATCAGTTTAACGAGCAAACCTAGATAGAAGTATATGCTATCTTTCGACATCCCCAGCGATTTAATTTTCTTCAGGAAACAAGCGATATCTTCCGCTGAACCTCGGAAATTCGATTGCAGATCGAGCGCCAAACCGTTAAGCCCCCGCTTGATTTCTTGATACGCATACTTCTCGTTGCTTTTGTCCGACTCCGTGAACCCAAGAAGAAAAGCTCTATTCCCGGACTCGTCAATGCAATCAGGAAGACCTCCGTGATGTTTAGAAATGGCAAGCTCAAGAATTTCCTTTGCTATCTCTTCAATTTCCCCTTTCGACTCGAAAAAATCATTGACGACAAACGCCCCTTGACGGGCATGCTGCACATCTCCCCTATGCCCATCATCCGATAACAGATATGTTTGAAACTGCTGAGCAACCTTCCCGACATCATGCAAGACGGCTGCCGTACGTGAAATATCAGCGAATTCATCCTCGAAACCACTAGCCAATCTTCCTGCACCATGAAGATGGTCATACAAAGTCTGAGTATTGCCTTCCTCATCTTTACGAGCTAATAGAACCATAACCTGCTCCTTTACAGATACCCCCCTGAATAGTCTTTACTCTACCGCATTCCAGCAAAAGATAAAAACGAAATGATTGATTCGAAGATTACCGTCGCCAAATACCTGTGCATACGTAGTACGCCCCAACACAAATAGCAGTAGGGGGTGTGTTTCTCCTGCCAAACTTGACAGGAGAAACACACCCCCACGTACTATCGTCAGTCAGCTACCCAGCCAACCACCTCAGGCTTTCGCAACCTCCACGCCCAGCTCGGCGCCGGCTTCGACGCTTACACTGTCGGACGAGGTGTCGTGTGCCACGAGGTCCTTGAACCGTTCGACCTTGGCCACATCGTCCGCGGGCACGGTCACCTTCAGCGTGATGCGGTCGGAGATTTCCAGGCCGGCGGCCTTACGGGCTTCCTGCACGGCGCGGATCACGTCGCGGGCGTAGCCTTCGGCCAGCAGATCATCGTTGAGCTCGGTGTCGAGGATCACGAAGCCACCGGTCGGCAGCGCGGCTGACACGGAGTTCGCGGCCTCATGCGCGTTCTCCTCCTCCACACGGTTGATCAGCTCGTATTCGCCTTCCTCAAGCGCGATCTCACCGTTCGGCGTCTCGCACACCGGTGCACCGTCCGCATTAACATGCCACGCACCGCTCTTGGACGCCTTAATCGCGAACTGCACGTCCTTACGCAGACGCTTGCCGGCCACACGCGCGTTCACGCGCAGCTCGTTCACGATCTTCAAGCCCTGGGAACCGGCATCCTCCAGCGTGCAGAATTCAACGTCCTTCACATTCAGTTCGGACTTCAGAATATCGGCGTACGCGGCCACGGCCTGCGGATCCTCAACCACCACGGTCAGCTTGGCGAGCGGCTGGCGCACGCGAATCTGCTTGGCCTTACGCATGGAAAGCGTGCCGGAGACAACCTCACGCACCTTCTCCATCGCAGCCACCAGCGCGGCGTCATCCTGCAGCACAGCACCCAATTCGGTGGTTTCGCCGGTCAGCTTATCCTTCAGGAACGGCCAGTCGGCCAGATGCACGGATTCGCCACCGGTCAGACCACGCCACACGGCTTCGGCTTCCATCGGAGCCAGCGGGGCCAGCACGCGAATGAAGGTTTCGAGCACGGTGTACAGCGTGTTGAACGCGTTCTCATCGCCCGCACCGAAACGTTCACGAGTGTTGCGGATATACCAGTTGGTCAGCACGTCGATGAAGTCGGACACCGCATCGCACGCGTCGGAAATATAGAAATTATCCAGCGAGTGCTGGGTCTGTTCGACCAGGCGGCGCAGACGGGCCAGCAGGTAGCGGTCCATTTCCGGCAGCTTCACCACTTCGTCGGCACGCAGCATACGGGCGTCATACCCGGCCGCGTTGGCATACAGCGTGAAGAAGTAGTAGGAGCTCCACACCGGCAGCATGACCTGGCGGACGGTGTCGCGGATGCCGTCGGCGGTGACGATGAGGTTGCCGCCGCGCAGAATCGGCGAGCTCATCAGGAACCAACGCATGGCGTCGGAGCCGAAGTCGTTGAACACGCCGTTCACGTCCGGGTAGTTGCGCAGGTGCTTCGACATCT
>OKRW01002526.1_pt1 | contig 13049 bp, 9 predicted proteins | sample 1601151 | NCBI WGS metagenome assembly OKRW01 (sample SAMEA3541471, study PRJEB24748) | human gut metagenome | biome: human gut; feature: human-associated habitat; material: faeces | place: China | collected 2012 | reverse complement strand
TCCAGATCTTTTTTATCTACATTCTGCAGCATCATTGCACGAACTTTCAGAGGAAGTCCGAACAGTGTGATGAATCCGTCTGCATCGTGATGATCGTACTGGTCACCGGTTGTGAAACTTGCCAGAGACTCACTGTAGAGAGAGTATGGAGAAGTTGTGCCGGCTTTGATGATGTTTCCTTTGTAGAGCTTGAATTTTACTTCGCCGGTTACATATTCCTGAGTCTTTTCTACGAATGCCTGAACTGCCTCGCGCAGAGGAGTGAACCATTTGCCTTCGTATACAATCTGAGCCATCTTGTTGCCCATATCGATCTTTTCTGCATAGGTATCGCGGTCGAGGATCAGCTCTTCCAGCTGCTGATGTGCCTCCATCAGGATCGTTCCGCCGGGAGTCTCATAAACACCGCGGGATTTCATGCCGACAACACGGTTCTCTACGATATCGACGATACCGATGCCGTGCTTTGCGCCCAGCTTGTTCAGAGTGCGGATGATGTCGGAAACCTTCATCTCTACACCGTTTACGCTCTTCGGAACGCCTTTTTCAAAGGTCATGGTAACGTATTCTGCCTCGTCGGGAGCTTCCTCGGGAGTGCAGCCTAAAACAAGCAGATGTCCGTAGTTGGGCTCGTTTGCGGGATCCTCCAGCTCCAGACCTTCATGGCTGATGTGCCAGATGTTACGGTCGCGGCTGTAGCTGGAATCTGCAGAGAAAGGAAGGTGAATGCCGTGAGCCTGGCAGTATTCGATTTCGGATTCCCGGGAATCCATGGTCCACTTATCGTTTCTCCATGCAGCAATGATCTTTAAATCAGGAGCCAGGGCTTTGATGCCGAGCTCGAAACGGATCTGGTCGTTGCCCTTGCCGGTAGCGCCGTGGCAGATTGCGGTAGCGCCCTCTTTGCGGGCAACTTCAACCAGCTTCTTTGCGATCAGCGGACGCGCCATAGAGGTGCCCAGCAGGTATTTGTTTTCGTACACAGCATGTGCCTGTACGCAGGGAACGATGTATTCGTCGCACAGTTCGTCATTTACATCGAGGATATATAATTTGGAAGCACCGCAGGAGATTGCTCTTTCTTCCAGACCGTCCAGCTCTTCTTCCTGTCCGCAGTCGATGCAGACGCAGATAACTTCGTAGTCGAAATTCTCTTTCAGCCACGGAATGATGGCTGTGGTATCCAGACCGCCGGAATACGCTAAAATAACTTTTTCTTTCATGATAATTACTCCTCCATATGCTGTGTTTGATTTTTCTTTCAAGCTGTGTCAAGATAAGGATGGAAGCATCCGTTCCCGACTGACTGAAATTACTATACACCCGGATGCGAAGGAATGCAAGTGTAAATTTATGCAAAGTACAAATATTTTATTCAGAAAAATGGAATATATTCCAAAAATACTTGAATATTATACATGAATGCGGTATGATTATGCAATGTTAAGGAGGAAAAGAAAATGATTCAGGTTGGAATTATCGGAGCGACCGGCTATGCCGGCGGGGAGCTGGTCCGTCTTTTATACGGGCATAAAGAGGCAGAAATCAAATGGTACGGATCCAGAAGCTATGTGGATCAGAAATATGCGTCTGTTTATCAGAATATGTTTCAGATTGTAGAGGATGTTTGTAAGGATGATAATTTAAAGCAGCTGGCAAAAGAGGTCGATGTGATCTTTACCGCGACGCCCCAGGGCTTCCTGGCAGGAGTTCTGGATGAGGAAATCCTTTCCAATACAAAGGTGATCGATCTGAGTGCGGATTTTCGGATCAAGGACGTTGCTACTTATGAAAAGTGGTATGGAATCGAACATAAATCTCCGCAGTTTATTCCGGAAGCGGTTTACGGTCTGTGTGAAAGAAACCGTGAGGCGATCAAACAGGCTCGTCTGGTAGCAAATCCGGGCTGTTATCCCACCTGCTCCATTACTTCGATCTTTCCGCTGGCAGCAGAGGGACTGATCGATATGAATACGCTGATTATTGATGCAAAGAGCGGTACCTCCGGGGCAGGGCGCAGTGCAAAGGTTGCAAACCTGTACTGTGAGGTGAATGAAAATATCAAGGCATACGGTGTTGCGAGCCATCGCCATACGCCGGAGATCGAGGAGCAGCTGTCCTATGCGGCAGGCTGTCCGGTTGTGCTGAACTTTACGCCGCATCTGGTTCCGATGAACCGTGGAATTCTGGTGACGGCTTATGCTTCCTTAAAAGAAGTGAAAAAGCCGGACGGAAGCCTTGGACTGCCGGATGCTGCAATGATTCGGGCAGCCTATGACAAATATTATCAGGATGAGAAGTTTGTGCGTGTGCTGCCGGAGGGTGTGTGCCCGGAAACGAAGTGGGTAGAGGGCAGCAATTTTGTAGATGTGAACGTTAAGGTCGATCCGCGGACGAAGCGTGTGATTATGATGGGTGCCATGGATAATCTGGTGAAGGGCGCGGCAGGACAGGCAGTGCAGAATATGAATCTGATGTTTGGACTGGAGGAGTCCGAGGGGCTGGATCTGGTGCCGATGTTCCCGTAAGGGATGGTGGATTCCCGGCAGACTTTGACCGCCCCGTCAGCCGACTGCATTGCGTCCCCGGGATTTGCGCGCTGAAACTTTTATGCAAAAGCGCGTCGGCTTCCTAAGGGCGCACCTCGCGTCCGAAACTTGCAGGCATGGTGGTAGGTTTTTGGCTGCTTTGGCGGTTGTGCATGCCTGCTTCGGACAGTCGGACGTTCGGTGCCGGAAGCCTGTGCGTTTTTGCAAAAGTTTCGCTTGCAAATCAAGGGGACGCAATTGCAGTCGGCAGCCGGGGCTGGCAATCAGTCTGCGCGGTGAGGCCTGGTTGCCTGCGGCAACAGCGGCCTGTGAGGTAAGGCTGAGTTTGTTGGGGGCTGGTCGCCGTAGGCGACTTTGCCCTGTTGGGGTAAAAAGGTCTTGATTTTCCGTGGAGTTGTTTGTAAAATTCAAGGTTAGAGAAATTTAGTGGCTTTGAGGATTGAGGTGTTTTGGATGGCTGTCGGGCAGGAGTTGGTGGTGCATCCTTTTTCGCCGGTTGTGGACGGGCATTCCAGAGTGTTGATTTTAGGAAGTCTGCCGTCGGTGAAGTCGAGGGAGAATCATTTTTATTACGGGCATCCGCAGAACCGGTTTTGGAAGGTTTTAGCGGGGGTGTGTCAGGCGGAGGTTCCGGTGTCGGGGGGGGAGAAAAAGGGTTTTTTGCTGGCAAATGGGATCGCTGTGTGGGATGTGATCGCTTCCTGTCGGATTGTAGGGTCTTCGGACAGCTCCATCCGGGATGTGGCAGCAAACGATGTGGCCGGGCTTTTGCAGAATTCCAGGATTGAGGCGGTGTTTTGCAACGGCGCAAAGTCATGGGAGTTATATCACAGGTATTGTGAGAAGGCATGTCAGCGGGAAGCGGGGAAGCTTCCCTCCACGTCGCCGGCGAATGCGGCATGGTCGCCTGAACGGCTGATAAAAAGCTGGGGCGAGGCGCTTTTGCCTTATGTTGGCCCTGGCAGGAAAGGATAAATAACAATGGTTACAGTGCGCAGCATGCAAATAGAGGATTATGATCAGGTATACGCCCTTTGGATGACGATTCACGGGTTTTCGATCCGGACGATCGACGATTCCAGAGAAGGGGTGGAGCGGTTTTTGAAGCGAAATCCCGGAATCAGCGTAGTCGCTGAGATGGACGGCAGAGTGGTCGGCGCGATTTTGTGCGGGCATGACGGGCGCAGGGGCTGTCTGTATCACGTCTGTGTGCATGAGGATTACCGGATGCACGGGATTGGCAGGGCGATGGTGGTGCACTGTATGAATGCGCTGCAGCAGGAGGGCATCAATAAGGTGTCCCTGATCGCGTTTACGAAAAATGATATCGGCAACGCCTTCTGGAAGCAGATCGGCTGGACGAAGCGTGAAGACTTAAACTACTACGATTTTGTTTTAAATCAGAAAAATATCGAAAATTTCAATGCTTGAGCGGGCATAAGATACTGCTCAATCTGACATAAAAAGAAAGGCAAGAGGAACATATGGAGATCATTACAGGCGGCGTAACCGCGGCAAAGGGATTTTTGGCAGCCGGCGTAGAGGCCGGGATCAAGTATCAGAACAGAAAAGATATGGCAATGGTGTATTCCAAAACGCCGTGTCGCGCAGCGGGCGTGTTTACGACGAATGTAGTAAAAGCGGCTCCTGTTTTATGGGATAAGGAAGTCGTGGAGAGCGAGTGGGAAGCTCAGGCCATCGTTGTAAACTCCGGCATCGCAAATGCATGTACCGGAAAGCTCGGCTATGAATATTGCAGGGAGACGGCAGGAGCCGCAGCAGATGCGCTGGAGATTTCTCCTCAGAGCGTCCTGATTTGTTCGACCGGCGTCATCGGTATGCAGCTTCCGATGGAAAAAATGACCGAAGGTGTGCGTATGCTGGCAAAGGCGATCAAGCCCGGAGAAGAGGCAGGAACCGATGCGGCAAAGGCGATTATGACAACGGATACCCGCAACAAGCAGGTTGCAGTAAAGGTGACGATTGGTGGAAAAGAAGTAACCATCGGCGGCATGTGCAAAGGCTCCGGCATGATTCATCCGAATATGTGTACCATGCTTGGTTTTATCACAACAGATGCCAACATTTCCAAAGCACTGCTTCAGGAAGCACTCAGTGATGACGTGCAGGATACCTTCAACATGGTTTCCGTAGACGGCGATACCTCGACGAACGATACGCTGCTTGTGCTGGCAAACGGCCAGGCGGGAAACCCTGAAATCACGGAAAAGGGCGCGGACTACGATGCGTTTGTGGAAGCGCTTCATTATGTCAATGAGACGCTGGCGAAGAAGATTGCAGGCGACGGCGAGGGCGCAACCGCGCTGTTCGAGGTAAAGGTCATTCATGCGGATAATAAGGAAGATGCAAAGACCCTGGCAAAATCGGTCATCACCTCCAGCCTGACAAAGGCAGCCTTGTTTGGACACGATGCGAACTGGGGACGGATTCTGTGTGCGCTGGGCTATTCCGGGGCAAAATTCGATCCCGAGGCGATAGAACTGTATCTGGAAAGCAGCGCCGGAAAGATCCTGATCTTCAAGGATGGCATGGCGGCAGATTACAGCGAGGAAGAAGCGACCCGGATCCTGTCCTGCTCCGAGGTGACTGCGCTTGTGGATATGAAGATGGGTGAGGCAAAAGCGACAGCCTGGGGCTGTGACTTAACCTACGATTATGTCAAGATTAACGCGGACTACCGCAGCTGACGCGAACCGGCGTTAGAACGATAAAACAGTCTCGCAGCGCCGCAAAAGGAAGCGTGCGCAGAAATGGGAGGAAAAAGTGGAAAAACCGGAAATGGAACAGATCATGAAAAAAGCGGAGGTGCTGATTGAAGCACTCCCCTATATCCAGAAATTCAACCGGAAAATTATCGTGGTAAAATACGGCGGCAGCGCCATGAGCAATGAAGAGCTGCAGAAAAACGTCATCAAGGACGTGACGCTGTTAAAGCTGGTAGGGTTTAAGCCGATCATCGTACACGGCGGCGGCAAGGCCATCAGCAAATGGGTGGCAAAAGCCGGCAAGGAGCCTGTTTTTGTCAACGGATTGCGCGTGACGGACGCTGAAACGATGGAAATCGCGGAAATGGTACTGGGGCGCGTCAACAAAAATCTGGTTGCAATGGTACAGGAGCTTGGCGTACCCGCAGCTGGCATCAGCGGCAAGGACGGCGGTCTTCTGCAGGTGGAAAAGAAATATTCCGATGGGAAGGATATCGGCTTTGTCGGCGATGTGACTAAAGTAAATCCCAAGATTTTATATGATCTGATCGACCGCGATTACCTTCCGATCGTAGCTCCGGTGGGCATGGATGAAAATTGCGAGACCTATAATATCAATGCAGACGACGCAGCGTGCGCGATCGCAAGGGCGGTCGGCGCGGACAAGCTCGTGTTCCTGACGGATGTAGAAGGTCTGTACAAGGACTTTTCTGATAAATCCTCTTTCATCTCCCGCATTACAGCAAGCGACGCGGAAGCGCTTGTCAGCAGCGGCGAGATCGGCGGCGGCATGCTGCCGAAGTTAAACAACTGTACGGCGGCAGTCAAAGGCGGCGTCAACCGGGTACATATCCTGGACGGCAGAATCCCCCACTGTCTGCTTTTGGAAATTTTTACAGATCATGGGATCGGAACGGCGATTGTCGGAGACGATGAGTAGGTTTAAAGCAGTGCAAAGCACCTTCGGCACAAAGTGCCTGCGGAATGGAGGAAACATGGGTGAATTGATGCAGCAGTATATCGACGAAGCCGAGCAGGATCTTCTGCATACCTATAATCGGTATCAGGTCGTTCTGGATCGCGGCGACGGCGTATCTTTATATGATATAGAAGGAAAACGGTATCTGGATTTTGTGGCTGGTATTGCGGTGTTTGCCCTCGGCTATCATAATGCCGAGTACAATGATGCACTGAAGGCGCAGATCGACAAGGTCATCCACACCTCGAATTATTATTACAATGTTCCTGCGGTGGAAGCGGCAAGACATCTGAAAAAGGTTTCCCGGATGGACCGCGTGTTCTTCACCAACAGCGGTGCGGAAGCGATCGAGGGCGCGATCAAGGCGGCGCGGAAATATGCTTATTTAAAAGACGGCACGACGGATCATGAGATCATTGCCATGAACCATTCGTTCCACGGTCGGACGATGGGAGCACTGTCGGTAACCGGCAATCCGCATTATAGAGAGGCATTTGAGCCCGGAATCGGCAATATCCGGTTTGCCGACCTCAACGATTTTGACAGCGTGCTGGCATGTGTAAATGACAAGACGTGCGCAATTTTGCTGGAAACCGTGCAGGGAGAAGGCGGAATTTATCCGGTACAGGAGGACTTTCTGAAAAAAGTGCGCGCGCTGTGCGATGAAAAGGATATCCTGCTGATTCTGGATGAAATCCAGTGCGGCATGGGACGGACCGGCTATTGGTATGCGTGGCAGAAATACGGCGTAAAGCCGGATATCATGACGACGGCAAAAGCCCTTGGCTGCGGTGTTCCGGTAGGTGCATTTTTAATGACGGAAAAGGTCGGACAGCATTCACTTACGGCAGGCGACCACGGTACAACCTACGGCGGCAACCCGCTGGCATGTGCAGCTGTGGCAAAGGTGCTGGAGCTGTTTGAAGAAAACAACATCCTGGAGCATGTGCGGGAGGTGTCGGCTTATCTGGAAGAAAAGCTGGACAGCCTGGCAGCAAAATATGATTTTATCACGGACAGAAGAGGCATGGGACTGATGCAGGGACTTGTCTTTGACCGTCCGGTTGCGCCTGTGATCAACGCAGCGCTGGAAAACGGTCTGATTCTGATCAACGCGGGAACCAATATTATCCGCTTCGTTCCGCCTCTTGTCATCACCGACGCAGATGTGGATGAAATGATCGAAATTCTGGATTCATGCCTGAAAACGTTTCAGGAGCAAAACGCGTAGCTGCCGGGAAACGGCAGCGCGGCAAAAAAGAAAGAAATGGAGAGGAACATGTCTTTTTATCCAAAACTGATCGGGGCGGTCTGCGGTGTTTGTGCTGCGGGGGCTTTGATTTATGCGGGCGCCTCTGCCCTGGATAAGGCAGGCGTTTCTACGGACGGTATTTTGTCGTCCAAACCGACGCTGACGGTATGGTATACCGAGGAAAAACTGGAAGATTATCTTTCCGCGATGGCGCTTGAATATCAGGATGCGACCGGCGTGCGTGTTGTTCCGGTTTTGAAAAGCGGTCTGGAATATCTCGAGGCAGTAAACGACGCTTCCATCGCAGAGGAATCGATGCCGGATGTTTACCTGATCAGCAATGACGGACTGGAAAAAGCGTACCTTGCCGGGCTGGCGGTAAATGTGAAGGATCAGAATGCTGTCCTGAATACCGAAAATTTTCCGCAGACTGCACTGGACGCTGTGACCTATCAGGGACATGCGGTTGCTTATCCGCTGTATTTTGAAACCAGCGCGCTTGTATACAACCAGACGTATCTGGAGCAGGCGGCGGCAGAGCTGGAAACGGACGAGGTGTCCCTGATTCCGAAAACGATTGATGATATCCGGAATTTTGCGGATGAGTACAACGCGCCGGAAACGGTAGAATCGGTTTTCCGATGGGATGTATCTGATTTTTTCTATAATTATTTCTTTGCAGGAAATTATATCACCGTTGGCGGAAGCTGCGGGGATGATTCGTCCCGGATCAACATCTATAATCAGGATGCGGTTTACGGGCTTGCGGCGTACCAGAAGCTGAGTCAGTTTTTCTCGATCGATGCGGCGACTTCGAGCTACGACCAGGTTGTGCAGGATTTTTTGGATGGAAAGCTGGTTTATACGATTGCGACCACCGATATTCTGGATCGGGTTGCGCAGGCGAAGGCAGACGGAAGCTTTGCGTGGGAATACGGCGCAGCGTCCCTGCCGGATATCAGTGAAACGGTTTGCTCCCGCGGTATTTCCGTGACCGGAAGCATTGTTGTAAACGGCTACGGCAAGCATCAGGACGAGGCGGATAATTTCGCAGCATGGCTTTGCACGGACAGCGCGGATAAGCTGTTTGACCGCAGTACCCTTGTGCCTGCCAAAAAGAGCGCAGCGCAGCAGACGGAGGAGATGGCAGCGTTCTGGCAGGAATACAGCCAGACGGTTCCGGTGCCGAAGCTGATGGCGACTGCGAACTTCTGGGTACAGATGGAGATCGCGGAGACGAAAATCTGGGAGGGAGAAAACGTTTCGGACGTTTTAAAAGACCTTTCGGAAAAAATCATGACACAGGTAACCGGCACACAGTACGTGGAAGAAGAATATATCGAAGTGCCTACGGAGACTCAAATCGATTACGCCGAGGGCGAAGAAGAATAAGAACGTGTATAAAAATCCAACCATAACGCATACTGTATTTCATACCGGACGCTGTCAGGGCGGACGGAAGAAGGAGGCTTGCAGGATGGTTGGATTTTTGATTGCAGTTTTATCCGGGGTTCTGATGAGCGTACAGGGCATTTTCAATACACAGGTCACAAAAGCGTCGAGCATCTGGTCTGCGAATGTGTTTGTGCAGGCGACGGCGCTGCTGTCGTGCCTGGCAGTTTGGCTTGCAGCGGACCGGTCGAATCTGTTTGCCGTGTTTAGGAGCGAGCCGAAGTATCTGCTGCTTGGCGGCGTACTCGGCGCCGGGATTACCTGGACAGTGATTAAGGCGATGGCGATGCTTGGACCTGCAAGGGCGGTTCTGTTTATCGTGGTGGCGCAGATCGCGGCGGCGTACCTTGTGGAGCTGTTTGGGCTGTTCGGCGTTGAAAAAGCAGCGTGGGAGTGGAGAAAGGCGATCGGACTTGCTGTAGCGGCTGCCGGAATTGCCGTTTTTCAGTGGAAATAGCGCCCGGAATATGCTATCCTACCAGTAGTGAGAGGTCTGCAGAAGGAGCTGGATTTTGGTATCTGCAGCCATGAAATACAAGAGAGGATGTGTATTTGATTGTCTTATCAGACGTTATTTTTACAGCAGTCTTATCGGGACTGTACGAAACAGTATGAGGAAATTCTGCACAACCCGAACCTGCCGTTGTGGGATTATGTGGTGCTGACGGCTTCGAACGAGGCTCAGGCTCAGGCATATCGTGCGCAGATTTCCTACCGCTTAAAGCATCAGATGCTCCCGGAAAAGACACACTATGCGGTGCTGCCTGATCCGGACGGCAAGCGTGTCGGAAGCGGCGGCGCGACTTTAAATGTGCTGCGCTATATCCGGGAGCATGCGGCGGGTAAGCAGAGTCTCGCTGCTGTGCCGCATGGCGCAGTGCAGGGTGACGGCGCAGCAGAGAGCAGGCAGTTCGCGTCTGCGCAGCCCGGCGAAGCAGCTTGCCACGCCTTTGACGGCAAGCGTATTCTGGTCATCCATTCCGGCGGGGACAGTAAGCGCGTGCCCCAGTATTCCGCCTGCGGCAAGCTCTTTTCCCCCGTGCCGCGGATTCTTCCAAACGGCCGCAGATCGACGCTGTTCGACGAATTTATGATTGCCATGTGCGGCGTTGCGGCGCGGATGAACGCCGGAATGCTTGTTTGCTCCGGGGATGTGCTGCTGCTGTTTAACCCGCTGCAGATCGATTTTTACGGAAAAGGCGCTGCGGCGCTGTCGATCAAGGAGCCTGCAGAAATCGGCAAAAACCACGGTGTATACAGACGGGACAGGGAAGGAAATGTCGGCGGATTTTTACATAAAAAGACCGTAGAGCAGCTGCACGAAATGGGTGCGGTGGACGAGCACGGGCATGTGGATATTGACACCGGCGCGGTTATGATGAGCGTAGACCTGCTCAATTCCCTTTACAGTCTGATCGACACAGAGGAAAAGTTTGCCGCCTGTGTCAACGAACAGGCGCGGCTTTCGTTTTATGCGGACTTTCTGTATCCACTGGCGTCGGATTCCACCCTGGAGCAGTATTATCAGGAGACGCCCGAGGGTGAGTTTACACCGGAGCTGAGAGCATGCCGGGAAAAAATCTGGGCGGCGCTGCATCCCTATCAGATGAAGCTGATCCGGATGTCACCGGCGGCATTTATCCATTTTGGGACGACCCGGGAGCTGCTGCATCTGATGACGGAGGGGATGGAGCAATTTACGCATCTGGGCTGGCAGGCGCGGATCAACACCAACAGTCAGGAAAAAAGCTATGGGGCTGGAAACAGCTATATCAGTCTGCGCGCAGACGTTGGCGCGGGAAGCTATATCGAGGACAGCTATTTGCATCATGGTACGGTTGTCGGGGAGCGCTGCGTGATCTCCGGCGTGACGCTGGACGGACAGAGCGTTCCGGCGGATACGGTACTGCATGGGCTAAAGCTGCAGGACGGCAGGTTTGTTGTCCGGATGTACGGTGTATGCGACAATCCGAAGGAAGCGGCATTATTTGGAAAAAAGATCGGCGAACCGTTGTGGACGGCGGCAGTTTATCCGATTCGAAATACGATTCAGGAAGCAGTATCTGCGACACTGCGTGCATATGAAGACGGTTTTCCAACACTGAAAGACGGGATTTCTTTAAAGGACAGCTTCAACCAGGCGGATGTGACGGCGATTCTGCCCTGGCAGGATAAGCTAGAGGATAAGGTAAAAATCGAATCCCTGCTGGAGGCCATCGATAAAAAGGATAAACTCCATGAGGCGGTGAAGGTGTTCAACGGGGAGATCAATGCGCGTGTAATCCGGCAGCTTTGCGGTCTGGCGGAAAAGCTGGACGAACAGGAGCTGTTTGAATTTTCCCGGAAAATCCGGATTTATTATGCGCTATCCTGTCTGACGAAGCAGGATAAGTATCTTGACCTGTGCCTGGATACGATCCGAAACGCGATTCTTGTCGGGGCGGTGGCAGGGCTTTCCTACGATCCGACGGCAAAAATGGAGCAGGAGGAAGTGGTGGTACGCCTGCCCGTGCGCGTCAACTGGGGCGGCGGCTGGAGCGATACGCCTCCATATTGCATGGAGCACGGCGGAACGGTGCTGAATGCGGCGGTGAAGCTGGACGGACAAAATCCTGTCGAGGCAGTTGTGAAAAAGATTCCGGGCAATCAGATCGTGCTGGCCAGCGCGGACAGCGGTGCAGAGCAGGCATTTTCTGAAATCAGTCAGCTGCAGGATTCCAGCAATCCTTACGATCCCTTTGCCCTGCATAAGGCGGCGCTGATCGCCTGCGGTATCATTCCGTACCGGGAGCAGATTTCTGTCGAAGAGGTGACGAAAAATCTCGGCAGCGGGCTCTATTTGTCCACCCAGGTGATTCATATCCCGAGAGGCAGCGGCCTCGGTACGTCCTCGATTCTTGCGGGCGCATGTGTCAAGGCGATTTACCGGATGCTCGGAAAGGAGCTGTCCCAGGAGGAGCTGTACAACCGGGTCCTGTGCATGGAGCAGATTATGTCCACGGGCGGCGGCTGGCAGGACCAGGTGGGCGGGCTTGCGCCCGGAATCAAAATGGTGAACAGCGATGCAGCGATTGTACAGGAAATCGGCTGCAGTCCATGCAGCATCAGCACAGAGACGCTGCAGGAGTTAAACGAGCGATTCTGCCTGATTTATTCCGGACAGCGCAGGCTTGCAAGAAACTTGCTGCGCGATATTGTAAGCCGCTATGTGAGCGGGAACCCGGATACGGTGGAGGTGCTTTATGAGATCCAGCGGATAGCGGTTTTGATGCGCTTTGAGCTGGAAAAGGGAAATGTAGACGGCTTTGCACAGCTCCTGAACCAGCACTGGGAGCTTTCCAAGCGGCTGGATGGCGGCTGCACCAATACCTGTATTGATATGATCTTTAGCTCCGTGGAGGATCTGATCGACGGAAAGATGATCTGCGGCGCAGGCGGCGGAGGTTTTTTACAGGTTATCCTGAAAAAAGGCGTGACTGTGGAACAGGTGCAGAAGCGTCTGAGAGAGGTATTCCAGGACAGCGGCGTGGAGGTATGGCGCTGCAGCCTGGTGTGATGACAGCGCGTGCGGCGAAAATACGGCGTGGCAGGCGCGCTGCTGCAGAATAAGTTTAAGGGGATATTCGATATGTTGAAGGGAATTTCACCACTGATTTCACCGGAGCTGTTAAAAGTTCTTGATGAAATGGGACACGGAGACGAGATCGTGCTGGCGGATGCGAACTTTCCGTCCAGCAGCATCGGACAACGGGTGATCCGGGCGGATGGAATCGGTACGGCAGAGCTTTTGGCGGCGATTTTGCCGTTGTTTCCGTTGGATCAGTACGATCCCGAGCATTTCGTCCTGATGGAGGTCGTGCCGGGAGATACGGTTGTACCGGTGATCTGGGAGGCTTATAAGGCTCTCCTGAACTATTATGAGCCGGACACAGAGGTGCATAAGATCGAGCGGTTTGCCTATTACGAGCGCGCCAAAAAGGCGTACTGCGTGGTAGCGACCGGGGAAAAAGCCCAGTATGCCAATATCATTTTGAAAAAGGGTGTTGTGAAGTAGGGGCTGGAAAAAGGTTGGCGGGGCAGGCAGATACATA
>OKRW01002518.1_pt1 | contig 13087 bp, 10 predicted proteins | sample 1601151 | NCBI WGS metagenome assembly OKRW01 (sample SAMEA3541471, study PRJEB24748) | human gut metagenome | biome: human gut; feature: human-associated habitat; material: faeces | place: China | collected 2012 | reverse complement strand
AGAGAAATAAGCTATATTTGTGGCTTTCGTCGCTGCAGGTTGAATGTTCGCTTAACCACTCACATCCAACCTTTGCTCCCAGGCCACAAATATAGCTTATTTCTCTTTCTGGAGGCTGTTCTTTGGCTACTGAAGTAAAAACAGATTTCCTATTCTTCCTGCTCCCATTTCCAAATTCCCCAATAAATTTGTAAAATAGGAACAAGCAGAAGTTATTTCACATTCTTTGTAAAGCTGATTTCTGGATTCTTTAAATAAGTATAATAACCAGTATGTCTTCTGTATAATGTCCCATCCAAATATCCCATATTTTTAATAACTTTACCGTTCATTTTTACAATGGATGTTGCCCATTTATTTTCAGGATTCTTTTTCCAGTTATGATTCTTATAATATTGATATCTGTATAAGTTTCCATTTTTAACACAAATTCGCATAGAGAAATCTGAACCGCCGTTTGTAAGGTAATTCTGTCCATCTTTTTTTGAAAGTAAAAGCCATCTGCCTCCATCTTTAAATGTATCCATCTTTACTACTTTGCCATTTTTATAATAATAAATCTGGCATCCTGTGTAATGTCTTCCCGTTTTATCGTTTCCTGCTCCTTGTGTTCCTCTTAAAAGTACAGGGGCATTATTGTCCCCAATATTTACGATGGCATAATATTTTTTATTACTTACATTTTTACTTAAATATTTTTTATATGCCTTTATCATAGTTGCTGATGTTACTTTTTTAGGAGTTATCGTTTTGATTGCTTTTGACGTATTTGTTTTTACTTTCTGATTTACAGTCTGAATCTGCTTTTGCTGAGTGACAGCAGCCTGCACATTTCTCGATGAAACAGCCATAGTAAGCGGCATCGTTGCAGCAAACAAAAAAGCTGCTGCCATTACGGAGCTTTTGATTTTACTCTTTACTGCCTGTACATCTCCTCGCTTACTTTCTAAAACCTTGTTTGTAAAATTTCTTTCTGTCTTTCTCATTTTACTCATCCTTTCTAAGATAATCTTTATTGAAGCCATCACTGCTTCTACCTATATATACGAGATAAAATGAGAATCCCACAAAATAAAAAAACAACCTTCTGAAGAATCCCCAAATCTTCCAACATGAATTCTGATTTGTCTCCACCAGCCAAAGACAGCACCCTAAAAAAGAAGAGAACCTATATTTGTGACCTTAGAGCGAGGATTGAATATGAGCCTTTAAGCGAATATTCAACCCGCAGTGATAGAGTCACAAATATAGGTTCTCTTCTTTTTTAGGGTGCGTCTCTTTTGCCTGTGGCAAATCAGAAGCTTACCCTTTTATACTGCCTGGATATTCTTTGTTGCGATTACATCAACACCTGTTCCTGCTACGTTCGGAACGATGACATCACCAATCTTAACTGGTGCTTTTACTACGACCGGTTTGATTTCATCAAGAATATCAAAAATCTTTCCTTTTGGAATAACGTCTTTTGTCTTTACGGATACAGCGGCAAGGTTTCCACCTTCTACCTTAACGATTGATGTAACTACACGTGTTGGGTTTGTTACTTCTTCTCTTGCATATTTATCTCCACGAGGACAAGTATTACCTTTTACATCTGTTACTTCACCGTTTTCCATTGTAACTGTAATCTGGCATCCAAGAGGACATCCAATACATGTTAAGTCTCTTTTTTCCATGATACTACTCCTCCTCAATCTTTACAGTGATGGTCTCAAGACCTTCATATGCTTCGAGATCTTTCTTCTTTAAGATAACCTGTTCCATCTCGCCCGGAGCCATAACCTGTTTTCTACGATGCTGTACTCTTTCATCATTTAAGTATACACTGATATAGCTGTTCTTAAATACACCGCCTACACGGAAACGTACCGTCAGAAGGTCTGCCATGTTATCTACATGGATCGTGCTTGGTACTGTGTAGCGAACACCATCGATTGCTTTAATTTCTACTACTTTATCAGATTTCTGTGCATCTTTGCCACAGTTGTTCTTTACATAAAGTGCTGCATTCTTACCTGCTGTTGCTGCTTCTTCTGAAACGTAATCAACAAGGTCATGTACATGCAGTACGTTACCACAGGCAAATACACCATCGATGTTTGTCTCAAGGCTTTCGTCTACTAACGGACCATTTGTTACAGGGTTCATTGCTACGTCTGCCTGTTTTGATAATTCGTTCTCAGGAATAAGACCACAGGAAAGAAGAAGTGTATCACAATCGTAATGTACTTCTGTTCCAGGGATTGGTTTTCTGTCTGGACCAACTTCTGCGATCACTACGCCTGTCAGTCTGTCTTTTCCTTCGATATCGATTACGGTATGGCTTAATAACAGTGGAATGTCATAATCATCAAGACACTGTACGATATTTCTCTTTAAGCCGCCGGAGTAAGGCATAACTTCTGCTACGACCTTAACTTCTGCTCCTTCAAATGTCATACGTCTTGCCATGATCAGTCCGATATCACCAGAACCTAAGATCACAACCTTTTTACCAGGCATGAAACCTTCCATGTTAACAAGTCTCTGTGCGGTACCTGCAGAGTAGATACCTGCTGGACGATATCCAGGAATGTTCAGGGCTCCACGAGGACGTTCACGACATCCCATCGCTAAGATCACTGCCTTTGCCTGATACATAACGATACCTTCTTCGCGGTTCATTACGGTTACTACTTTATCTTTAGAAATATCACATACCATTGTATGTAACTTATACTCGATATTTAACTCAGCTGCCTGATCAATAAAACGAGCTGCATATTCCGGACCGGTTAACTCTTCTTTAAATGTATGAAGACCAAATCCGTTATGGATACACTGATTTAAAATACCACCAAGCTGATTATCTCTTTCAATAACTAAAATACTGTCGATGCCCTCTTTTTTAGCAGCGATTGCAGCAGCTAAACCAGCAGGACCTCCACCTACGATTACGACATCATAAGATTTCATAGTATTATTCCTCACTTTCTTTCAATACTGATCCTAGTCTTCTTTAATCTTTCCTACTAACAGATTGGAACCTTCACCCTTCTTAGTGATTTCTGTCATTGGAATACCAAGCTCTCTTGAAAGAATTTCCATTGTTCTAGGAGTACAGAAACCTGCCTGGCAACGACCCATACCCTGACGGGTACGACGTTTTAATGCATCCATAGATTTTGCACCAAGCGGACGATGAATAGCATCTATCAATTCTCCTTCTGTAACCATCTCACAACGACATACAATATTTCCATATTCCGGTTTTTCTTTGATCAAATCATTTTTCTCTTCTATAGAAAGATCACTCATATGTGTAATACCTTTTCTCTTTGCGATGAAGTTATCTTTTTCTGGAAAATGATACTTTTCTTCAATTAACTGTGATATTCTTTCCCCAATAGCAGGGGAACTTGTAAGTCCTGGTGATTCGATTCCAGCTGCATCAAAAAATCCCGGTGCATCCGCAACTTCCTCTATAATAAATTCATGATTTTCTTCATGGGCACGTAATCCTGCAAAAGATGTAATTGTTTTATTCATAGGTAAAATATCTTTTGTAAGATGACTGTGCTGCGCTTTATAAATAAGATCATCTATAATTTCCTGTGTTGTATTTACTCCTTCTTTATCATCCACGTCTGTAGCAGATGGTCCAACATACATATTTCCATGAATAGTAGGGGCACAGAGAATACCTTTTCCCATCTTGCCTGGAAGAGGAAATACAGATGCATGAAAATAACTTCCCATTTCTTTATCAAGAAGAATATACTCTCCTTTACGAGCAATAATTTTTATCTTCTTTTCGCTAACCAGATTATGGATAACATCTGCATATACACCTGCAGCATTAACAATAATTTTTGTATTAAAAATCCCCTTATTGGTTACTACTTCGTAATATCCTTCCTTCTTTATAATATTATCTACTGTATGTTCAAACTTGAATTCACATCCATTTATCGATGCGTTTTCCCCCATAGCTATTGCAAGATTAAAAGGGTCAATAACACCTCCTGTCGGAGCGTACAATGCCGCTACTGCATTGGGCGTTAAATTCGGTTCCATTTTTAAAAGTTCTTCTTTTTCAACAATACGACAATCCACTGCTCCATTTTTATTTGCCTGTTCTAAAAGAATATCCAGCTTTCCTCTTTCTGCTTCTACAGTACACACAACCAGGGAACCATTCTGCTTAACAGGAAAATCCAGTTCTGGTGCAAGTTTATATAATAATTCGTTTCCTCGTACATTCATTTTTGCCATTAACGTTCCTGGTTTCGCATCAAATCCTGCATGAATAACACCACTATTTGCTTTGGAAGTACCTGAAGCAACATCATCACCCTTTTCAATGACGCACATATTTACCTGATACTTAGAAAGTTCTCTGGCAATACAAGTACCGGTAACACCTGCCCCAATTACAATAATATCATACATTTTTCTACCTCCGTTTTTCAAATTCAACTTTAATTCAAATAAAAATACCCTAAATCATCTATATTATACGATTTGTATAACAAAAGTTTTATCTTACAACGAACAGATGATTTAGGGTAATTTTTAATTCAGCTTAGAAATCTCTATATTTATCCTGAAATTCTGCAATATTTTTATTTGCATGCTGATGAAGATCCTGAAAGATACTTTTCCATACTCTATATGCATCTTCGTAAAGTTCTCTGTTTTTCTCGTTTGGTGTGTATCTTTTTACTACTTTTACCATTTCTTCCACTGCATCTTTATAGCTATTGTAAATTCCCGCTCCTACAGCAGCTACTAAAGCACAACCAAGTGCTGTTGCTTCGCTTACTTCCACAGTTTCTACATCCCATCCATAAATATCGGCCTGCATCTGATTCCATATCTCAGATACTGCAATACCTCCTGTAATACGCACTGTATTAAATGTCGGTACATTTGCATCAAGCATTGCAAGAAGCATGTCTTTAAGATCAAATGTAATTCCTTCCATTGTTGCACGAACCATGTCTTCTCTAGATGTAGCTAAAGTCATTCCAATATAAGTACCACGAGCATTTAAATCATAATTTGGTGTATTAGCTCCCTGCATATAAGGAAGATAAAATACTCCATTTGATCCAGGTTTTGAATGTGCTCCTGAATCAGTTAAAATATCATAAACATTCTTACGTGTATGCATTGCTGCAAAAGATTCACTGTGTGCAATAATATCTTTAAACCACTTAAATGCACTCGCTGCTGCATTAGACTGGCCTTCCATTACATATGCACCGTCCGGAGTACCAAGTACATAACATTTTCTATCTGGATCTCTGAGCATCTTGTTTGATTTACCTGCTGTAATTCCTGCTGTGCCGCCACAGGCATAACCAATGCCTTCTTCTATACATCCAACACCAAGGCAGGCACTCTGCTGGTCTCCGATTCCCATGATAAGTGGAGTTCCTTCTGCTAATCCTGTTCTGGCAGCTACTTCTTTCGTAACATGTCCAATTACTGTTCCTGTTTCAGCTAACGGTGCCAATTTTTCTCTATCAATTCCAAAAGCATCTATTAACTTCTGATTATATTGAAAATCTTCCCCATTTAACTGAAGCCATGGAGAACATCCTATGTCATCGTAATAATCATCTGCACCATATGCTTTATTCATTAATCCCATCATCGTATGTATTCTTGTACAATTTTCATAGGCTTCTGGAATATTTTTCTTTACCCATAACAATTTTGATAAAGGATAGGTTCCCGCTAACGGCATACCACAAATATCATAAAATTCCTCTGCACTAATCCCTGCTTTATTTAGCATCTCTTCCATTTCCGGAACCATTTCAACTCCTCGAAGATCCTGCCAGATAATAATAGGAGTAGTAAATCCACCATTTTCATCACGAGTAATTGCAGTACATCGAAACATACAACAACTTAACGCTGCAATTTCTTCTGGATTAATCCCCGAACTCTGAATAGCCGTTCTTGTAGTTTCATAGAGAGTTTCAATCATGGCAGGTCCATCACATTCTACACGTCCCGGACTTGGATAAACCAGAGGATTTAATTTTTGTCCAACACCAATCTGTTTCCCTTTGAAATCAAAAATTACGGTCTTACTACTTGTCGTACCACAATCCACACCAACAACATATTTTTTCTCCATCACGTACCTCCTCTTTAAATACTTTCTTTTTTTTACAAAACATTTATAAAACATTCATCTGTATTTAACTTTGTAAAAAATCAAGTCACTCCTTTCTTAATTTAAAAATACCCCCGTTTTAATATCACTTTTCATGCTTCTATTATATTTCTTTGGCTACAAAAATCCCATATCGAAAGTTTTTTCAATAATAATGTGCCAATTTTTCATTCTTTTTTCAGTTATTTTATTTAATTTTCTGAAAAATTTATATCAAAAAAAGAAATGCTGCAATCACATTTCATCCATTTGTAACCGCAGCACTTCTCTTAAATATGGTATAAAAAAATTGTATGACATTTTTTAGATACTTTTATTATTTATAATTTTATATCTAGTTTATATTATCCTTTAAGATCAAAGATTCCACCCTTGTTTTCTTCATAAATTCCCCAAAGCTTGAGAGCTACTCCGAGTTCCTCGTATTTTTCTCCTGCTTCTTTTAATGTCATTCCTGCCATAACAGCATCAATGCCCTGACGAAATGCGCGTGCTCCAGCTGCTGGACCCATTGGATGTCCATGAATAGCTCCACCTGCTGCTATCATAACATCATTTCCAAACTTATGCATAATATCTTCGATATGTCCCTGTGTTGTTCCACCACCTGGCATTGGGAATACTGGTTTGATATGGCCAAATGGCTGAAGCATCTTCATTCCTGCACTAATAAATGTATCCATCATCATCGGGAACTTACCATATGGAGATAAAGCAATCACCATATCCAGTCCTGCCATTCTAGGAAGAGTTGCTCCAATAAGATTTGCACTTAAACCAGACCATGGAGACTCATATACTGCACCTGTATAATCGGAATGAGCCAAAATAGGAACATTAATATCAGGATCTTCCGCTAACATTCTTGATGCATCAAGGCCAATTGTATTGTAGTTAACTAAAAGACAATTACCACCATTTTCAATAACAGCCATAGCATTCTTCTTTAAGTTTTCTGTTCTGTCTGTAATGTTAAATGCATATAATGTCTTTTCGCCTTTTTCTTCGTCGGCTTTCTTAAGAGCAGGCATTACAGCTTTTACTCTGTCAATCAATGGACAATGCGGAGGATTACTTACTAACTCATCATCTTTAATGATATCTACTCCACCACGTGCAGCTTCATAAGCAAGTTCTGCAGTTTTCTGAGGATCTAACCCTGTACATGGCTTAATCATATTATTTAATAAAGGTCTGTCATAAACTCCTAATAAATCACGAATTCCTTGTACACCAAATTTAGGTCCTTTAAATTCTTTCAAATAGCTGTCTGGGAATTCCAAATCAAGTAATTTTACCTCGCCTGAACTTGAAATATTACCTATAACGGAACTTAACATCATTGCAAAAGATGGTCCAAAATTCGTTGCAGGAAAAGCAATTCTAATGATAAAATGTCTTTTATCAATATCGGATGGAATACCTATCTGATAAGAAGGAGTTTCATAAACACCAACTACTCGTCCGATACTTCTTTCCCGTACCTCCTGAGTTTCGCCAGGAACCTTAAGCCAGGTTCCACAAGTCTGCTCAATTGCTAAAGCAACTGCAAATTTTAAACTATTTGTAGTTGCTTTTGTTGCACAATAATATGTGGCAATAACAAAACGATCTTTTTCTAAAGCTTCTGGATACTGAACTGTAATAGGATCTATAAACATATCTTCTCTCCTCCCATATACTTTGTTTTGATTTCGTTGTTTCAATCTCTATGATTAAATTATAACAGCTTTCTCAAAATTGAAAATATAGAAAGTTTTTTCAATATGTATTATTTCTATTATAGAATTTCATCTACTGTTCACATTATATATTTCTATCTTCAAATTCCAACAACTTCTGTGCCAGATAGTAATCTATAATTAAAACATCTACAAGATTCCCTTTCAATGCTGAACGAATAGACAATGCCTTCTGTTCTCCAGATGCCACTATAATTTTCTGAGGAATTTGCTTATACTCTTCTAAACTTATAGATGCCGTCCTGTCTTTTAAAGAAGTCTTACATTCTTCTCCATCTTGGTCAATAAACCGTAGCATAAGATCACTGCATACTCTCTTTTCTTTCAATAATTTCTTATCATCTACATGCAAATAATCTGTTTTCACCAATAAAGAATCCATTTCCGGATAAAGAGAACCAATACCACTTACAGAAATATCTACCTTCTTAAATAACTCTAAGAAGCCTCTCTGTTCCAAATATTTCTGTTGCTGTGCATATTTCTCTTCTGAACACAAACCTGGAATTGTAATCGTTTCACATCTTCCCCCAAATGCCATAGAAGTTCTTTTAACCAAAGACTCAACTTCCAGATTCTTATTACAACCTGCTATGCTCCCATGTAATGTGATAATATTCGCATCAACCTTCCGACAGGGATTCAGATATTGAATCAGATAATACATCGTACCACCCCATGCCATTCCAAGAACATCATTATCCTTTATAATACGCTGTACATAGCGCGCCCCCTCTAAAGCAACCTGCTTTTTAATCTTAAGAGAATCCCTTCTAAGTTCTGAAGGAATTGGTACAACTATCACCGTTTTCAAGCCATATTTTTCCCGAATCTCTTTCTCCATAATGTTACAACTTAAAAATGGTTCCGTTACTTTAATCTCAATAACGCCTTCTTCTTTCGCTCTTTTTAACACGCGAGAAAGAGTAGATGGAGACAATCCTAAACTTTCTGCTATTTCTGAACGTTTTTTCCCTTCAATGTAATATTGGTAAGCTGCTGTACTTACAATGCATGTCGATTGACTATATACCTCACTTTTCATCTTATTTCCTCACATATCGTATTTATTTTCATATGTCTTCTCGCCCTCTTGTTTGCCTGTTTCACGATTAAAAATCCAGATATTCTAGAATTTTCTTTATAAACTAGCTTTGATTTTGCAAAATTAAAAAATTCTGTACTGATACTATAACATATTCCTTATAATATACCATATCTGTTTTACAATTTACTTATTATAATAATTACAACAAAAAAATATAAAAATCATATTTTTTCAAACAGACAAAATATAAAAATTGTTGTATAATTAATACGGCTTATGACAGGCAATGAATGTATCGAAACATTTGTTCCTAATAATAAGCATTCTACATATTCTTTTTGCATCCGTATGTGCACTACATAATATTTAAATTTAACCAGGAGATGATTTTATGCACATCAGTTTACTTCTTATGAATCAGATTATCCAGCTTTTTATTATGATCTTTATGGGTTTTATCATTGTAAAAGCGAAGCTTCTAAAAGCAGAGGATAGTAAAATATTATCTGTTATTGTTCTTTATCTTATTATCCCTTGCGTGATCATCAATCATACTTGCATCTGCCAGAGAATCCGGTGCAAGCCGGTTAAGTATTCCAAAATGCTGTAAAAGCAAAAATACTGCTAAAATCACAACCAGTTCTTTCACTGCCCGCAATACAATGTCTTTCTGAGTGCTTGCTTTCTTCATGTTCGAAAGTAAAATCTGCAAAAATAAAATCAAAACTCTTTTAAGCAGAAAAAAACTGTTACAATAGACTTTTTCTATCATAACAGTTCTAACCTACTTTTTTGATAGGTTTATTATATCAAAAAACCTCTTTTGCTGTCAATATTTTTACTACAGTTCACAGAAACTTCATTTGTTACTTCAACATTATTTTTCTCCATCACAAAGTTTCTTTCTGTTATTATCGTTACTTAACTCTAACAGTCATTTTACTAAAGGTTCCGCTCTGTGAATATATATATATTACGCAAGTTCCCTTTTTCTTTGCTTTCACTTTGCCAGAACTACTTACAGTAGCAATAGATGAATTCGATGATTCAAAACAAATACCTCGGTGTCTCTTTACTTTCAGCTTCTTCTTTTCAGGTACCTGTTCTGCCTTTATCTTGAAGACTTTCCCACATTTTAACTTGACTATTTTCTTGTTAAGTTTCACTTTCTTATAGTTACCAACCTTACCTCCTATCGTTGTTACATGAATAGTCTTCGAAGATGCAATTACTTTCTGTCCTTCTGTCGTTGTTTTATAAGCGACAGCTGTATACTTGTAGTAAGTACCTTTATTCAACTTTGTAATCTTAGCAGATGTTCTGATTGTACTCACAACTTTTTTAAGCGAATATACTTTTCTAGCAGAATTACATCTATTACCATAGATAATATAACCAGAAGCTCCTTTGACCTTCGTCCATGATAAATTGATATAATTTCTTCCTGTCTTCTTAGCTCTTAACTGAAGAATCTTAAATGTTGAGCCCGCAATATCTCCATCATTTCTGTTTGCTGTAATTTTCTTTTCTACATCATTTACAGAAATCGAATCGCTAACATCTCCTTTGACGTCCTTTTTAGGAATCACTTTCTGGGCAACAATAATTTGTCCACATACAGAACAGTGGGAGCCTTCCGAAAGACCTGTAGTTGTTGTGGTTGCTGGAACAGCAGAATCTTTTACTACTTTATGACCTGTTGCCTTAACTACTGTATCTTCTTTGTTGATTTCTTTTCCAATGTCAGCATCGGCAAAAAGTTTCTTACAACTGGAACATACATAGTATTCCTTATTTCCGTCTTCTGTACATGTTGCTTTCCTTGCTTCTTTTGTCACTTCCCAAGCAGACCATTTATGTCCAGTTGCTTTGATTACTCTTACTCTATCTTGATTAATTGCATTACAAACATCACAATGAATACTCTGGCTACCATTCTCTGTACAAGTAGGTTCTTTATCAATTGTATATTTCGACTGCCAATTATGTTGTACTTCCACCTGGACTGTCGTTTGCAGAGCATATTCATCAGCGCTATCTGCAGCATAAATTGTAATTGTTGCATTTCCCGCTTCCTTACCAGTAAGCTTACCATCTTTGGAAACTGTACATACCTTTTCGTCAGAAGATACATAATGGACGGAATCAGGTAATAGAACCGCTCGCTTTAGGATGCTTACGATAGAACTATTTCCTTTTTCCTTAATCTTGACCAATTCTTGTTCAGGATAAAAATTGTTTACAATATCTGTTGTATATTTAATCGTATTAATCTGATTCCCATTTTTATAAGAAGATTGCATCGCTTCTTCTGATACCTTAGATAAAAATTCTTGTGTCCAGTGTAGCTGACCGTTTGATTCGACAGCTCCAATGCCTATTGCAGTAAAATCTGATGAGAGAATAGGATATTTGTGTTCATCCGACATCCAAGCATCTACAACCTTCTGAGGAGTTTTCTGACCTAATGCACAATTTTCTGTTGTACCGATTGCTGTAAATCCCATAGGTGATTGATGACTAAAATACAGAGCAAGTTCAGAAGCTCTATACATGGCATTATCAAGCAAATCAACATCCGTAGTCACCGGCTCAAGATTATTTTCTTTTCTAACCTTATTCACCAACTCAAGAACTTCATAGGCATAATCATAATTATAGTAAAAAGAGGCTTTAGCCTTATGAATTACTTTATATGTATTTCCACCCATATTTGTCAATTTGTCATTGAGTAAAGTCAGCTTTGTACTATCCAGAAATGCTCTACTGCCTATAGCAGATACTGACTTAGGAATTACAGCTTCTTTAATAATAGACCCTGTAAAGGCTCCTTCATTAATTGTTTTCAAACCTTCTGTAAAAATTACATTTTTTAATTTGGGACAATGAGAAAAGGCATATATTTTAATTGACTCAATATTGGATGGAAACGTAACTTTTGTTAAGTTTGAGCAATATGAGAAAGCATAAGAATTAATATATGTCAATCCACTGCCAAACTCGATAGTTTCGATTGCTGTGCTGCCAAAAGCCCATGTTCCCATAAATGTTACACTATCAGGAATCTTATCAATCTTAAATGATGAGCAACCAGAAAATGCACTGTTTCCAATAGACCGAACTTTATTCCCGAAAGGATACGTTTCAAGAGATTTTGCACCATTAAAAGCCATCTCTCCCAGCACTTCTACATTCTTAGCTCCAGTTACCTGTCCAAGAGCAGTACATTGATAAAAGCTCCCCTCTGAATCGCTGTAATATTATCAGGTATATAAATCTCTTTTAAAGACGAACACTCAGCAAATACCTGTTCACTTAATTCACTCAGTTTACTTCCAATATTAACCTTATCAATAGAACTACATCCACGAAAAGCCGCATACTCCAGTTGTTGAAGATCTGTTGATAAATGAATACCAGACAAATTAGAACAAATGTAGAAAGCTTTTCTACCAATGCTTTTTACGTGTTCAAGATTAATACTTTCAAGCTGTTTACAGCCATAAAATGTATCTGACTCAATATGTGTAATCCCTATAGGTAAAGAAACTTTTTTTAGGTTACTAACTGAAAAAGCCGCTTCCCCAATAGATGTCAGGCCGTTCCCCAATTCAATTTTTTCCAAAGATCCATTCCGAAAAAAACACATTTCTCCAATCGAACGAACACTATCTGCTAATTTAACAGATTGGATACTTGTACTTTTATAAAAAGATGATTTTCCTAAACCTGTAATCCCATCTTCAACGATAACACTTTTGATCTCATTAATATGGGAATACCAGGGAATATCACTAGTATAATCGTAATCCGGTGTATCTCCACTACCACTTATACGAATAGTATATCCAGAATCAGAACTTCCTTCTAACGTCCATGTAATATTCTTCCCTAAAGATCCACTTAATGAATCATCAGCAGCACTGTCCTTAGCAAATGTTTTTACTGAAAACAGAATACCTAAACATATCAGCACAGTTATAAGCCAACTGCACCTGCTAAATAGTTTTTTCATAACTTTCCTCCTCCGTCTAATTATTTTGTTATACCATATAAAATACGAATTTGTAGATTTGGTGTAGACGAAAAAAGAAATAATACCATATCCCATCTGCTCTGTAGTCG
>OKRW01002513.1_pt1 | contig 13116 bp, 10 predicted proteins | sample 1601151 | NCBI WGS metagenome assembly OKRW01 (sample SAMEA3541471, study PRJEB24748) | human gut metagenome | biome: human gut; feature: human-associated habitat; material: faeces | place: China | collected 2012 | reverse complement strand
TGGCCGCCGGCGCTCGCGCCTCGCGCGGACGGAGTGAGACAAAGGGACTGTCCCCTCGGCTAATTTTGGTCGGGTCTGATCGCGCTTGTTGCGGCACAATAAGGGTTTAGGAGTTCAAACCCCGGATGCGTTCGGCGGAGGCCGCTCCCATGAGGTAGTGCACACAACGAGGAGGTTTCATGGCAGACAGCTCTATCAAGCGTGCTCTCGTCTCCGTTACGGACAAGACGGGCGTCGTCGAGTTCGTGAAGGCGCTCGAGGACGAGTTCGGCGTCGAGGTCATCTCGACCGGCGGAACGGCCCGGGTGCTCTCCGAGGCCGGCGTCAACGTGGTGCCCATCGAGCAGTACACGGGGTTCCCCGAGATGATGGACGGCCGCGTCAAGACGCTGCACCCCAAGGTGCACGGCGGCCTGCTCGCCCGCCGCGACGACGAGCGTCACATGGCCGAGGCCGCTGAGCACGGCATTGGCATGATCGACCTGGTCTGCGTCAACCTCTATGAGTTCGAGAAGACCGTCGCCAAGCCCGACGTCACCTTTGCCGACGCCATCGAGCACATCGACATCGGTGGCCCCTCGATGCTGCGATCGGCCGCCAAGAACGCCGACGCCGTGACCGTGGTCTCCGACCCCGCCGACTATGACGCTGTGCTGGCCGAGATGCGCGCCAACGACGGTGCCACCACGCTCGCCACGCGCCGCCGCCTGCAGCTCAAGGTCTACCAGACCACCGCTGCCTACGACACGGCCATCGCCACCTGGCTTGCCGAGCAGGCCCCGGCCGCCGAGGATGGCGCCCCCGTCTTCCCGGAGCACTTCTCCATCGCCGGCACCAAGGAACAGGACCTGCGCTATGGCGAGAACCCGCAGCAGGCGGCCGCGTTCTACGTGCGTGGCGACGCCCCAGCCCACTCGCTGGCCCGTGCCACCCAGATCCAGGGCAAGCCCCTCTCGTACAACAACCTGCTCGACTCCGACGCCGCCTGGGCGGCCGTGCGCGAGTTCGACGAGCCGGCAGTCGTGATCCTCAAGCACCAGAACCCCTGCGGCTCCGCCACGGCCGCCGACGTCACCACTGCCTACGACAAGGCCTTCGCCTGCGACCCCGTCTCGGCCTTTGGTGGCATCATCGCCGTCAACCGCGAGGTGCCGCTCGAGCTCTGCGAGCACTTCGCCGACGTCAACAAGCAGTTCGTCGAGGTCATGATCGCCCCGAGCTACACGCCCGAGGCCCTCGAGCGCCTCTCCAAGCGCAAGAACATGCGTGTGCTCGCCACCGGCGGCGTCGACCGTACCGTGGGCGTCGAGGTGCGCACCGTCGACGGCGGCCTGCTCGTCCAGGACATCGACCACGTCGACGAGGACCCAGCCACCTTTACCGTGCCCACCAAGCGCCAGCCCACCGACGCCGAGATGGACGACCTCCTCTTTGCCTGGCGCGTCTGCAAGACCGTGAAGTCCAACGCCATCCTCGTGGCCAAGGACCGCGCGGGCCTTGGCATGGGTCCCGGCCAGCCCAACCGCGTCGACTCCGCGCTCATCGCCTGCGAGCGTGCCGAGAAGGCCTGCGAGCGCATGGGCGTCGAGCCCCAGGACCTCGTCGCCGCGTCCGACGCCTTCTTCCCGTTCCGCGACAACGTCGACACCCTCGCCGCCCATGGCGTCACCGCCATCATCCAGCCCGGCGGCTCCGTGCGCGACGACGAGTCCATCGCCGCCTGCGACGAGCATGGCATTGCGATGGTGTTCACCGGCACCCGCCACTTCCGCCACTAGTCGGCTCGCCCTGGCACCCAATCTCGCCGCTCAGGCTGCGGCTCGTGTACCTCAGTACACGTCGCCTTGCCTTCGTGGCGATCTCGGGCACCAGGGCGACCCTTGGTTTTGAGGGTGGCACCCAACCTCGCCGCGACACCGGGCGTCTTGTATCTGCGAGGCGCCCGTTTTTGTCCCAGAGCGGCGATACCCTAAGCAAAAAAGACTTTTGCCGAGAAGCGCGCAAGGCCCTGGCCGAACAATAGCGTAAGGATGGCGCACGAGGGCCGCCGTCGATGCGGTGTGCGCTACGCTGGGCGTACAAGATGGTGGCATGTGCCGCCAGCGCGCGCGAGGGGAGTGGCATGGCTAAGGTCTACGTCATCGAGGACGACGGGGCGCTGCGCGCCGAGCTCGTGCGCCTGCTCGCTCGCGAGGGCTATGAGGTCGAGGAGTGCCATGACTTCCCGCGTGCCGCCGAGCTTGCCCTCGTCGCCGTTCCAGACCTCGTGCTTCTCGACCTCACGCTGCCGGGGACGGACGGCCAGCTCGTTTGTCGCGAGATTCGCGCCGCCTCGAGCGTGCCGGTCATCGTGCTCACGAGCCGCGTCACCGAGGTCGACGAGGTGCTTGCCATGGGCATGGGCGCGGACGACTTCGTGACCAAGCCCTACAGCTCGCGCATCCTGCTCGCCCACATCGAGGCGGTGCTGCGCCGCACCCGCGGTCAGGTGGCGCCCAGCTCCATCATCGAGCGCGGTGGCGTGCGCCTCGACCTCTCGCGCTCGCAGGTCTCCCACGACGGCCGCCAGACGGAGCTCACCAAGAACGAGCTGCGCATCCTCGCCCTGCTCATGCGCCGCGGCGGCGCCGTCGTGTCGCGCGAGGCGCTCATGTACGAGCTGTGGGAGTCCGACGCCTTCGTGGACGACAACACCCTCACCGTCAACGTGAACCGCCTGCGTGCGGCCCTCGAGCGCGTGGGCGTCACGGGCTGGCTCGTGACGCATCGCGGCCAGGGCTACTCGGTGAGGTGACGACATGAATCCGTGCTCATATCTCAAGAGCCATCTGGGCCTCGTCCTGTCGCTGCTGGGCACGCTCGCCCTGCTTACCTTTGTGATGGAGGTGGCGGGCGGTCGCAGCTTTGCCCTGCTCGGTCTCATTATTGGCTCCGTGGGGCTGGTCTGCGGCCTGTCCCTTGACTACCTGGCGCACCGCGGGTGGTGGAGGCGGCTCGAGTGCCTGCCGCGCGAGCTCGACAACCCGCGCCTTGTCGCCGCGCTCACCGAGGCCCCCGGCTTTGCTGAGGGTGACGTTGCCTACGAGGCCATCGCCGCGTCCAACAAGTCTGCGAGCGACGAGGTGGCCGCGGCCCGTCGCCAGATGAGCGACTACGAGCGCTACGTCGAGATGTGGGTGCACGAGGTCAAGACCCCGCTTGCCGCCGTGCACCTCACGGTCGAGAACCTCATGGCAGACCCTGTCGAGGCCCAGGTCGACCCCGCCCGCCTCGACTCGATCGACGCGGGGCTGCGCCGCATCGAGGGCTACGTTGACCAGGCATTATACGTGGCACGCTCCGAGACGCTCGAGGCGGACTACCTCATCCGCTCCCATCGCGTGGGAGACGTCGTGACGGCGGCGCTCAAGGCCAACGCCCGCGAGCTCATAGCCGCCCACATGGCGCCGCGCCTGGGCGAGGGTATGGATCTCACGGTGTTCGCCGATGACAAGTGGCTGGGCTTCGTGCTGGGCCAGTTCTTGCAGAACTCCATTCGCTACCTGCGCGAAGACGCCGAGGGAGGGGCGCAGGTGTCCTTCTCGGCGCGCGTCGATGGCGAGGGGCTCGCGAGCGAGTGCGTCGTGCTTGTGGTGCGCGACAACGGCTGCGGCGTGAGCCCGGCCGAGCTGCCCCGCGTGTTCGAGCGGGGCTTCACGGGAGCGAACGGACGCACGCACAAGGGCGCCACGGGGCTTGGCCTATGGCTTGCCAAGATGCTCTGCGAGAAGATGGGCCTGTCCATCTCGGCCGACTCGCGCGAGGGCGCGTGGTTCGAGGTCTCGATCGCGTTCCCCACCAACAAGATGCATTACGTCGAGTAGGGACCCGTGCGGGCACGGTGGCGCCCGCACGGGCCGCCGCTACAGATCTACCTGCACGCAGGCGAGGTCGATGAGGCGCAGCAGGAAGCGAATGCCCTGCAGGTAGGCGTGGCGCGTGATGCGCTCGTCGGTGCCGTGGACGCCTCGGGCGCACTCGTCGTCATCGACCACGAAGGCCGAGAAGCGAATGCAGGCGGGGCAGATGTGTTCGTAGTTGGCCGCGTCTGTGGCGCCAATGACCGTGGAGGGCACGACGCGCACGGGCGTGCGGTCGCTGCTCTCGCCGGGCTCGCGGAAGTAGCGGCCTGCCGCCGCGCGCACGTAGGCGAGGCCGGCGCCGCCGGGTTCGGGCGCGTGCGTGGCCTCCGAGCTGCCGGGACCCAGCTCCACCGTGACGCCCAGGTCTGCCACGGCCTCACGGCAGCGCTCGAGCACGTCTGCGCGCGTGGTGCCCTCGAGCATGCGGAAGTTGACGTTGGCCCACATGTCCTGTGGCATCACGTTGCACGAGGCCGAACCGCCCTCGATCATCGTGGGCGCGCACGTGGTGGTGACGAGTGGGAAGAGCTGCGGGTCCGCAAGGCAGGCGCGGGCCACCTCGTTCGCGCGCTCGTCGACGTCTGCCGCGCAGGCAATGCCAAGCTCGGACAGCGGGCCGCTCGTCATCGCAGGTGCCAGCTCGCGCAGCAGGGCGGCCGAGAGCGGCGTGAGGCGCACGGGCCATTTGATGGCACAGATACGGGCGATGGCCTGGGACAGCACGCCCAGCGACGTGCCGCCAAACGGGTTGGACGAGTGGCCGCCGGTGCTGCTTGCCCGCAGGATGACGTCCGCGTAGCCCTTCTCGGCGAGGTCTGCGTGCATGAGGTGAAAGCCCGGCGCCCCGTACTTGGCCGACGAGACGATGCGGTAGTCGCCCTCGTCCACAAGAAACTCGAGCTCAACGCCGCGGCGCTCGAGCTCCTGCCCCAGCGCGTGAGCGCCAAACTGGTTGGTCTCCTCGTCTTGGCCAAACGCCAGGACGATGGTGCGGCGCAGGCGCCAGCCGTGGACCAGCGCGTACTCGACGGCCTCGAGGATGCCCGTGACCTGGTCCTTCATGTCGATGGCGCCGCGGCCCCAGACGTAGGTGTCGTCCACGTCGCCCGAGAAGGCGCCGTGGCCCCAGTCGCCCTCGGTGCCGGGCACGACGCTCACCACGTCCTGGTGGCCCATGAGCATCATGGGACGCAGGGACGCGTCGCTGCCCGGGATGGTCACCAGCAGCGAGTGGCCAATGACCTCGGCCTCGCCGGCGGAGAAGACGTGCGGGTATGCCGCGCGCATCCAGGTCTGCAGCGCGTCGAAGGCGCCCCAGTCCGTCTGCGCGTCGTCCATGTGGCTCACCGTGGCAAACGAGAGCGCCCGGCCCAGCCGCTCGCAGAGGTCCTGCTCGCACAGGTCGGGGTAGTCCGTCTCGTGGTCAAAGAACTGCCAGACGGCCGCGCCGCTGGGGACGGCCTCGGCGGACCCGCTGCCAGCACCGCCCGCCACCTGTCCGTTCTTCTCGGCTACGCGCGCGGCCGTCAGCGAGGCGCCTACCTGTTCGCTCGCCGCTACGACGGCGCCGCTCACGCGCCGGCTCCGGCCATGGTCTCGGAGTCGTCGAGGTAGCGCGAGAGGAACGCGCGCGTGCGCTCGTGCTCGGGTGCGCCAAAGATCTTGTCGGGAGAGCCCTGCTCGAGCACCACGCCCTGGTCCATGAAGACCACGCGGTCGCTCACGGTGCGGGCAAAGGCCATCTCGTGCGTGACCACCACCATGGTCATGCCCTCGCCCGCGAGCTTGCGCATGACCTCGAGCACCTCGCCCACGATCTCGGGGTCAAGGGCGCTCGTGGGCTCGTCGAACAGCATGATCTGCGGGTTCATGCACAGGGCGCGGGCAATGGCCACGCGCTGCTTCTGGCCACCGGACAGGCGTGTCACGTCGGCGTTGGCAAACTTGGCGAGTCCCACGCTCTCGAGGTGCCTCAGGGCGGTCTTCTCGGCCTCCTCCTTGGAGCACTTCTTGAGCGTCACGGGCGCGAGCGTGCAGTTGTCGAGCACGTTCATGTTGTTGAAGAGGTTGAAGCCCTGGAACACCATGCCAATCTTCTCGCGCAGGGCGTTCACGTTGGTGCGGTCGGCCGTGAGGTCGGTGTCGTGGAACCACACGTGGCCCGAGTCGGGCGTCTCGAGCAGGTTGAGGCAGCGCAGCAGGGTCGACTTGCCCGAGCCCGAGGCGCCGATGATCGTCACGACCTCGCCCGGCATGACGGAGAGGTTGATGCCCTTGAGCACCTCGAGCTGGCCAAACGACTTGCGCAGGTCCTCGACGCGGATGAGGGCCTCGCCCTTGGCGGGGACGGTTGCGGAGTGCTCCGCGGTGATGTTCTGGTTGTCCACGGTTCCTCCTAGTTAGAGCTCGGGAGCGTCTTGGTGCCCTGGGCGCCCAGGCGCTTGCCGAAGGCCTCGAGCAGGCGGCTCGCGATGAGCGTGAGGCACAGGTACACGACGAGCGCCACGCAGTAGACCTCCATCTGGCGGTAGTAGATGCCGGCCACGGTGGTGGTGGCGTACATGAGGTCGAACACGCCGATGACCGAGAGCACCGAGGAGTCCTTGATGTTGATGATGAGCTCGTTGGTGAGCGCGGGGATGGCGTACTTGATGCCCTGCGGGAACACGACCTTGCGCATGGCCTGCCACTGCGAAAGGCCCAGGCTGCGGGCCGCCTCGGCCTGCCCGGCGTCGACGCTCTCGATGCCGCCGCGCAACACCTCCATCATATAGGCGGTGGAGTTGAGCGAGATGGTGACGAGGCCCGCCGTGAACGTGGACCAGATCTGGTTGGCCTGGCCGGTGTCCATGCCAAGGCCGCGCAGGAACGAGAAGCCCGCGAAGTAGATGAGCAGGCCCTGCACCATCATGGGCGTGCCGCGCACCACGGTGCTGTAGGCGCGCGAGAAGCCACGGCCCACGCTCTTGAGGAAGCGGATGGCGTCGTTGTCGACGCGGTCTGCCTGCTGGATGCGCAGGAAGCACATGCCCAGCGCCAGGAAGAACGCGATGATCGTGCCAAAGGTGGCAAGCGCGATGGTGATGCCAATGCCCTGGACAAAGAACCGCCTGCTCTCCCACGTCATGTAGACGAGGCTCGAGAGGAAGTCGCTGGGGTTGGAGTTGGACGCGACGCTCACGCGTACGAGGTCGGCAAAGCCCAGCGCGCCGCGGTCGACAAAGAACAGCAGCGTGCAGGCGACCACCACGTAGGAGCCGACGCGCTCGGCGCGCTTGGCGACCGGGCGGGCGAGGGAAGAGGTGGCGGCGTAGTCGCGCCAGCGCACGAGCTTGTTGAGCAGGGCCACGGCCGAGATGGCGAGCCAGGCCCACAGGACGAGCCACGGCAGGTCCTGGGCGATGCCCAGGGGCGCCAGCGCGCTCATGGGCGTGGGCGCCTGCTGCGAGAACCACAGGCCCACGGCCGCGATCGCGCTCGTGCCAAGGAAGACGTAACGGTGGTCGGCCGCGCAGAAGGAGGCCAGACGCTTGAGTGACTTCATGGGGCTCCCTCCCTATTCCGGCTGACGGTCGAGGCAGGCCTGCCACATGGCGCTGCGCTCGTCCTCGCTCACGCCGTCGACGACCTCGTTGATGATGTCGAGCAGCTTGGCCGAGCCCTTGCGCATGCCCACGTTACAGGTGACGTCCTGCTGGAAGCCCTCGCCCTCGGCAAAGCGGACAGGCACGATGCCGGGGTTCTGCTTCATGTAGCCCTCCTCGTTCTCGGTGTTGTAGGTCACCGCGTCGCAGGTGCCCTGCAGCAGGTGGCTGAACACGTTGGGCACCGAGTCGACGGGGGCCTGGTGGATGACGCCGGGGATCTCGTCGATGACGGTGTCGAGCATCGTGTCCTTCTGGCCCAGCACCTGCGCGCCCGAGAAGTCAGACAGCTTGGTGGCGTTCTCGTACTTGGAGCCCTCCTTCACGAACAGGCCAAAGTAGCCCACGAAGTAGGGGTCGGAGAAGTCGACGGACTGGCGGCGCTCGTCGGTGGCGCTCATGCCGGCGATGATGAGGTCGATCTGGCCGTTGTTGAGGGCGTCGATGAGGCCAGAGAAGGTCATCTTCACCGCAACGGGCTCGCCGCCGAGCTTCTCGCACACGAGCTTGGCGAACTGGACGTCGTAGCCGTCGGCGTAGGCGCCGCTCACGTTGTCGACCGGGATGGTGTACTCGCTGGGCTCTGACGTCTGCCAGTTGTAGGGGGCGTAGGCAACCTCCATGCCCACGCGGATCTGCGCCTTGCCAAGGATTTCGTCTGAGTGGTCCTCGCGAGCGTCGCCGGTGCCAGACTCGACGACGGGGATGGTGGAGGGGCGCTGGCAGCCTGCGAGCGCGGGCAGCGCCACGAGCGACCCGGCGCCCAGCGCGGTGCGCAGGAACGCGCGGCGGGTCATGTTGCGGTGAGTAGTCATGCGTGTCCTTTCGAGCGTGCCGGCGCGAGGGGGCGCTCCGGCACCATATGAAGCTCTAACAGGATACGGGTTTGATGGCTCCCGTGCATGCTCGCGCACAAAAGGGTAACGCTGCGGAAATGCCTTTCAGGCTGAGTGCGGGGCCTGCGGCGTCATGTCGCAGGCCCCGCCAGTCGTGCGTCGGCTTTAGTTGTCCTCTGGCCGCTACTCGCTCTTCCTCACGCGAATCGCGTCGCGCACGATGCCGGCGCTCATCACGTAGGTGAGCACGAAGTAGCCACCGTAGGCCGCGAGGAACACCGCGCAGGTGAGTCCCACCGTGCCACCAATCGAGATGTTGCCCATGACCTTCACCAGGTCGATGATCACGTGCAGGGCAACGGACGAGTGAGCCACGCCCACCACCAGCGGAAACACGAAGAACACGGCCTGCTGCGCCAGCACCGAGTGGCGAATCTCGCTCGTCTCGCATCCCAGCTCAGACAGCACGCGGTAGCTGCGCGTGGAGTCGGCCACGCCCGAGAGCTGCTGAATCGTGAGAATCGCGGCGCACGCCACCACGAGCACAAAGCCAATGTAGATGGCCAGGTAGCTGATGACGCCGCGCATCGAGTTGGACTGCTCGTACATCTCGCTGCGGCGGACGATGGTCTGGCTCCAGTAGCCGCATGGCAGGTCGCCGCCGTCCTGCTCACCAAGGGTGGTGAGGACGAGGCCATCGAAGAAGTCGTCGCCCTGCTTGGTGGTGACGTCTTGGCGGTAGTTGGCGAGCAACGTGCTGAAGGCCAGCGTGTAGTTGGCCTCTGCGAGCACCGCGTCGGGCACGATGACGGTGCCGGGGTTGCTACCCATCGCGGAGTTGCCTAGGGCGCCTGCCTTCACATCGACCTTGCTCGCAACGGGACGCAGCTCGTGGCCCGCGATTGTAAGCGTCTGGCCCTCGCTCATGAAGTGGTCGTACAGGTCGCTTGCGGTCTCGCCCATGTCGCAGGTGATGAGGTAGCCGTCCTCGCCTAGGCTCACCTGGGGAAGCCCCCGCAGGGAAAGCAACGCGTTGTACTGGCTCTCAGAGGCAACGTACAGGCCAAAGGTCTCCGAGTTGGTGTAGCCAAAGGCCGCGGGCGTCTCGATGCCCAGCTGCCGGGAGAGCGCAGACGGCGACACCTCGGGCGCGTCCATCGTGTTCGCGGGAATGGAGTAGTACTGGTCGATCTGCACGTGGTCGCCCAAAACCTGGCGCGCATCGAGTTCCCCGGGGGCGCCGGCCTTGTCCGCGCTCTTCTCGGCCATGCCATACGAGCCGTCATCGAGCTTGATGCCCCGCAGGTTGTCGTAGATGTCAAGCGGCCCGCGCGCGAAAGCAAACCCATCGCCGCCAAGCTTCTCGAAGAAGCCGGACACCACGGCCGAGTTGTAGGTGTAGGTGCTCGAGACGTCCACGGGATTGTTGATCTCGAGGTTCTCACTCATGACGCTCGCAACCGACATACCGCAGGTAACGGAGGTAATGGCGAGGAACAGGATCATCGAGATGACGCCCATCGAGAGCGACACGGTGTTCACCTTGGCCGCAAGCTGACGCAGCGTGAACATGTTGAGGCCACGCCAGTAGACGGCTCGCAGGCGCTGTACCAGGGCGAGAAGCGCGCCCGACAGGCCAAAGAACAGCATGATGGTGCCGGCCGTAACCATGCCCGTGGTGATCTCGAACTGCGTCATGCCTTGGTCGAGCTCGTCGCCCACGAGGTCGATGGGAAAGCCGTCGTGCAGCAGGCGCGCGTAGGCCACGCCCACAAGCGCCGCGCCCACCGCGAACAGCGCAACCGACACCCACGCCTTGCGCATCTTGACCTGCTCGTTCTGGCGGCTTGCGCTCATGAGGCCAATGAGCCGCGTGCGGGCAACAACGCGCAGGTTGAACGCGAGCGTCACCACAAAGATCGTGACGAGGCACGACACCGTGAGACGCAGGGCGTCGAGCGAGAAGAAGAAGTGGAAGGTCGAGATCTGCGCCTTGAACATCGAGGCGGTGAAGAACGTCATGACCCACGAGACGCCCACGCCAAGGAGCAGCCCCAGCACCAGCGCGGCGCCCGAGACGATGGCCGTCTCGAGGGCCATGATAAGGGCCACGCGCCCGCGCGTCATGCCCAGTACCTGGTAGAGGCCAAACTCCTTCTTGCGCCGCTTCATGATGAAGTTGTTGGCGTAGACCATGAGAAAGCCCATGATGGCGGCCAAGAAGTAGGTGAGGCTGCCGAGTGCCTCGCCGAGGAGCTCGGAGAGGCCCTCCATGGGGATGCCGGCGAGGTCTGCCTGCATCGAGACGGTGTTGAACGCGTAGAACACGGCCACGCCCAGGGTGAGCGTGAGCAGGTAGACGAGGTAGTCGCGCCCGGCTCGGCGGACGTTTCCCCAGGCGAGCTTACAGAGCATCGGAGCCGTCACCACCCATCACGGCGACGACCTCCATGATGCGGTCGAAGAACTCGCGGCGGCTCGAGGCGCCGCGGCGCAGCTCGGTGAAGATGCGCCCGTCGCGGATGAACAGCACGCGCTGGGTGTAGCTCGCGGCGAAGCTGTCGTGGGTCACCATGAGGATCGTGGCGCGCGCGCCCTCGTTGAGGCTCTGCATGCTTTCGAGTAGCAGGCGCGCGTTCTTGGAGTCGAGCGCGCCCGTGGGCTCGTCGGCCATGATCACGGCGGGGCGGGTCACGAGGGCGCGGGCCGCGGCGACGCGCTGCTGCTGGCCGCCGGACAGCTGGTAGGGGTACTTGTCGAGCACCTCGTCGATGCCCAGGCGGCGGGCAATCTGCTCCACGCGGGCGAGCGTCTCGCCTGAGGCCGCGCGTGCGATGGTGAGCGGCAGCGCCACGTTCTCGCGCGCCGTGAGGGTGTCGAGCAGGTTGGAGTCCTGGAAGATGAAGCCCAGCTGCTCGCGGCGGAAGCGCGCAAGGTCGCTGCCGCGCATGGCCGTGACGTCGGCCCCGCGCACCAGGACGTGGCCGCTCGTGGCCGTGTCGATGGTCGAGACGCAGTTGAGCAGCGTCGACTTGCCCGAGCCCGAGGCGCCCATGATGCCCACGAACTCGCCCTCGCGCACGTCAAAGCTTACGTCGGCCAGGGCGCGGGTGGTGACGCCCTTGGCCCTGCCCCTGGGGGCATAGATCTTCTGGAGGTGCTGGACCGACAGCACCGTTCCCTGCGGTGCCTGGTGAACGGGGGCGAGCCCCTCTCCCATGGCGTGGCCCGGCTCGTAGTGCATGCCCATGCGCAATCCCTTCTTTCAGACCCGGCGGCAAGGCCGGGTTCGTCTCACTGATTGTCGGGAATAATGGTGGGGCTGGCGCCCGAGAGGTGCCATCGATTTGGCTTACAGTGGGATTACGGTTTTGAAAGGTTGCCGGCCACGCCGGCTAGGGGGAGGGCACGCTCATGGCAGATGGCAAGATTCCCGAGGAGTTCGAGGTCGGAACGCCGGTGCTGGTGTGCCGCTGGAGGCTCTCAGCCGGAGACCTGCCGCTGCTCAACCGCCACATGCGCGCCCTGGGCAAGCGCAGCGTGCTGGGCAAGGGACTCTCGAAGCAGCTGCTGGGCTGGGCCAAGCAGCACATCGAGTGGACGCTTGCCGACGGCACGGCCGAGCACCCCGACGGCGTGCTCATGCTGATGGTCGACGCCGAGGGTCGCGCCGCGATGGCGGCCGGCGACTACGAGCCGCCGGCAGACACGTCGCTCGCGGCGCTGGTCGAGCGCGCGGAGAGCGCCTCGACGGAGGCCTCGCAGACCGACGTCGCGCCCGAGACGCTGTGGGTGTCGCGTGGCAGCGGCCTTGCCGTGGGCATGGCGCCCGGCGAGCACATGAGCGGCGCCACCTCGCTGGTGGGCGACCTCGCCAAGACCCTGGGCATGCCCGTCGAGCGCGACCCGCGCCTGCTGCAGCGCCTGGCCGACGGCTCCGAGCGCCCCGCCGAGGCCTTCCTCGTGTCCGACGAGCACGGCATCGTTCCCGCGAGCGACTGCTCGGGCGAGCTTGCCGAGAAGTTCGCTGGCGGCTGGGACCGCCTCCTCGAGCGCTCCTGCTCCCGCCGCAGGTAGCTTCCGCGGGCTGAGCGGGGCGTTTGGCGCTTGCAGACATTCCTCAAGACACAATCTCAAATTGACGACTATTCCGTGCTCATTTGCGGGATAATTAGTTCGCTATGAAGAGATGTCACCCCTTGGCGATCGGGGAAGTCGCCACGGGGTGATTTCGCGTGCTTGGGCATCCGCCAAGGAGGGCGGAGGGCGGCTCTTCTCGCCAAGCCCACGCGTGACCTCGACAAGAAGGAGAGGATATGGCACGTAAGTTCAAGTCTATGGACGGCAACGAGGCTGCTGCTTGGGTCTCGTACGCCTACACCGAGGTGGCGGGCATCTACCCGATCACGCCGTCCAGCCCGATGGCCGACCACGTCGACCAGTGGGCCGCGCAGGGTCTGAAGAACGTCTTTGGCACCCCCGTCAATGTGGTCGAGATGGAGTCTGAGGCTGGCGCCTCCGGCACCGTCCACGGCTCCCTTGGCGCCGGCGCCCTCACGACGACCTACACGGCGTCCCAGGGCCTGCTGCTCATGATTCCGAACATGTACAAGATCGCTGGCGAGGGCCTGCCGGGCGTGTTCCACGTCTCCGCGCGTTGCGTTGCCTCCCACGCGCTCAACATCTTCGGCGACCACTCCGACGTCATGGCCTGCCGCCAGACCGGCTTCGCCA
>OKRW01002510.1_pt1 | contig 13120 bp, 10 predicted proteins | sample 1601151 | NCBI WGS metagenome assembly OKRW01 (sample SAMEA3541471, study PRJEB24748) | human gut metagenome | biome: human gut; feature: human-associated habitat; material: faeces | place: China | collected 2012 | reverse complement strand
AAAGTGAACGGATATCCCCGTTTTGGGTGGGTGGATATCCTCCGTTTTCAGCACTAATAACAACATTCGCTGGACAATTCCTATGATTGCCAAGTTTTCCAAATATATAAATTGGATTATTTTCTCGAAGAATGCCAACGAAGAAGTCTTGACTCCGGAAGTGATAGAGACGTTCAAGGACAATTGGGACTGGCACGCTCTGTCAGGTAATCAAAATCTACAGCTGTCTTGCCAGGATTTGGAGAAATATGCAGACTCTATGGATTGGGAAAAGATAATTTCAAGATGGGATTGTAAACTCTTTGATGAAAGCGGTATCGATTTCTATGAGAAGTTTCGAGAGTATATCCCTGCCAGTAAGCTTCAGGGGTCATACCTTTGGGATGAAATGGTGGAACAACAGAAGAAGTCACTAATTCGTGAAATTATATCATAACGCAAAAAGTCTATAATATGGCACTTTGGAAAAATACAGTAAAGAACAATGGCAACGCCGCTTGTAAAAACAAGAGACAACACCTTAAAAAAGGTATGTTTGTGGAAACCAGCACTGAAACTACGCCGCCGCCTATCAGTTTGACACGTAAACAACCCTTCTGTCAATAGAGGCAAAATACTAATAATAATACTACCTTTGCTTTGTGGATAACCCTGTGGAAAAGCAGGGGAATAACCTTTTCATAACCCTGTGGATTTCCACCAGCCAACTGCCGAAACCAACCCTAAGTGAATATCCACAGGGTTATCCAAGCCGATTTAGACAACTTTTCAACGGATTTAGGCGCTCAAAAGATATAAACTTATTATCTTTGCAACAGAATGTGGAAATGTGGAAAAGTGAGTTTACTAACTGATTGTCAGAAAATACAAGAAATGATAAAGCAGGGAAAAGGCTAGGAAAGTGTGGATAATGGAAAACGGGCAATAAGCCCCAAAAGTTATCCACGTTATCCACGGCCTATCATAACTCATCATATTTTCTTTTAGAAAGAAAAAAAGAAATAATAATATAAAGAAGTTGAGAATATGAACGTGAAAGAAGAATGGAAGTCGAAAGGTTTCATTGATGAGCCCGTTGATGAGTCTCTGGATCTGAAGCAGGAGATACGCCGTCTCTGCCGCGAGAAGGACGCTATTATCTTGGCCCACTACTATACGATGCCGGAGATACAGGACATAGCCGACTTTGTCGGCGACTCGCTGGCACTGGCGCGCGAAGCGGCCAAGACGGAGGCCAAGGTGATGGTTATGTGTGGCGTCCACTTCATGGCCGAGACCTGCAAGCTGCTCTCGCCAGAGAAGACGGTGCTCTCGCCCGACCTTACGGCGGGTTGCTCGCTGGCCGACAGTTGCAAGGCTGAGGACCTACGGAAGTTTAAAGAAGAGCACCCGGGCTACGAGGTGGTCTCCTACGTCAATACGACGGCGGCGGTGAAGGCGCTGACCGACGTGGTGGTGACCTCGGGCAACGCCAAGAAGGTGATCGACTCCATCCCCAAGGACACGAAGCTCATCTTCGGACCAGACTACAACCTCGGAAGCTATATCAACTCCGTGACGGGCAGAAACATGTTGCTGTGGAATGGTGGCTGTCACGTCCATGAGCGCTTTAGTGTGGCGGAGATTGTCAAACTCAAGGAGCAGCATCCCGAGGCTGTCGTCATGGCCCACCTGGAGTGTAAGGCGCCCGTGCTGGCCGCTGCCGACGTGAAGGGATCGACGGCCACGATGCTCCATTACGCACAGGATCATCCTGAGGTCAAAGAGTTTATCGTTGCTACAGAGGCCGGTATCCTCCATGAGATGCAGCGCACCTGTCCCAACCAGACTTTCCTCCCCGTGCCTCCTGAGGTGACGGAGGGTGGCAGGGGCTGCGCCTGCACGGAGTGTGAGTATATGAAGAAGAACACGCTCGAGAAGGTGTATAACGCACTGAAGTATGGCTGGCCTGCCGTGGAGGTGGATCCTGCCATTGCACGCGACGCCGTGAAGCCCATCGAGCGCATGCTCTCCCTTAGCTGATCTGCAGGAAGGATTTTGTGATTTATAAAACAACGCAGGATGATGGAAATGTCTGTCTCCTGCGTTGTTTTACATTTTTGAAAGCATGGGCACACATTTTGATGTGCTACAGGGTCCGATAGAAAGATGATAGGGTTCTCACTACTCCAACCCTATGAAAAAGATGGTTCGTGACGCTTTTTTGCCGTTTCGCATGAACTGCTATTGCTGGTGGAGCGCAGACGTATTAACTTTGCAATTAGAATAAGGAGCCATATTCTATGGCAAGTTATGAAAATAAACAACAAACAAATATATCTGATCTTATCTATCTTATGAGGAAAATCGTATTATCAGCACTTGCATTGTGCTGTTGCTCGGTGGCGCTTGCGCAGGAAAAGACACGCAGTCTGTCGGTAGAACTGTTTGGTGCTCAAAACTTGGTGGGCATTAACTATGATAGCCGTTTCAAGGGCAATTCGGGATTGGGCTACCGAGTGGGCATAGGCTATGGTTATGGAGATAATTCCAGTTGGGTCGATCAGAAAATCAGTGGTGTGGGTGTGCCGTTGGAGCTAAACTATCTGCTCGGAGAGAAGAAGAGCAAACTGGAGGTGGGTTTAGGCGCGAGCCTGGGCGTGTATCATATCAAGGAGACGAGCTGGTACTACTATCAGCCCGTTCCGCCCGAGACTACAGGACGGGCAGAGTCCTACGAATCTAAGGAGACTCGCTTCGGCTATTTCTTCTTTGGCAATATCGGCTATCGCTACCAGCGCACCAACGGTTTCATGTTTCGTGTTGGCGTGTCACCGTCCTTCAACTTTGGCGATAAGCATGGTCTCAGTAAGCCTGCTTTCTACCCGTATGTCGGCTTGGGCTGGTCGTTCTAAGAGAGGTGGGTCTAAAGAACTGTTCCTTGTCACTGGTCCAGCCATTTCTTGAACATTCCTGCCTTCTCCTTACTGATGATGATTCGGTCGTTAGGGCAGCCCTTCAGCCTTACTATGAGTTTGGAACTGAAGAATAGGCTGATCTTCTTGATGCCTTTGATGTTGGCTATATACTGGCGGTTGAGACGGAAAAATTGGTTGGGGTTCAAGGCCTGTTCCAGTTCGCTCATGCTCATGGTCATGGGATAGGATGTGCCGTCTGCGGTAAAGGCCATGATATGATTGTCGTTGATGCTGATATAGCTGATGTCGTCGGCACAGAGCATGCAAAGTTCGTCTCCTCTGCTTATCAGAAACCGCTCTCGATAAGGGCTTGTATTGCTGATCACGCCACTCAGCCGGCTTGAGACGGCGGGGGATGGCGCTTTGTTGTCCAGTAGTCTCAGTTTGTCTATGGTCGCACGCAGTTCGTTGGCATCGACTGGTTTCATTAGGTAGTCGAGCCCCTGGTGCTTGATGGCCTTCATGGCGTATTCCTCGTAGGCTGTGGTGAAGATAACAAACGACTGAGGCATTACTTCTCGGAATGCCTCAAAGACGTCGCCGTCGGCCAGACGAATATCGGAGAAGACAAGGTCGTAGTCGTTGTGGGCAGAGAGTTCTGCAGCCACCTCCATAACGGTTTTGAGCGGACCGTGGATTTCCACCGTATCGTCGATATCCGTGATGAGCCTTTGCAGTCGTCTGGCGCTAAAAGGATCGTCTTCTATGATCAGTATTTTTTTCATTGTTTCTGTACTGGTTTCTTGATGATGGGCAGTCGCACTTCAAACGTATCTTCGGTAGCAATAAATGTTGGATCCTCTTGGCCCTCCAGGCGGTAGCGTTGCTTCAGATTGCTTATCCCGATGCCGTAGGACTCGATAGTCTGGTCGTTGTGGCTGCCAGTATATAGTCGGTTGTTCTTGATAACGAGCATATTGCCCAAACGGCTTACCTCTATCAGAAGCGTCTTGCCGCCTTGTGGACTGTTGTGCTTGACGGCATTCTCTATAATCAACTGAAGACTCAGCGACAGGATACATTCGTCAGAGGCGCCGCACAGGTGGTCTGACTTGAGAACGATGCCATTGTCGTAGCGCATGTTGAGCAGGCTGACATAGCTCTGGATGAAGTCTATACCTTCGCCAATGGTCATATAGTCTTTGTCGATGTGCTGGAGGATGTAGCGGTAGATATGGGATAGCTTCACGACATATTCTTCCGCCATCTTGGGGCTTTCTTCTATCATGCCAGCCAGTGAACTGAGACTGTTGAAGACAAAGTGGGGGTCGAGTTGTAGCATCAAGTATCGCTTTTGGAGGGCGAGGTTTTCCTTTCCCTTTCGGAGGATCTGGTCGGAGAAATGGATCGAAAGATGGATGAGGGCGACCATGCTGGCAATGAGTCCGAACAAGAACGAGGTGCCCCATATACCCTCCATAGGGAAGGAGGGCGAGACAAAAAATAGCATCAATTCGCATCCGCCAGCTATGAGCAAGTTGAAGCCCAGTACCATCAGTCCATTGACCACAAACGTATGATGGTCTTGGCTTTCACGCTTGAAGCGTTGTTGGCGAAACAACCATCTGTTCATATATCCGCTTGATAGCGAGAAAATACCACAGAGCACGAAGTCGGCCAATAGTTCTCTGTATTGTTCGCTTATGGACAACTTGAAATCGGGCAAGTCGGCTAAAATCCAAATGATGCCGTAGAGAAAGAAAAATAGCAGCGAATAGGCCAGCCACTCCATGATAGGCTGACCGCATCTTCTGATGGCAGCCACTATCTTCTCACGCCTGCTCGCACACTTATTCTCATGTTTGGCAAAATGATCTTCCGTGTATTTCCTATGGTTAAACATCATTATGTCGGACAGGTTTCAGTATATAAATAATGTATAGGAAAAGCTACTGAGCGTTCTCTTCCTCTTTCTTGGTGAGCACGTGGTCCACACCTTCCATACGGTCTATTAGATAGACGGGGCGTCGCTTGGTCTCAATGAAGACTTTGCCGAGGTATTCGCCGATAATGCCCAGGGAGATGAGCTGCACGCCTCCGAGGAAGAGGATGAGGATGACGATGGTGGGGAAGCCTTGGACAGCTTCGCCGACCACGAGTGTCTTGATGAAGACATAGACCATGTAGAGGATGGCCAGTAGGGCACTGAGCAGGCCGATGAGGGTGGAAAGGCGGAGCGGGGCGGTGGTGTAGGAGGTGAGGCCGTCGATGGCCAAGTCAGCCAGGCGGCGGAAGTTGAAGGACGACTGGCCTGCCGTTCGCTTCTGCTCGTGGTAACTGATTTCCTGTTTCTTGAAGCCAATCCACACGTACATGCCCTTGGTGTAGCGTTGCGACTCGCGAAGTTGCCGTAGGGCGAGGATGCAGCGACGGTCGAGGAGGCGGAAGTCGCCTACGTTTTCGAGTACGTCGAAGCGGGTGGAACGGTTGAGGAGGCTGTAGTAGAGGCGGCTCAGACGGCGGCGCAGCCAACTCTCGCGGGCGATGTCTCGCCGCGCATAGACGTCCTGTGCTCCCTCCTCCCAAAGGTGCAGCATGTCGGGTATGAGGGCAGGCGGATGCTGGAGGTCGGCGTCGAGGATGATGACGCAGTCGCCCGAGGCGTGGTCGAAGCCCGCCAGCATGGCGTTCTCCTTGCCAAAATTGCGTGAGAGGCTGATGAAGGCCACCCGCGGGTCCTTGCGACGCAGTTGGCGCATAACGCTGAGCGACTGGTCGCGGCTGCCGTCGTCGATGAGCAACACCTCCCATTGGTATTGCACCAGGCTGTCCATGACCTCGCACAAGGCTGCATGGAGGGCGGGGAGCGACGACTCCTCGTTGTAGCAGGGAATGAGCAGGGTGACTTTCTTCATGTTTTTATTTCTTTTTTTGAGATTTCCGGCCCTTTCGAACAGATTCTTATGGTTGTGATGGAATCTGAAAAGGAGAAAATCAGTTGATGACGGCAATCTTGCAGACCACACCCTTGCTGCCATCCTCCGTGGCTGCCTCGACCATATAGACGCCACTTGCCACCCGTTTGCCGTCGAGGTCGTTGCCGTCCCATGTGAAGGTGCCACCCTGGCTTCTACCCTCGGCCACGAGTGTTCCTGCAGTAGTGACGATCTTCACGTCGGCGTTGTAGCTCAGTCCCGTGACGGTGATGGTGCCACGGTAGTCTGGGCGAACGGGATTGGGATAGGCATAGGTTGTCTCCTTGTCCATCGTCTGCGAGGGCTCCGAGGCGTCGCTCAGATAGGAGCAGAGACCCTTGTCGGTGCCGATGAAGACCTCTCCTGTCTTGGGGTCGATGGCCAGCGACTCGATGTTGTCGCTCACGAGACCACTGTTGGAGGAAAGGAAATGGTGAACCTGCGTGTTGAGGTCGGCGCTGATGAGATAGACGCCGTTGCCGCCCGTGCCAAACCACTTGCGGTTGCCGCCATCGACGGCCATGCAGGTGATGTCGATGTTGTTGAGCAGGTAGTCGGCGAGGTTGCTGCCGTCGTTGCGTGGCACCTTGTACTGCTGGAAGACCACGCTTCCGGGATCGGTTGACAGGTCGGAGGGCTGCAGATAGACAGGGCCACCGTTGAGTCCCGCCCAGATATTTCTGTCGCGGTCCTCTGCCATGCAGCGCACGCCACCGCCGCCATTGACCTCGGCATTGTCCTCGTTGACGAAGCGCGTATAGCGGTTGATACCCTTTGTGGAGGGCTGATAGACTACCAGGGCTGGCGTCTTGTAGTGGTTGTTGGCCAACCAGAGATTGCCCGAGGTGTCGAAGGTCAGGCAGCCGCCATTGTTGAGTGATGTGTTATCGCTGCCCATGAACGACTTGTTGTGGTGGCTCACCCATTGTCCCTCCTTAGTGAGCTGGCTCAGGGAGGAACCATCGCTGATGCCATTGAAGACCCACAGGTCGCCCGTGGTGTCAAACTTCAGTCCGCTGACGATGACATAGTCCTTGTTGCCAGCCGCCACGCCATGGGCCACCTGCAGGCAGCCTCCACTATTATCGTAGTTATACTCGCGGACGAAGGTGCCGTTGCTAAACTCGTAGAGGCCGGTTCTGCCTCCCGCCAGGACGCGGGCAGGATTGGTGGGATCGACGTCTATACACATCAAGTCGAGATACTGGTGGCCCGTCTTTGCCGCCACGTCGTCCTCATAGATTTGCCACTCTCCGCCGTCGAGCACTTGGATGGTGGCGGGACGGCGCAGCTCGGTCAGTCCGTAGCCGCCACCGACGGTATAGAGTTTGCCGCCGCTATAGCGCATGAAGCCGAAGTAATTGTATTGGGGGCCGCCCGGTGAAAGCGTCTTCGCTGTTGCCATCAGATCGGGGTCGGGACTCACACTGCGCGCCACATACTCGCCTGTGCGTCGCCAGTTGCCCTTGTCGAGCAGGTTGTCCGTCATGAGGGCCCGATACTGTCCCTTCTGCTTCGACTCGGCGTAGATGTAGCCGCCCTTGATGTGGCAGTAGTCCACGGCAAAGCCGAGGTTGTAGGTGTTGGCTATCTCCGCCTGCGCCACGTTGAGGCAGACGATGCCGAAGCCTGTGGCGATGTAGCAGAGCTTCCCGTAGTTATAGATGCTGTGGATGGTTTTGTCGGCGGTCATGGAGTGGTTGTAGTAGTCGCTGATGCTTACTACGTTGTCCTTGCCATCGACCAAGTCGATATAGCCCGACTCATAGATGACGACTAGGCGCGCAGCCCCCTTGTTCCACCCGATGAGCGTCACGCCCGTATCGGTCAGTCCGTTGGTCTTGTCGAAGGTATGGATACTCTGGTCCTTCTCGTTGTAGGCATAGAGGTCGTTGGAGGCGAGGACGTAGAGCCGGTCGCCTCCTTTCTCCACCCATGTGGGGTTGTGGTAGGACATATACGCCTTCCACGTTCCGATTTCCTGTGCCTGCAGGCCCGTGGCCGAACTCAGGAGTCCGGACAAGAGCAGGGCTGATACGAAATGTTTCATCATCTATGAGATATAAATAGGTATAAATGGGGACGGACAAGCCTGGACGGGCAAGGATATCCGTTCCGCCTTGCGCTTACGCCTTCTCTCCGTGGAGAAACGCCACCAGTTTTCTGACGGCTCTTCCTCGGTGGGAAATTTGGTTTTTGACGGTCTCGCCCAGTTCGGCAAACGACTGGTCGTAGCCTTCGGGGATAAAGATGGGGTCGTAGCCGAAGCCCTCCGTGCCATGCTTCTCCAGGGCGATTTTTCCCTCCACCTCGCCGCAGAAGCAGTCCGTGCGGGGCGAGGCCGACGGCGCGTCCTGTCTCCTTATTAACGTGATGATGGTGCGGAATCGTGCCTTGCGGTTGTTATTATTTCCTAATTTGACCAGCAGTTTGTGCATATTGGCCTCGCTGTCGTGGTCCGTGCCCTCGGCGTAGCGCGCGCTGTGGACTCCCGGCTCGCCACCCAAGGCATCGACCTCCAGTCCCGTGTCGTCGGCAAAGCAGTCGTAGCCATAGTGGTCGAAGACATACTGTGCCTTGGCGAGACTGTTCTCCTCCAGCGTAGCCCCGTCCTCGGGAATATCCTCGTGGCAACCGATGTCGGCCAGGGATAGGAGCTCGTAGCCCGTTCCCAGTATCTCGCGCAGTTCGCGCAGCTTGTGCGCGTTGTTGGTTGCAAAAACCAGTTTTATCTTGTCGTTGTTCATCTTCTATTCGTCGTTTATATTCTTATAGTCCATCATCTTCTTGTTGATCATACTTTTTCCTCTGCGGCAGGAATTTCTCCCTTTATAGTGGGTTTCTGTTCCTTTGCGTCAGGGGCCTCCGTATGGATCTTTTGGGCTGCTTTCTCGGTTTCCTCGCCCAGTGCCATTTCCTTGCGCATCTTCTCCGATATATTGCCCTTGATCTCGTCGAAGCCATTGCCAAAGACGCCAATGACGGCCGACTGTGAGACGAAGGCGTGGGGGTCCACATACTTGATGAGGCGGAAGATATACTGGCTCTCGCGCTTGCGGGCCAGGACGAAGAGTACCTTGGTCGGTGTGTTGGTGAACCAGCCGTAGCCGTCGAGGATCGTCACGCCGTGGTGGGTGGTGCTGCCAATGGCGCTGGCTATCTTCTCATAGTTTTTGGAGAAGATCAAGAACTGCACGCTCTGTCGTCGCGAGTTGAATACATAGTCGAGCATGACGTTCTCCGTCAGCAGCGTGAAGAGGCCGAAGACCACCGTGTGGAGACGCTCCTGCATCGTTGCGCCAAAGGCTGAGAAGAAGAGACAGGAACCGATGATGCAGAAGTTGACGCAGATGAGGACGTTGCCCAGCGAGATGTCCTTGTACTTGTTGATGCAGGCCGCGATGATATCCGTGCCACCGGTCGATCCATTGCTCAGAAAGACGATGGCAAGGCCCGATCCGGTGAACATCGTGCCAATAATCAAGGCCATGAACGTGTTGCCTGCTCCGAGGATTTGGATCATCTGGCCGTCGGCCCCCGTCATCCAACTCTGTGCCAGCGTGAGCATGGTGGAGAGCAGGACGATGGCGTAGATGGTCTTGAGCAGGAAGCGCAGGCCCAGGATCTTCAGCGCCGCGATGAGCATGACGACGTTGAGCGTCAGGTAGGTTTGGTAGATGGGAATGCCCGTGACGTAGAATACGATGGCGGAGAGACCCGTCAGCGCACCTGTCACAATCTTGTAGGGCAAGAGAAAGCAGGTCCATCCTATGGTGTAGAACATCAGGCCCAGGGCGATGCAGAGGTAGTCCAGCATCTGGTTTTTCATGTGCTCCCTACTGTTGAGAAAGTTTTTTACCGTTTTTGACATAATTGCTATTGAGATATACTGTTACTATTGATACTATCGAGATATACTATACTATAGAGATATACTATTGCTGAGATAAAATCTATTGAGATAATCTTGTGTCTGTGAAGAGGGGTCGGAAGATGTTTTCAGCTCCCGACCCCTGTTATGCTAATCGTCTTTGGTCGGTCTATTTTACCACGATGTTGATGATGCGTCCCGGTACGACGATGGTCTTGACGACCTGCTTGCCCTCCAGGTACTTCTGGCTTCGCTCGTCGCTCATGGCCGCCTCGATGATGGCCTCCTTGCTGGCCGTGGCGGGCAGGTTGATCTGGAAGCGCGCTTTGCCGTTGAAGGAGACGGGCATCTGCACTTCGTCCTCGACGAGGTAGTCTTCGTTCCAGGTCGGCCACTCGGTGTCGCAGACGCTTCCCTTGCCGCCTGTCTGCTCCCAGAGTTCCTCGGCAATGTGGGGAGCGAAGGGTGCGAGCACCGTCACCAGGGTACGGAGGATGCGGAGGTTGCGACACTTCTGCTGCGTTAGCTCGTTGGTGCAAACCATAAATGCGCTTACGCTCGTGTTGTAGGAGAAGACCTCGATGTCCGTGCTCACCTTCTTGATGAGCTTGTGGAGGCTCTTGAGTTCTTCCTTCGTCGGATCTTCGTCGACGAGCTCCTGCTGGAAGAGTTTCCAGAACTTCTTCAGGAAGCGGTGGCAACCGTCAATGCCGTTGGTGTCCCAAGGCTTGCTTGCCTCCACCGGACCGAGGAACATCTCGTAGAGGCGGAGCGTGTCGGCGCCATACTGGCTTACGATGTCGTCGGGGTTGACCACGTTGAACATCGACTTCGACATCTTCTCAATGGCCCAGCCACAGACATACTTGCCGTCCTCGAGGACAAACTCGGCATTCTTCAATTCGGGACGCCAGGCGCGGAAGGCGTCGAGGTCGAGGATGTCGGCGTGGACGATGTTCACGTCGACGTGGATCGGCGTGGTGTCGTACTGGTCCTTCAGTCCCTTGGAGACGAAGACGGGGTGTTCGGCAGCGTCGGCTGCATTGACACGATAGACGAAGTTGCTGCGGCCCTGGATCATGCCCTGGTTGACCAGTCGCTGGAAGGGCTCCTCCTTGCAGCTTACGCCGAGGTCGAAGAGGAACTTGTTCCAGAAGCGTGAGTAGATGAGGTGGCCCGTGGCGTGCTCCGTTCCGCCGACGTAGAGGTCCACGTTCTGCCAATACTCGTCGGCCTTCTTGCCCACGAGTGCCTGGTCGTTGTGCGGATCCATATAGCGGAGGTAGTAGGCGCTGGATCCGGCGAAGCCCGGCATGGTGCAGAGTTCGATGGGGAAGACGGTCTTATGGTCGATGAGTCGCTTTTCGACCACGCAGCGCTTCTCCGTGTCCCAGGCCCACTTCTCGGCGCGTCCCAATGGAGGTTCGCCACTCTCGGTGGGCTTGTAGGCGTCGATCTCGGGCAGCTGCAGCGGCAGGCAGTCTTCGGGAATCATATAGGGCATGTCGTCCTTGTAATAGACGGGGAAGGGCTCGCCCCAGTAGCGCTGGCGAGAGAAAATGGCATCGCGCAGGCGGTAGTTGACCTTGACCTGGCCGATGCCCTGCTCGGCGATAAACGCCTTGGTCTTGGCGATGGCCTCCTGGACGGTCAGTCCGTTGAGCGTGAGTGTGGAGTTCACACCCTCGCGCGGCGAGTTCATGACCGTGCCCTCCTTGGCGTCGAAACTCTCCTGGCTGACGTCGGCTCCCTCGATGAGCGGGACGATGGGCAGCTGGAAGTGGCGAGCGAAGGCGTAGTCGCGTGAGTCGTGGGCCGGGACGGCCATGATGGCTCCCGTGCCGTAGCCGGCGAGCACATATTCAGAGATCCAGATGGGAATGCGTTCGCCCGTGAACGGGTTGACGCCATAGGATCCGGAGAAGACACCCGTCACCTTGTGGTCGGCCATGCGGTCGCGCTCCGTGCGCTTGGCGACATAGGCGAGATAGGCCTCCACCTCCTCGCGCTGCTCGCTGGTAGTCAGCTGGGCTACCAGCTCCGACTCGGGGGCCAGTACCATGAAGGTGACGCCGAAGATCGTGTCGGCACGTGTGGTGAAGATGGTGAAGTGGCCGCGGCGTTCCTCCGTGCCCTCGGGGGTGATGCTCTCGAAGCGCATCTCTGCTCCCTCGCTGCGTCCCACCCAGTTGCGCTGGGTCTCCTTGATGGAGTCGCTCCAGTCCACGAGATCCAGTCCGTCGAGCATCCGCTGCGCATAGGCCGAGACGCGCAGGCACCACTGGCGCATCTTGCGCTGGACGACGGGGTAGCCACCGCGCACGCTCACGCCGTCCACCACCTCGTCGTTGGCCAGCACCGTGCCCAGTTCCTGGCACCAGTTGACCATCGTCTCGCCGAGGTAGGCGATGCGGTAGTTCATGAGCGTCTGCTGCTGCTCCTTCTCATTCATGCTCCGCCAGTCGCGGGCGGAGAAGACGAGCGGCTCCGTCTGGGCCACGTCCATGTCGAGCGTGCCCTCCTCCTCGAAGTGGCGCACCAGCTCGTGGATGGGGCGCGCCTGCTTCGTGCGGTTGTCGTAGTACGACTCAAACATCCGCTCAAAGGCCCATTGGGTCCAATGGTAGTAGCCGGCGTCGCAGGTGCGCACCTCGCGGCTCCAGTCGAAGCAGAATCCTATCTTGTCCAGCTGCTCGCGGTAGCGCTTGATGTTCTGCTCCGTCGTCACCGCCGGGTGCTGTCCGGTCTGGATGGCATACTGCTCGGCGGGCAGTCCGTAGGCATCGTAGCCCATGGGGTTGAGGACGTTGAAGCCCTGCTGGCGCTTGTAGCGCGCGTAGATGTCGCTGGCGATGTAGCCCAGCGGGTGGCCGACGTGCAAACCTGCTCCCGAGGGATAGGGGAACATGTTGAGGACGTAGAACTTCTTACGTGTTGAGTCCTCCGTCACCTGGTAGGTCTGATGGTCCCGCCAGTGCTGCTGCCATTTCTGTTCGATCTCTCTGAAATCGTATTCCATTGCTATGTTTTTGTGTTATCGCTTGTACTGTTTGCCGCCCGAGGGGGTGTTTGGGGCAATTTGCGTGCAAATTTACAAAAAACTTTCCTCATTGAAGCGTTTTTTTCCGTGATATTCCCCTGTCGTTCCCTAAATTTGGAACGAATTGTTCCGAAAACCTTGTTGAGGCCCTGTCGGCTCACCCGATAATCCAAAATCACCCCAAAATAGGCTCATGAGACAAATCGGAAACAACTCATCAAAAACGCCTCAAATCATACTCAAAAAATGAAGTTATATTCATCGGTCTATGAAATTAACTTCACTCAACTTTCGCATGTAAGCTCCACACGCCCTGAAAGGGCAGTAGCTCCTAGCC
>OKRW01002508.1_pt1 | contig 13124 bp, 7 predicted proteins | sample 1601151 | NCBI WGS metagenome assembly OKRW01 (sample SAMEA3541471, study PRJEB24748) | human gut metagenome | biome: human gut; feature: human-associated habitat; material: faeces | place: China | collected 2012 | reverse complement strand
CGCCTTGTCCTTGGTGGAGATGGTGATCTCGTTGGACACGCCCCAGCAGACGATGGAGGGGTGGTTGTAGTTCTGGTGGATCAGCTCTTTCATCTGGCTGATGGTATTTTCCCGGCCATTGGGCAGGTGCTCGGAAATATAGGGGATCTCTGCCCAGACCACCATGCCGTATTTGTCGCACAGGTCGTAGAAATACTGGTCGTGCTGGTAGTGTGCCAGACGGACGGTGTTTACACCCAGCTCCCGGATCAGCGCCATATCCTCATCGTGCATCTCCCGGGTGATGGCATTGCCCAGCCCCTTGCGGTCCTGATGGCGGGAAACGCCGTGGAGCGGGTAGGGCTTGCCGTTGAGGAAGAAGCCTTTTTTCGCATCCACAGAGAAGCTGCGCAGACCTACCTTGGTGGTCACTTCGTCCACCGGCTGGCCGTCCTGCAGCAAGCGGACAACACAGGTGTACAGGTAGGGGTCTTTGACGCCGTTCCACAGGTGGGGAGCATCCAGATGGAGAGAGGTCTTTTCGCCCTCGCCCTTTGCAACGATGCTGCCCTCAGCGTCCAGCAGCTCCACCGCAACGGTGCCCTCGCCCTCCACCAGCGTTTCCACCTGAATGTCGGCGCTGCCCTCTTTCAGGACGGGAGTGATCTTCACACCGGTATCGCCAAAGTGCCCCAGCGCAATGTGGTTCTTGTTCACCACCAGCAGGCTCACATCCCGGTAGATGCCGCCGTAGAAGGTAAAGTCTGCTTTCTGGGGGTAAACATGGTCGTTGACGCTGTTATCCACCCGCACCGTGAGCTGGTTTTCGGCCTGCAGCAGCTCCGTGACCTCTGTCCGGAAGGTGGAGTAGCCGCCGTCATGGGTGCAGAGCTGCTGACCGTTCAGCAGCACGGTGACGCTGGAATTGACGCCCTCAAACTGCAGCCAGACCTGCTGCTGTGCCGGGTCAAAGACAGGAGCTGCAAAGTCGGTGCGGTAGGTGCAGGTACCCCGCCAGTAATCGTTGCCGCCGTCCTGACCGTCCACGGCATTCCAAGTATGGGGCAGTGCTACGGCAGCGGTCACACCGTCCGGGCCGGTGAACTGCCAGTCCTTCATAAGCTTTGCAATATTACGCATCCGATTCCTCCTGTTTTTTGCTGTGCTCCGGTAATTTTTCCGTACATTTTTCTTTCGTTGTTATTTTATCAAAGCGGCCAATTTTCGCAAGATGCCCGCGAAAATCGGTCGTTTTGCGTGCGCATTCGGTTTTCAGCTTCCAAATGCAAACTCCTATATTTGTATATTTTTCACAAACAGATGTATCCAACAAGCCATAAAAAGAAAGCCGCCGCAGTCCTTCCATTTCGGAAATTCTGCAGCGGCTGCCGGTTTCTTACCTTATTTTTGCAGCGGAAAGATGATCTTTTCCGCAAAGAACTCGCCCTGTTCCTCCAAGGTCAAAGTTCCTTTATATTTCTGCACGATGCGCCGGATCACCTTCAGCTCGTATTGTGCGGAGCGGTTTGCCCGCTGTTCCGGCGGGCGCAGCGGGCTGATGATATTCACCACCACAAAGCCCTGCCGCACACAGACCAGCAGGTCGATGACCCGGCACTCCGGGCGAGCGGTCTGCACCGCGCTTTCCACAGCATGATCCAGTGCATTGGCAAACAGCGCGTACAGGTTCCCCGCCTCGATAAAGCCCAGACAGCTGCCGTTTGCCACGGCATTCAGCTGGATGCCCCGGGACTCGCACAGCAGGCTCTTCTCGGTCAGCACCACATCCAGCACCTCGTTGCCGGTGTTGCGGTTCGCATCATAAAGGCGGGCTGCGCGCTCGGCCTCCTCGATGCGCTCTTGCGGCACCGCTTCGGGCGACAGCTTGCGGAGATTGGCAATCTGCACCTTCAGTTCGTGGCAGCGCTTATTGATCATCTGCACGTTCTGCCGGGCGACCTGATACTGCTGACGCTGCCGCTCGTACAGCAGATTCAGCGCATTCATCTCTTTTTCCATGGCAGATTTCTTGAACAGCTCACTTTGAAAATACAGCAGCGTAATAAAATAGAACTGCCCGATCAGGATGGTGGCGACAAGGCTCTGCGGAAATTGTTCTGCGCGGAAATTGTCCAGCACCGCCGCCTGCACCATAAACAGGATGCCAATGAAGAACGAGCTGAGCAGCTGCCGGGGGCCGATATAATACTCTCCTTTATAAGGCAGCTGCCGCGCCAGCAGGAGGTACACCGCCGCAAAGAATACCGTCCCGGACAGCAGCTGTACCAGAACCGCCCAAGGGGAAGCCATGTTCAGCGGGTGCCCATGCTTGGCAAAATACAGTTCCAGATAGCACCAGCCCTCGTAGGCGCACTGCGCGATAAGCAGACTCCACACCGCGCAGTATATCGCCCCTTTTTTATTGATATCCGTGCACAGGTAGATCATCCCACCCAGCAGCGCAAAAAAGGAAACATAAAGTACCAGCAACAAGAGCTGCTGCTGCCACAGTGTTGTGGACTGCGCCAGCGGGTCCAGCAGCTGTGCCAGTAAAAGCAGCGGGAACAGCATCCCGCAGGCGCGCCCCCAGAAGTGGGAGCGATGCCGTAAAGGCAGGCAAAAGACCAGCGCAGCGCCCCAGCGCAGCAGCGCCCGGAGCAGACTGTTCAGCAGGGATGTGGTCACAGCACACCTCCCATGTAGGACGCCACCGCAGTAAGAAAGGCCGTGCGCTGCCGCCGGCTGATCTCCAGCCGGTCGTCTTTCACAAGGGCAAAGTCGCTTTCAATGCCCTTGACGTAGACCAGGTTGACCAGATAGCACTGGTTGCAGCGGACAAAGTGGTACTCGGCAAGTTGTTTTTCGGCGCTTTGCAGGCTGGCGCGCACCGCAAACTCCCCTTTGGCGGTGTGGTAGTACAGCATCCGGCTGTGGGTCTCCAGATAATAGATATCCGCAGTGTCCAGCAGCTGGATGCCGCCGCCCGCCAGCTGCAGCACCACCTGCCCGCCTCTGCGCCGCTGCACCCGCTGGATGGCGCGGGAGAGCTTTGTGCAGAACTGATAATAATTCACCGGCTTCAGCACATAATCCAGTGCATCCACCTCGTACCCCCGGATGGCATACTGCGCCATGTTGGTCACAAAGACCAGCACCACCTCCGCATCCACCGCCCGGATGGCTTCGGCAGCACCAAAGCCGTCCAGCCGGGGCATCTCCACATCCATAAAAATAATGTCGAACCCCGGTGTATAGTGCTCTGCGATCTCAGAGCCGTCTGCAATAAGGCTGATCTCCACTTGCAGTCCCTGCTCCTCGGCATATTGCCGGACGAACCGGTTCAGGCATTCCCGTGTTTCCTCCTGATCCTCCACGATCGCGATCCTGAACATCCTGCACCCACCTTCCTTCTGCGTCTGAGCGCCGTATCACTCTTTTTATTGAAACATACTTTTCGGTGAAATGCAATGGAAAACCTCATTGAATACAGTACCGTTTTAAGGCGCGGGAACCAGGTTCTAGGCGGAATCAAATTCGCACAAAGCGAACTTGATCCCGCAAAACAAAAGGCAGGATACCATCACCACGATGATACCCTGCCTTTGCTCGTTTCTGCTTACCGTTCCAAGTAATCCTTCCGCAGAACTTCCGATAAACAAAAAACGTACCCGAACCCCTTTTCATAAAGAATCAGGTTCGAGTACGAACTGTATGGTGGACGGTACAGGACTCGAACCTGTGACCTCCTGCACGTCAAGCAGATGCTCTACCAGCTGAGCTAACCGTCCATGTTATATCGACTTGGATAGTTTACCACAGCTTTTTGCAAAAAGCAAGACCTTTTGTGCTTTTTTATGCGTTCTTTTTTACTTTTCCGGCGAAAGTGCCCGGCGGATGATATCGTACAGCACCGGCTTCATGGCGTCGATGTTGTCCGGCTTGCCCTCCAGAATGCTGGAATAGCACACTGACATACACATACTGCCCAAGGCGGTGATGCGCTGGTAGACCTCCCGCTCACTACGTCCGGCCATCTCCGGGCTGGAAAGCACGATGGCCAGCAGCTTGCGCATCAGAGGCTCGGCTTCCCTGCTGGCTTCGATCTGGTCCAGCCCGGGCCAGACGAAGTTGCGCTCCAGAAAACGCAGCACCAGCACGTCCTGCCGCAAAGCCTCGATGATATGGTCGATGACGAACACCACCTGTGCGGTAAAGTCGGGCAGCTCGGGGTGCTGCTCGACCGCAAGGCAGGCATCGTTCAGCAGCTGGTAGCTCACCCGCCCCAGCAGCGCCTGCATTACCGCGCCCTTATCCTGAAAATACAGATAAAACGTTCCCTTGCCCACCTTGGCACGGCTGGTGATATCCTCCACGCTGGTCTTGGCGGTGCCCCGCTCCAGAAACAGTTCGTAGGCTGCATCCAGCAGGGCGCGCCGCTTTTCCTGCTTCTTCCCTTCCACGGTGCTCATGCTTTGGGTAGATTCCTCTTTTCTCTGAATTTAGACGCAGGTATGTGCTGCGTCCGGTCTGCGTACCTTAGTTTAGCAGTCCTTGGCCGTTTGTGCAAGCCCGATTTATTATACAATGTTTTGCAGGTGATAAAAAAACTGACTTTCGGTCACTTTTTCCGCTTGACACACTGCCCGGGCTGAATATAATAGTGTTTGCCCGGAAGATGACCGGCGGTCAGTTTCGCGGGCTTTCCCAATCAACTTTCTATTCTGGAGGGTTCTCATGAAAAAGATCGCACAAGGCATCGTGCGTCTGCGCAAGCTGATCTTAACAGTGGCCGTGCTGCTGTTGATCCCTTCCGCGATCGGCGCCATTGCCACCCGCATCAATTATGACATCCTCACCTACCTGCCACAGGATCTGGACTCCATGATCGGCGAGGTAGCCCTTGAGGACGATTTCCATCTGGCCTCCACCGGTATGATCACGGTAGAGGGCCTGCCAACCAATGAACTCATCGCCATGAAAAAGGAGATAGAAGCCGTTCCCGGCGTCACCCAGACCTTCTGGCTCAGCGATGTGATCGACCCCAACATTCCCACCGCCATGCTGCCTGCCGATGTGCAGCAGTTCATGTTCGGCAAAAACGATTCCACCATGCTGATCGTCCGCTTTGACGCCCCCAGCGCCAGCGACGAAACCATGGAAGCCGTCCAGCAGATCGAAAAGCTGCTGCGCAAGGACTGCTTCTTCGGCGGCATGAGCGTCATTCTGCAGGACACCAAGGCGCTGGTCAATCAGGAAATGCCCCTGTACATCCTGATCGCCGTGGGCGCCAGCCTGCTGGTGCTGTTCCTCTCACTGGAAAGTACCATCACCCCGCTGCTGTTCATGCTGGGTCTGCTGTTCCCCATCGTGTACAACTTCGGCACCAACATCTTTCTGGGGCAGATCAGCTACATCACCGAGGCGCTTGCCACCGTGCTGCAGCTGGGCGTTACGATGGACTTCTCCATCTTCCTGCTGCACCGCTATCAGGAAGAAAAGGAGCTGCGCTCCTCCAACGAGGAGGCCATGACCAGCGCTATCTGCAAGACCATGACCTCCATCTCCGCTTCCAGCCTGACCACCATTGCAGGCTTCCTTGCACTGTGCGCCATGCGCCTGACGCTGGGCCGCGATATCGGCCTTGTCATGGCAAAGGGCGTGGCACTGGGCGTCATCTGCACCGTGGTCATTCTGCCCTCTTTGATCCTTACCTTTGATAAGTGGGTGGAAAAATACAAGCACCGCACCGTTATCCCCCGGCTGACCAAGCTGAGCTACTTTGTTTCCAAGCATTCCGTGCCCATCGTGGCTGTCTTTATCCTCATCCTTATCCCCTTTGCCATTGCGCAGAACAAGACCAGCGTGTACTACACCCTGTTCGACTCCCTGCCCCAGGATCTGACCGGCATCGTGGGCACCAACAAGCTGGGCGAGGACTTCGGCATGACCACCAGCCACTTCATTCTGGTGCATGACGACCTGACCGCTACGCAGGTGTCCGACCTGTGTGACGAGTTGAAGGACGTGGATGGTATCACGCAGGTGGTAAGTCTGGATTCCATTACCGGCCCCGGCTTTGACACCGAGCTGCTGCCCGACAGCGTGATGGAGATCCTGCAGTCCGGCGGCTACAAGCTGATTTTGGCCAACAGCTCCTACAAGACCGGCACGGATGCCATCAACAGCCAGCTGGACAAGATGATCGGCCTGATCAAAAACGTAGACCCTGAGGGCGTCATCACCGGTGAAGGTGCCATGACCAAAGACCTGATCGAGGTGGCAGACGTGGACTTCAAGAACGTCAACGTCTGGTCGATCATGGCCGTGCTGGTCATCATCGCCATCTCCTTCAAGAGCATCTCTATCCCGGTGCTGCTGGTTGCCAGCATCGAAGCCGCTATCGCCATCAACATGGGCATCCCGTACTTTACCGGTACGCAGCTGCCCTTTATCGCCAGCATCGTCATCGGCACCATCCAGCTGGGCGCTACCGTGGACTACTCCATCCTGATGACCACCCGTTATCACGAGGAGCGCGCCTTTGGCCGCACCCCCAAGGAAGCTGCCCAGCAGTCGCTGGAGCACTGCAGCCAGTCCATCCTGACCAGCGGCCTGACCTTCTTTGCCGCTACGGTCGGCGTGGCTGCCATCAGTAAGATGGAGCTGCTGCGGAGCATCTGCCTGCTGATCTCCCGCGGCGCTCTGATCAGTATGCTGGTCATTCTGGTGGTGCTGCCCGCCGCCCTGATGCTGTGTGACTGGCTCATCCGCCACACCACCCTGAAATGGATGGTCCCTGAATCTGCCAACGCCAAGAAGTCTGAAAAGGAGTAATGCGTTATGAAAAAATCGCTTCGTTTCGCCAGTGCGGCGCTGGCAGTTGCCCTTGCCGCCAGCTGTGCAGCCCCGGCTTTTGCCGCAGGCGGCAGCAGCTTTACCAAGTCTGAGACCGTGTACGCTGTGATGAACGCCGATGGCTCCATCCAGAGCACCACCGTCAGCGAGCATGTTTACAGCGCCTCCGGCCTGTCCAAGGTGACCGACCAGAGCACCCTGACCAACATCCAGAACACCGAGAGCAGCGCCGAGTTCACACAGGACGGCGAAAAGCTGGTGTGGAACACCGATGATACCGATGTGTATTATAAAGGTGACACCGACCGCGCCCTGCCCATTCAGGCTACCGTCACCTACGCGCTGGACGGTCAGGAAGCCGCGCTGGAAGATCTGATCGGCAAGAGCGGTCATCTGACCATGACCATCGCCCTGAAGAACAACGAGACCGGCACCGTGAACGTGAACGGCACCGACCGCACCATCGTCACCCCGCTGGTCACCGCTGTGGGCGTGATCTTCGGGCAGGATGCCACCAACGTGGTGGCTGCCCACGGTCTGGTGGAAAGCGCCGCCAAGAGCAATGTGGCTGCCTTTGTCACCCTGCCGGGCGTGAAGGACTCCCTGTCCGGTCTGCTGCCGGACGAACTGGACACCATTGAGGACTATCTGCAGGACACCATCACGGTGGAGGCAGATGTCACCGGGCTGACCTGCCCGCAGGTGATGATGGCCTGCGCCACCAGCGCTGCGGCTCTGGGCACCGACAATGTGTTTGACCTGAGCAGCCTCAACGACCTGACCGACGGCATCAACCAGCTGAATGACGCCATGAGCCAGCTGCTGGACGGTGCTTCTCAGCTGGAGGATGGTACCACCCAGCTGAGAAGCGGTGTGCTGGCACTGCTGGACGGTGCCAACACCCTGAACAATGGTGCAGCCGCACTGGACAAGGGTCTGGGCCAGCTGACCAACGGTCTGGACACCCTGAGCTCCAACAACAGCGCCCTGAACAGCGGCGCACAGCAGGTGGCAGACGGCGTGCTGGCTTCTGCCAACAAGACCCTGAAAGAGGGCGGCCTGATCGACACCGATATGACCTGGGACAACTACGCCGCAGTCATCGACAACATTCTGACCATGAACGACAAGACGCTGGCTGCCGGCCGCCGTAAGATGGTGCGTACCATCTGGGAGCAGGCTCCCAGCTTCAAAGACAGCCAGCTGGATCTGGCGCTGTACCTTTCCGCTACCAAGACGAACCACGATCTGGAGGCTGCTCTGCACCTGATGCAGAACTACGACCCCTCCATGCTGTGCGGTCTGGTGCAGCTGCTGACCAGTCAGGAAGCCAAAGACACCGCCAAGGCAGAGCTGAAGTATCAGGTAGAGAACAGTCAGGATATCGCGGATGTGCGTGCCCTGAAGGACAGCCTTTCCAAGATCCAGTACTTCGTTTCCAGCGTGGGCCAGTACACCGCCGGCGTGCAGACCGCCGCAGATGGTGCCCATTCTGCCAAGGACGGCAGCGCACAGCTTGCCGCCGGTACCAAGACCCTGTACGACGGCGTGAACACCCTGAGCGATGGTGCAAGCCAGCTGAATGACGGCACCCACCAGCTGAACGATGGTCTGAACCAGTTCAACGAGGAGGGCATCTCCAAGCTGACCGGCATCACCTTTAGTCAAATTATTAACTTGCTGCTCGAAATATTTCCAAAGTGATTGGAAAGGAACAAAATAATACTGAACATTTTCACGAATACGTGTAAAGGCATCTGTATTCAAAGCAGCAGTACGAGTTTTACCATTGTAACCAATCTTAAACGTTTCATTTGGATTACACCACTGAGTGAATACAGGCAAAAGCTCACCAACTTGAGCAGTGAACATGTGCCTATGAGACAAATCAAATGCATTGCGATTAACCTTATTCGTAATACGATGCATTCCTAAAACTTTATTAGCCATAATAATTAATTTTTATATGAATCTACAACATCACGGTGTTTAATATTTTCAATAAAAGCCATATTAGCTTTTTGAACTTGATACTGAAATATAGACCGTGTCTTTAAAATATTAAAATCATAAGTTCCAGTATATGGAGACATACTTGCATAATTTTCATAAGCAAATAACTTGTCATTTTCCAAATTTTGGAAATACTGAATCATATTTTGATAATCTTTCCAAGATATGAAGTCAAAACGTAACTTAAGACATTCATAGAAACCAAGACCTAAATAGGCGGATAACGAATAGTGATGATGAGCAGCATAAAGTAACGATTTTAAAGGGTTGACAGAATCGGAACTGTTATAAATAGGTTTAGCAAAAGTTACAGCATACCAATAAACAGCACGAAACTGATAATTATATTTATATAACACAGAAGTGGAAGGCTTAAGCAACCACAACAAGAACTCTCTTACTTGCCCGTCATCATAGATTTCGCCTTGGGAAGCGAAGAACCGGCGGGCAACGTACACCACCGAACGAAAAAGGGAAGAAGTTTCTGCAACATTAAAACAGGAAGAACCTGTAAATTTAACGGCAAATTGAGAGTAATACGCATCGGACATGGAAACAGGACGTCGCACACCTTTTTTGTTAACAACATAATCTGTTGTAAGTGTTTCGAAATCTCTAGCCTTGAGTAATTCCCTAACCTCATTTCTGTCCTTTGAACCCAATAAGATTGAGTGAAAACTCCTTTGTGGAAACTTGTCAAGCACTCGAGGGAAGTCAGAATGTTGTGTAAGATACTTACTAACATATTCTTGCATGTTGCCGTCTGTAACCGTTGAAGTCGTATCACCATAGACCCATAATTCAGCCATATCGAGTTTAACACAAATTTCTCGGGGATTTTCTTTGGTTGATTGGGGCAAAGTTCGAACAATCCTAAAATCTGCTCTCGCTCTAGGCGAGTCGTGGAATAATAGGATATGATAATGCGGACGGAAGGACTGGGAACCGTACTCGCAAATAATGTAGTACCGTATAGTTTCACCATATTCTTTTAAAAACCATTTTCTTAAACGACCTATATATTTTCTAATATCATCATACCATAGTATAGGGACAACAGAGTTATTTCTAATACCACGGGAACGAGAAGGAAATCTGCTATAGTATTTATCAATACGTGCATAATAATCACGAAGCATAGCAGCAGTGTCTACTGTATCAAAACTTGTAAGTCGAAACGATTTAGAGATTTTATCCTCTATAAAGTAAAAACTTTTAGTTCTCTTATTATACTTTTTAATTACACGATTAGGTATGCGGAGGGCATAACCATAAGGGTACATAAAAGAAGTATCAATATAGGGCAAATGTAAATCATCATACGTATTAGTAATAAATTCAACATATTTATGTTTGGATGCCTCTACCTCTAATATCTTGCAAAGATGCTCCTGGGCAGCAACACGGCATTGAATACACGAATGACAACCAACAAGAGTAACACCATGTCGACCAACGACAGGAACGGGATTATTACATCGAGGAAAGAGAACCATAATTATGAATTAAATAAATTACCATTGTAACAACTTAAAATGACCTTATCGGTAACACGACCACCACTTTTAGAGAAATCCAAGGGACAATACATTTCAATCTCTTGCAATGTTTCAGCAAGATAAGGTTTAGATTGACCACTACAATATGCCTGTTTCCGCTGAATCTCTCTAATAACTTTGAGAGCAGTCAAATAATCTTTAGCCGTCATAACAAAATAAACTAAATACGTTTGTACCATTGATATTCATGTTCCCAAGATACGGGAGAAGTAATCATCGAAGAAATGACAACAACACTAGGCAAAAACAGACAAAGAAACTCATCAATTTTGCCATACTTAACTACATACTGAACACCGTTAACTTCAACGATGAAACAACGAGAATTAATTTTCACCATAAGGCTTAAAATTTTTAGAGCGGACAAAACCGCTATGTTTAACAATTGTGGTATCTACAGATACAATAGTAGTGCGACCACTAGCAACTACATTGTGTGACGTACTGCATGATGTCATAGTTGAAACACCAAAATAGGCAGCTATCAATCCGAGCGCATACAGCGCTACTTTGATGATAATTTTTATAATTTCCTTTTTCATGGTGCAAAGATAAGAAAAGTTTTTTGGAACTACCAAATTTGTTAACATTAATTAGGAAAATAGTTACAAGGAACAAAAGTGCAGTAATTAGGAAATATGTATTCCCACTTTTGCCTACCTATAACAAGAGAGTAGGAATTTTCGGGAGAAAATTTTCATAAAAAGGTAGTTACTAAGATGTTACAGACTTTTCCGCGCAAAGCTAAGGTTTTTCTAGCAGACAAACCAATATAAAATATCTGTTTAGTTAAATTGCGTACGTACGTATAAAATGCGCACGCACACAAATACAAAACAGATACATTAAGAGTATAATATAAATTTTTATTATTTCATAAGAAAAATATGGATTTTTACGGAAGGTATTTTTAAGAGATTGAGCATGATTCAAAACGTTTCGAAGTATTATACGTACATTTAACATTTATTTAACAGAATTTTTTGGTAGTTTGCGAGAAATTTCGTACCTTTGCCATAGAAAAACGGAAAGACCGTTTACAAATCAAACTTTTAAATATTAATGATTATGTATAAATTGAATTATTACAACAGAATTACAGAAGGTCTAAGTAACAAAGAACAGAATTACGAATACTTAGGTACGGGTGAGTTCTTTAGACTAAGAAAAAACGCTCTACATTACTTATTCGATATAGTTCAAAACGAATACAGAGCTATGGGGTACGCAACAGAAATAAGAGTAGGTAGCCTATATTGTTACAAAAGCGATAAGACTGCTCAAGGAGACAGAAGGATAATGGAAATGATAATCAAAGTAGAAAAATAGAAAAATAGGCGCAGAGGTTCAACCTTTGCGCCTAAATTATTATTGATAACCAGTAGGGCTATAATTTGGATTTTCTCGATATGCATCAAGCCAACTTTTACCACTAGGTGGAGGAGTAGAAGAACCACTAGAAGAACCTTTGTTAAGTCTAGGCTTAGGTGTGAAATTACTAATACCGTCAGAAACGTTTTTGAAGATACGTGAAACACCTTCAGCACGTTCGAAGATTTTATCAGTATCATAGCTATCAACACGCTTATTAGTAAGAGAAGTTTCAGACTTATACATACCACTAAGAGAACGTATTAGGTCAGGTTCTTGCATCAACTTATTCAAAGACCACTCATTTTGCTGAATATTCAAATCCAACAAATGTTTATAAGGTGTCTGACGGAGAATACTTTCTGCCTTACCAATAGGCATTTTACCTAGCATAAAATCAGTATAATAACGCTGCATATCATTTGACATATTTTGACCAGAAGTCAAAGCACCATAATAGCCACCTAACTGTTTAAGATAACTAGCATTGGCATTTGCATTTGTAATAGCAGCACGACCTTGCATTAAGGCGGCTTGACCTTGCACAGTAGCAGCATGGGCAAACGTCTGCTGAATAGATAACCATTTACCGTAATTTTCGGTTTGCTTGAGCGTATATTTTCCGGAAGCAATATCACGAAAAGCAGATGCATAAAAAGACATTGTTTGAGCAACATTCTTCTCAACCTCTTGTGGCATAACGTTATAAAGACTAAATGCTTTCAAGCGGGCATCATACATAGCATCGAAACCACGCCAATTTTCTAATTCTGCCTTAAATTGCTCTTGCAACAACCTATTCTGATACGTATCCATAGCAAACTTATAAGTCATTTTTTGCATTTCGGTTTGAGATTCCATAAGACCTTTTTGTGCCAAATTAACACCCTCAATGGACTTATTGACATTCTCTTGCGATTTCTGCAAAGAAACAGACGCATCAACAGAACGGGTAGTATTATAAGCAGCAAGACCATGGGAAGCAGCATCACCAATAAATGAATAATCGGTAGGCATCATCTGAGCAGATTCAGCAGCAGTAGCAGCAGAACCGCTACCAACATTACCACTAGCAGAAACATCACCAAGCAGAGCATTGAGACCAGCTGCACGCATATCAGTAGCCTTAGCGGAGGATGTACCAAACATACGATACATCAATTCTTGCCAATCACGGTTCTTTTTGGCTTCCTCAGCGTTAAAACGATTCTGTTCTTGCATTATTTGATAATTCATCTTATTAGTTTTATCTGTATTAGATTTACCAAAAAGACCACCAATAAGAGAACCAGCAAGACCTAAAGCACCACCAACAAGAGCACCAGGAACACCAGCAACAGCAGAACC
>OKRW01002499.1_pt1 | contig 13175 bp, 9 predicted proteins | sample 1601151 | NCBI WGS metagenome assembly OKRW01 (sample SAMEA3541471, study PRJEB24748) | human gut metagenome | biome: human gut; feature: human-associated habitat; material: faeces | place: China | collected 2012 | reverse complement strand
CCATCTTTGTAGAAATAGTTCCACCCGGATGATTATATTTAATACAGTTTCCATAAATATTCAATAAGATCTGACGAAGATGCAATGGGCTTGCATATACATATGGATATCTGTCATCTATGTTATCTTCTTCATAGTTCCATCGGATTCCTGCCTCTACAACCCGCTCTCTGATCATCGTCTCAACTTCCCGCATCAGTTTCTTCACAGTAATCTCTTGGTGTGCCAGTGTGATCTGACCTTCCTCGATCTTACTCATCTGCAATACATCGTTGATCAGAGAAAGCAGATGTTTGGCAGCAGTTTCCATTTTCTTATGATTCTCTAATACCAGTTTCTGATCATCGAAATGTTTTTCATTGATATTTAGAAGTCCAATGATTCCATTTAATGGTGTTCTGATATCATGGCTCATACGGCTTAAGAAATCGGTCTTCGCCTGACTTGCTGTACGCATTTCGTCAAATGCTGCCTGTAAACGTGCGTGTTCTAATTCTTCTTGTTTATGTCTTTGCGATGTATCCTGTAAGAGCGTGATCGCATAAACTGTCGGAATCTCGCTCATTGTCTCTTCATCGTATACCACAATCTGTGTCATAAGAATTGTTTTTTGTACCCAGCGAATACTTCCATCATCTTCATGGAAACAATATTCCACAGAAATATTTGTGTCACCATTGTTGTATCTCTCCAGCAGTTTTTTCGTATCATTTGTCATATTATACTCTGCTTTTGTCTCCTTCGTGACTTTTTTCTCATATTCTGCGCAGTAATCCTGATAATTACATGGTAATGGATAATCAAGAAACAGCTCTTTGTTCTTTTGCTCTTTTCCCTTTAGAATAATATTTCTCTCCAGAATATCTGTCTTTAGATTGACCGTATAGATCACATCGGATAATTCCAAAAGTGCATCGACATAACTGTCATTTTCAATGATTGATTGTTTTAGCTGTTCATAATAAATCTGTAACTGTTCTCTGGCCCCTGTCTGATTGTCAGCTCCTTTTCGGATGATTTCAAATGCCAGAAGAAAATGATGTAATTTCTTATCTTCATCCCAGTCAACTGGGATCAATGTCATACGCTTATAGAATCCTTCTTCCTGCATATCATATTGATATTCCTGTACATCCTGTTTCTCCTTCATCTTCTCTTGAAGTCTTGTGATCTGAAGCCTTTCCCAAATGTTCTTCTGCTCATCTTTCCCAATCTTTTCCTGTACGATCTGCTCTACTGCACTGGAATACGCACCATCTAAAGCTAAGAAAAAGTTTTCACTGGAACGGATCACACGATATGTATCCAGCTTAGCATCACAATATAAACAGTCTAAAAAGTTCTTTCCATGTTGATTCAGCAGTTTTAATAATTGATAATTCAACCGCTTCTCTTCAAGTGCTTCTTCCCGTTTCACATGGTTTTTATTGATGTACATATTTTTATCTGCATCATTGAATAATTCTCTCATTGTTTTGCCAGGATAATCACTTGCCATAGCAAAACCTGCTGCATAACTTAACGGAATCTCTCGATGTTCTTTGGATTCTGCTGCTATATCTTTGCGAAGATCTTCAAATAACTTTCTCACCGCTTGTTTATCAAGCCCCTGCAGCACTGCGATAAATTCGTCTCCCCCAAGTCTTCCGACAAAATGTTCCGATGGTATGGAAGATCGCAGACAAACAGCAAACCGATAAATATACGCATCTCCTGCATCATGTCCCATACTATCGTTGATCCGGCGGAGATTATTAAGGTCAAAACTGCATACGGTAATATCCTCTGGTGGATTCAGTTCACCTAATATCTCTTCACATTTATTCTTATTCGGAAGTCCTGTTGCATTATCTAAATAAGCTTTATGCCGCAATATACGGTTCATCGCCGCAAAACGGACCGCTTTGATAAACTCATATCCGATCAGCAGCATCAATACAACGATATCTGCTGTGATGAATTTCTCAAGAGTTGCTAATGACGTTGCTTTTCTCTGTGCATATACTTCCGCAAGACCTGTTGCCTCATCACAGATCTTAAAGAATCTCTCGCTCTTTGAAATGATATCTGTATGCTCATAGCCGACCGTACGCACACGGTAAATTTCTTTGTGTAAGGAAGTAAAATATTCATCCAGTTCCTTCATCTTATCCTGAAAATCATCGTCCTTTAACCGTACGAGTTTTAATTTGTCATTGCCATGACGCAGGCCTTCGATAAAGGACTGCACTTCCTTGATCAGCTCATCTTCTCGCTGTCCGGAATTCTCTAACTTAATGATTCTTTGTGTTTCTCCCCTTATTAACCCCGCATAATTTACAACGCGGGCTGTTCCCTGAATATTCGAGACCAACTGCATCAGGATAACGATAAAAACCACTAAAAGTACCGTCAGAATACCGATGCCGATATGGATCATATTTGGTTTTTTTCTTTTTGTCGTATCAGACATAAACTTCTTCTCCCCTGATATTCAAATTATTCCCCTATCGCTACTTTAGATCAATCCTTTTTCCAGACAATAATGATAAATTCCGTCTTCTGCGACATCTTTGCATATCTCATCTGCAACTGCTTTCAGATCGTCGGATGCATTTGCCATTGCCACACCAGTACCGACGGATCTTAACATCTCAATATCATTATTTCCGTCTCCAAATGCCATGGATTGTGACTTGTCTATGCCATAGTATTTTAACATTTTTTCAATTCCGATCCCTTTTCCTGCATTGATCGGTATAATGTCAACAGCTCGGTTCCACCATGCTGTGATCTCGGCTGCTTTTACATCTTTTAGAACCTGTGGGTATTCTTCCTTTCTGGCTCCCATCAGAATCTGGTATACTTTTTCTTTTTTTATATCTTCGAAATCTTCTGCTACATCAACTTCGGCATTCCCAAATGCATAGTAATCGATCAAGTCCTGATCTTTTCCATTTGCAGCCATACGGTCTTTCGTTGCTAATGCAACTGGCTTTCCCATTTTGTCTGCATTTTTAATAATCCTTTCAATATCTTTTAATGGAATACAATTGCTATAGAGTGTTCCACTGTGATCATAGCAATAAGACCCATTGTATGTAAGAAATGCATCAAACTCAACTCCTTCAAAATGTGGGACAAGCATCGGTCCTCTTCCAGTTGCAAGGCAAAGTTTGATCCCTTTTTTCTGTAATCTTCTTAGTGTTTCTAATACCTTATCTGAAATCGTATCTTTATCCATCGCAATCAATGTTCCATCAATGTCAAAAAATATAATCTTTATATTCTGCATATGTCTCTTCTCCTTTTTCTTATATTGTACTGTCAATCGTAAACATCTCATTCCCGTTTTATGCAAGATAGCGGAATGCCTGTATGATGTAAGATAAAACTTTGATCATACCCTGTTTTCTTCCATCTATTGTGCTTTCTTTCACATTCTTATTCTTTTGATAGCTTCCGTCTTTCTTTACTTGCAGGGATCGTTTCTTTAATCCATTAAAATCTTCTTCTAATTGTTTTGTAATCTCCTGCCCATGAACTACCAGCATGGTTTCTGTATCGACATAGGTACTCCGACAATCTAAGTTGTAAGAACCAACTATCGCAATGTCATCATCTATGATCAGTGATTTTCCATGTGTTGAATGTCTGCCCATATATTCATATAAAGAAATTCCTGTATCTAAAATCTCAGATCGATTCTTCTTATAGTCTGCGGATGCACATATATTGTCTCCAGATGCAATCGAATTTAATATCATTGTTGTATCTGGCACCTGTTCTTTTACTTGCGAGATCCCTTCATACATCTCTTTGGAAAATACCGCATACGGTGTGTGAATGAATACCTTTTGGTTCGCTTGCAGCATCAACTGTTTTAGCGTTTCGAAAACGATGGGTTCTTTCCCATAGATCGTCGTCGGATTTGTTACCAGTGTCGTTTTCTTTGTTGGTACTGTGATCTTTTGGTAGTCGTAATCTGGAATTCTTAATTCCTTTACATGTGATCGTAGTCTTTTGACTTCTTTTTCCTTTGTATCTGTAGTCATGATTGCTTTTGCCGCTTCGTTTCCGGCTTCCAGAGTTCCCTGAAGCTTCGGTACCATTGCTTTGACACCATCCGCCAGTTTCTGGATTGGAAGCTGCATACCGATAACACCTGTAGATGCTACCAGTACACTGTTTTCATCCACATTCAAAGTTTCCGCTGCTGCTTTTGCAGTGGCCCGGCAGTAACTGAATCCCTCTTCACCGGTACATGCATTGGCAATACCACTGTTACAGATGATCACCTGGGCACTCGGATGCTGATAAACAATCTCCTGATCCCATTTTACCGGTGCTGCCTTCACAATATTTGTCGTAAAAGTACCTGCTGCCACACACGGTTTCTCACTATATACCATTGCCATATCAGTTCTTCCCTGATATTTGATTCCCGCAGCTGTGGATGCTGCCTGAAAACCTTTTGCTGCTGTAACTCCACCTGTAATGATCTTCATAATATATTCCTCCTCGTCATATGGAATATCCCTGTGTTCTTGTTTCTTTACGGAAGCATCGGAATCTGATGAAGACCTTCCGCTTCATCGAAACCGAACATCAGGTTCATATTCTGTACTGCCTGTCCTGCTGCACCTTTTACAAGATTGTCGATCGCACCCATCATAATGACACGTTTGGTTCTCGGGTCAATCTTGAAGTTGACATCTACGTAGTTGCTGCCCTCTACACATTTTGTCTGCGGGCATACATCCTTGTCGAGAACACGGATGAATGTTTCATCTGCATAATATTTATCATAAACGGCTCTTACTTCTTCATAGGAAACTTCTTTCTTCAGAGAAGCATATGCGGTCACCAGAATTCCTCTGTTCATCGGAATCAGATGTGGCGTAAAATTGATCAGAACCTCCTGACCGCATGCATATCCCAGCTGATCCTCAATCTCCGGTGTATGACGGTGAGTCGCTACACCATACGCCTTGATGTTTTCATTTACTTCACAGTAAAGGTTCGGAACCTTTGCCCCTCTTCCTGCTCCTGATGTACCGGATTTTGCATCAATGATGATCGTATTCGGATCGATCAGTCCTTCTTTGAGAAGTGGATAGATTGATAATGTCGAACATGTCGGATAGCATCCCGGATTAGCGATCAGTCTTGCTTTCTTAATATCCTCACGATTGATCTCACACAATCCGTAAACAGCCTCATCAATAAACTGTGGAGCTTTGTGCTCGATGCCATACCATTTTTCATATTTCTTTACATCTTTAATACGGAAGTCTGCACTCAGGTCGATAACCTTGGCTTTGGAAAGGATCTCTTCATTTACAAGAGATGCACAAAGTCCCTGTGGTGTTGCGGTAAAAATCACATCCACCTCATCTGCAAGTGCAGCCATGTTGTCATCCATGCATTTTGCATCTATCAGTTTGAAAAAGTTCTGATAAACATCTGCATATTTCTGATCAATATAGCTTCTTGAACCATACCATGCCACTTCTACTTCTTTATGTCCAAGGAGCAGTCTTGCAAGTTCATTTCCTGCATAACCAGTCGCTCCGATAATTCCTGCTTTGATCATTTTTCTCTCCTCCTGAAATCGGAATGTTCTCTCATAAGATGCAACAATTATACATCCTTTATGCATAATATGCAATACATAATTTTTATGGATTTTACATTCTTTTTTCTTGAATTTATGTATTTTTATTGGTTTCTTCCTATTTAGATGTGCATTTTTATGCAAAAAAATCTTTAACTTTTTTGCATATTGGTATTGCATATTTATAAAAATTGTTGTATATTATCTTTTGTCGAAGCCCGACATAGCATGAAGATTCAATACTTTATCAAATCAGCGTATGAATCTTTACCTTTTATAATATCAAATATTCATGTATCTGCCAAGTGGCAGAAAATCATTTTCAGGAGGATTACATTATGAAAGAAAAAGTTGTACTTGCTTATTCAGGCGGTCTTGATACCACAGCACTGATTCCGTGGCTGAAAGAAACCTTTGATTATGAAGTTATCTGCTGCTGCGTAAACTGCGGACAGGGTAACGAATTGGATGGACTGGATGAAAGAGCCAAACTTTCCGGAGCTTCCAAATTATATATTGAAGATATTGTTGATGATTTCTGTGACAATTATGTAATGCCTTGTGTACAGGCAGGTGCTGTATACGAACATAAATATCTGCTTGGTACCTCTATGGCACGTCCGGCAATTGCCAAGAAACTTGTTGAAATTGCACGTAAAGAAAATGCTGTTGCTATCTGCCATGGTGCAACCGGTAAAGGTAATGACCAGATTCGTTTCGAACTTGGTATCAAAGCACTTGCGCCGGATATCAAGATCATCGCTCCTTGGAGAATGACAGACGTATGGACCATGCAGTCCCGTGAAGATGAGATCGCATTCTGCCAGGCTCATGGAATCAATCTTCCGTTCGATGCAAGCCACAGCTATAGCCGTGACCGTAACTTATGGCACATCAGCCATGAAGGTCTGGAACTGGAAGATCCTTCCCAGGCTCCAAACTATGATGACATGCTTGTTTTAAGTGTAACTCCTGAAAAAGCACCCGATAAAGAAACAGAAGTAACTATGACTTTCGAAGAAGGTGTTCCGAAGACTCTCAACGGAAAAGCAATGAAAGTTTCCGAGATCATCACCGAACTGAACCGTCTTGGCGGCGAAAACGGAATCGGTATCATTGATATCGTAGAAAACCGTGTTGTTGGTATGAAATCCCGTGGTGTATACGAAACTCCTGGCGGAACAATCCTGATGGCAGCTCACGAACAGCTGGAAGAACTGATCCTTGACCGTGACACAATGGAAGCCAAGAAGAGGCTCGGCAGCCAGTTTGCTCAGGTTGTATACGAAGGAAAATGGTTCACACCACTTCGTGAAGCAATCCAGGCATTCGTTGAATCCACACAGAAATATGTGACCGGTGAAGTTAAATTCAAACTTTACAAAGGAAACATCATCAAAGCCGGTACAACTTCTCCATACAGCCTGTACAACGAATCTCTTGCATCCTTCACAACAGGTGATATGTATGATCACCATGATGCAGACGGATTCATCACCCTCTTTGGTCTTCCGCTCAAAGTTCGTGCTATGAAATTACTGGAAGTTGAGAAAAACAAAAATAATAAATAATTGCATTCTTATATTCCGGCAGTCTGATTTTCAGGCCGCCGGAATTTTTATCCGCCTGCTCATGGCATCCTGCAAAATTTTGTACAAATTTTTCACGCAATATTCTCCATGTAAGTTATGAATTTGTATTTGACAGAAAACTATTCCTATTTTATAATTATTTTATAAACAACACCACAAAGCTTATATAGGTCCATAATTGGTTGGACGTCTCTACCAACTACCGTAATAGTTGCCTATAAGTGTTACTGGTCACAGTAACTCGTCGGGCAAAAATATTCGGTATTTTTTTTGCCTGTTGACGTATTATTTCAGCAAAAAGGAGGTAGCTTTTATGACCAGAAATCCAGCCACCTTTGCACTCAGAGGCGCTGTATGTTTCAGCACAGATCCACAGCATCTGACCTGCCTTGAAGACGCTTATCTCGTCTGCCAGAATGGCCTGACAGTCGGTGTCTATCCACAGCTTCCAGAGCAGTTTCGCGGCATTCCCTGTGAAGATTTCAACAATTGTCTGATTGTCCCGGGAATGAATGACCTCCATCTGCATGCCCCACAATATGCATTTCACGGTATGTACATGGATCTGGAGCTGCTGGAATGGCTCAACACGGTCACGTTTCCGGAAGAAGCCAGATATTCTGATCTGAACTATGCAGAAAAAGCCTATTCCATCTTTGCCGATGATCTGAAAAAAAGTGCGACCACACGAGCTTCCATCTTCGGCACCTTACATGTAGATGCAACAGAACTTCTGATGGACCTTATGGAGAAAACAGGACTAAAAGCTTTCATCGGCAAAATAAATATGGACCGGAACGGCTCCAAGGCTCTCCAGGAGGAAAGTGCTGTTGTTTCTGCAACGGATACTGTCCGCTGGCTAAATGATATTGCAGGAAAATATGAGAACGTCAAACCGATTCTCACCCCTCGTTTTACCCCTTCCTGCAGTGACGAACTTATGTCCAGACTGGCAGAAATCCAGCAAGCTTACTGTCTCCCGGTACAGTCTCACCTTTCCGAAAACAAGAGTGAAATAGCCTGGGTAAAAGAATTATGCCCCAATACTTCTTTCTATGGGGAAGCCTATGATCAGTTTGGTCTCTTTGGCGGCAAAACCTGCCCGACGATCATGGCGCACTGCGTATACAGTTCTGATGCAGAGCTCTCCCTGATGAAGGACCGGGGTGTATTCATCGCTCACTGCCCACAGTCCAATACCAATCTCTCTTCCGGTATCGCTCCGGTCAGGCGTTATCTTGAAGAGGGACTTCACATCGGACTCGGTACCGACATAGCCGGCGGCCACTCTCTTTCCATGCTACGAGCGATCGCAGATGCCATTCAGGTATCCAAGCTTCGCTGGAGACTGGTGGACGATTCCCTCAAACCACTTTCACTGGAAGAAGCCTTTTATATGGCTACCATGGGTGGCGGTGCATTTTTCGGAAAAGTCGGGACTTTCGCGGAAGGCTATGAGTTTGATGCACTGATTCTGGATGACAGCAAACTCCGGCATCCTCAGCCTCTGACGGCCAGAGAACGTCTGGAACGACTGATCTATCTCTCAGATGACAGTTGCATCACCGGAAAATATATTTCCGGAAACAAAATCTTTTAGTGCATACATCTGCACAACACGAAGGGGGTACTTATATGAATCTCGACAAAATTTTCCACCTGAAAGAAAATCACACAGATGTCAAAACTGAGGTTATGGCAGGAATCACTACCTTTATGACAATGGCTTATATCCTGGCCGTCAATCCAAACATCCTGTCTGCTTCCGGCATGGACCGCGGCTCTGTCTTCACCGCCACCGCACTATCCGCATTCATTGCCACCTGTCTGATGGCGCTTCTGTCCAACTATCCGTTCGTTCTTGCTCCTGGTATGGGACTGAACGCATACTTTACCTACACAGTAGTTCTCGGTATGGGATACACCTGGCAGCAGGCACTTGCAGCAGTCTTTGCAGAAGGTATCATTTTTATCCTGCTTTCTCTTACCAATGTACGTGAAGCGATCTTCAACTCCATTCCGATGAACCTGAAACACGCAGTATCCGTAGGTATCGGTCTCTTTATCGCATTCATCGGACTGCAAAATGCCAAGATCGTTGTTGGAAATGATTCCACACTGGTAAGCATCTTTTCCTTCAAATCTTCTGTAGCAGAAGGGACCTTCTCCTCTCAGGGAATCACCGTATTGCTGGCTCTGATTGGTATTCTGGTGACCGCTGTTCTTCTGGCAAAAGATGTCAAGGGAAGTATTCTCTGGGGCATCCTGATCACCTGGGTTCTCGGAATCATCTGCCAGCTGACACATCTGTATGTACCAAATGCAGACATTGGTTATTACAGCCTGCTTCCAGATTTTTCAAACGGAATTTCTGTACCAAGTATGGCTCCCACCTTTATGAAAATGGATTTTTCCATTGTATTCTCACTGGATTTCGTAGTCATCATGTTTGCATTCCTGTTTGTTGATATGTTTGATACGCTTGGAACTCTGATCGGCGTAGCTTCCAAGGCAGATATGCTCGACAAAGACGGCAAACTTCCAAAAATCAAAGGTGCACTTCTCTCTGACGCAGTCGGAACAACTGTAGGTGCTGTTTGCGGTACTTCTACCGTTACAACCTTTGTAGAAAGTGCTTCTGGTGTTGCAGAAGGCGGTCGTACTGGTCTTACTTCCATAGTAGCAGGTATTCTGTTTGCACTTTCCCTCCTGCTCTCACCAATCTTCCTGGCAATTCCTTCCTTTGCCACTGCACCGGCTCTGATCGTTGTAGGCTACCTGATGCTGACATCTGTTACAAAAATTGACTTCAGTGATATGACAGAAGCGATTCCATGCTTTATCGCCATTATCGCAATGCCATTCATGTACAGCATTTCCGAAGGTATCTCCATGGGCGTTATCTCTTATGTAGTCATCAATCTGATTACCGGAAAGGCAAAAGAAAAGAAGATCAGTGTGCTGATGTACGTTCTTGCCATATTATTTGTACTGAAATATATTTTCATCTGATCTTAACAAGGATGCGCAGTGATTCTGTAAAGAAGATGTCAGCTTATGCTGACCTGAATCACGCGCCAGGTCTTACGGATGTTCGACTTGAAAATTATTCATAGGGACTCTGCATATGCGGAGTCCTTATTTTTTTATTTTCACTCTTTATCAATGCATACCTATGCAGTATAATACAAAGATACAAGGGTTTAAAGCGGATATGAGCTTCATGCTCGCATGAATGGGCATATACATTTGAAACCCGCTATCTTATCACACGAGGAGAAACATTATGAAAAAAGAATCTATTCCGGTCAGGAATTCTCTTTTACTGCTTCTGACTGCAACTATCTGGGGTGTTGCCTTTGTTGCCCAGAGTGTCAGCATGGACTACATCGGCGGCTTTACTTTCAATGCCGTCCGCAATCTTATTGGTGCACTGACACTCCTGCCGGTCATCTGGGGACTTGGCAAAACAAAAGCACCAGAAGAAAAAAAACGTATTCAAGCATCTTCCGACCGCAAAACATTAATCACCGGCGGTATCTGCTGTGGTATCCTGCTCTGCTTTGCAAGCAACTTCCAGCAGTTTGGCATCAAATACACCAGCGTTGGTAAAGCCGGCTTTATCACCGCCTGTTACATTGTCATTGTTCCGATCATCGGTATCTTTCTGAAAAAGAAATGCAGCCCGTTTATCTGGATTGCTGTCATTCTTTCCCTGTGTGGACTTTATCTTCTTTGTCTGACTCCAGGAGAGGGATTTGCCATCGGCAAGGGCGAACTTCTGGTACTGATCTGTGCTTTCCTGTTTTCCTTACATATCCTTACAATCGACCATTTCTCACCACTGGTAGATGGTGTAAAAATGTCCTTTATCCAGTTTCTGGTCTGTGGAATCCTCTCCGGAATCCCGGCGCTGATCTTTGAAAGTCCGGATCTTGCCGGAATTTTCGCCGCAAAAATTCCGGTTCTCTATGCCGGAGTTATGTCCTGCGGCGTTGCCTACACCCTGCAGATCGTCGGTCAGAAAAATATGAACCCAACTGTAGCCTCCCTGATTCTCAGCTTGGAATCCTGTATCTCTGTTATCGCTGGCTGGTTGATTCTCGGCCAAAATCTCAGTAGTCGCGAAATTTTCGGCTGCGTGCTGATGTTTGGTGCGATCATCCTAGCTCAGTTGCCACAAAAAGGAACTGCTTTCTGATAAAATTGGTTTTGCTGCGTTGCATAATTATACCAAAAAAGGTCATCACTGTCAGAATTGATCTGATTCAACTCTGATCGTGACGACCTTTTTATCTCATATTTTATTTAAACGAATACAAAAGCTCTGATTCACTCTGCAATCTGTTTAAATCTCGTATGTCTCGAGATATTACCTGTGAACAGTAATTAAATCTCGCCTTTTGCTTTCAGATGTTCTTTTATCTTCTCAAAACTCTCATCACTGACATCATGTTCCATCTTGCAGGCATCTGCCCGGGCAATCTCATCACATACTCCAAGGCCTTCCAGCATCTTTGTCAGGACGGTATGGCGCTCATAGATTCTGTTTGCAATCTCAGCACCTTTGTCCATCAGTGTCACCGTTCCATAACGGTCCATCGCAATATAACCGTCTTCTCTGAGAAGCTTCATTGCATGGCTGACACTTGGCTTGGATACCCCGAGCATAGTCGCAATATCAACAGAACGAACTCCGCCGCCTTTTTTGGATAAAACAAGGATTGCCTCCAGGTAATCCTCTGCCGATTCTCTGATTTGCATAAAAAATACCTCCCATTTAGGTACATAATACCACAGGATTACCCTGAATTCAACAATTGTTTTTCTTATCTAACTTTGTTTAGGCGCCACTGTATGTCTTAATTATCATCGCCGGTCAGACGAAGAATATCGCGGATCTCATCCACCTTCATATCAAGGATGATTGCCAGTTCATCGATCGTAAATGCATTCTTCTCATCCTCTCCGTCATTTAATTCTCGAACAGCACTTTCCAGTTTCTCCACACGCGCTACCAGACTGTCATCCTCGAATTTTCTCTGTGTCTGTTCTTCCAGAACAAGCTGGATTCCTTTGCGCATTTCACTCAGAAGCCACTTCTCATCTCTGCATTCATCACCGGCAGTTCCAAGCGCCTGGATCAGGCACAGATTCGCCTCCTGAATCAGATCGGCCAGCTGCATTTCTTCTATATTCATCTCAACAGCCATATCTGCCGCCGTTTTCATATAATAAGAAGTAAGTGTCTGAAGTGCCCTCTGATCACCGGCTGCCAGAGCTTCAAATACACTGTCAGCATCCACCTCATCAACAACCGGCAGTTCCTCCAGATAATTTTTAAGATAAGCTTCTTCTTCTGCTGTAAGAGGAATTTTTTTATGTTCAGGCTCCTTTGCTTCTTCTCCTGCCGTTTCCAGACCTTCAATGAGAATTCCCTGAGAAGTAAGATATTTTAATACACCCAGCAACTGGCTTTTGTCCAGGTCACACTCTTCAAATACCTGACGGATTTCGGCTGCATTTAACGCATTCCCATGTTGTCTGGCAATTTCCTGCACTTCTTTTAGTTTATTCTGAAACTCCTGTACATTCATCACAGTTCTCCTTTATTCCGACAGTTCGTCTGTCATTATCTTATTAAGATCATTTAAACACACTGTTATTTTTCATTTTTTCTCCGTTTTTTATTGTAACATCCTTCTCTGTTTTTTCCAAGAAAATGTATCTCTTTTCTATAATTTTTACTCTTTTCGCAATAAAATATAAAACTTTTTTCCACCTGAAACCCCTGTAAAATCAATGTTTTTTAGGTCTTAAAACTTTTTTTGAAAAAAAGTTGAAAAAAGTTGTTGACATTTGCATATCACTATAATATAATATGTCTTGCGTTGAGCGACAAAGCCAAACGCAAACAATTAAATACCGTTAACGGGGTGTGGCTCAGCTTGGCTAGAGCGCCTGGTTTGGGACCAGGAGGCCGCAGG
>OKRW01002498.1_pt1 | contig 13183 bp, 13 predicted proteins | sample 1601151 | NCBI WGS metagenome assembly OKRW01 (sample SAMEA3541471, study PRJEB24748) | human gut metagenome | biome: human gut; feature: human-associated habitat; material: faeces | place: China | collected 2012 | reverse complement strand
GAGGAGTTGACGGCCATGACGATGATGCCCAGCAGGTTGTTGTCAATGTTGATGCGCCCGTCGTTCACATAGCGCGACAGCCTGGGCAGCAGGGAGTATGTGTATTCGATCGCGTCACCCATCTTGCTGTTTGGAAGAACCTTCAGATATGTTTCTTTCATCCACGTCTCAAAGAGCCGTATTGTCGGATACGATATCTTCAGGCGCTGTTCCTTGCGTTCATCCGCATTTAAGCCAGCCTTGTTCGCATCAGATTCCACTTTGTAGATCTTGCGGATAAAGCACAATGCTTCTGTCGCCAGCCGATTGTTCTCATTGAGAGCGTCAACGAACTTGCGGCGTGCGTGTGCCCAGCAGCCATAGACGGTTATATTGTCATTCTTTTCGAACTGGTCGTAGGCGTCATAACCGTCACATTGGACAGCGCCTTTATAGGCGCCAAGTATCTCGCGGGCGACTTTGCCGCCACGGCTTCCGCGGTCATAGTAGAACATGACCGCACCGCGTATCGCATCGCGAACGCACCACTCATAGCCCTTGCGGGCTTTATGTTTCTCGCTGTCAATGACAGGGAGGACGCTCTCGTCTATCTGGATGTACTCACTCTGCAGAATGTGCTGCCGCAAGATGTCGTACAGGAGTTTCAGTTTCTCGACAGCGGCTTCATACCAGCCTCCCATCGTGGAGTCACTTATCGTGATGCCCGATTCCTTGTATTGCTGTATCTGGCGATAGAACGGAAGATGATACATGAACTTGCCGATTATGATGTCGGTCAGCACCGATGCGCCGGCCATACATCTGTTTACCGGAGCCAGAGGGAGACGGGCGCAGATGATTCTCCTGTCCTCAGGAGTCTTGTTGTTACTGTCGGACTTGAGCATGACCTTATGGATGACCGTCTTTTTGATGTATGTTTTTGCCGCAATGTGCTCCAGGCGGGACGACTCGTCGGTGCCAATCTCGACATACTCATCCTTGAGCTTGCCATTTTCATCGGTTGTCCCATCAGGATAGATATCGATGACTTCCGTAGGAAGGCCTGTGGTATCCAAGTCCCTACGGGAAGGTTTCACCTTGACGGTTATGGTTTTGGTCATCTGCTGCTCCGCCGCTTCAACCTCTTTGTCGAGCCGGGCGCGCTCCTCATCAGTCAGGTGCTCCTGCTCGAAGAGGAGAAGCTGGTCCGGATCAAGAGGCAGATTCTTTTCCGACATCTTGCCGAAGACTTTACGGCGAAGCCACAGGAGAGTGTCGCTGAGTTTCTTGATTTCAGCATTCTTCTGGGAGATTTCAGCGTCCTTCAGAGAGAGCAGGGCATCTTTATGAGATATTTCGGCATCCTTGCCGACGACGGCTTTACGAAGTCTTTCAACTTCGGCAAGCGCTGATATCAGTTGCTCTTCCGCCGTCATTTTTTTTCTTTTTTCAATACTTAAAGTTAAGAAAAAAGTGCCATATATGCAACTCTACGGCTGATTTTGTGATATCATTTCCGCAACTTTTTCAGGCTCTCAAGACGTTGCCTGCGACTGTCCGGCTTCTCAATGATACCTTCTACCAGAAGGACCAGATCGCGCCATTCGATGATGCCGAACAGGTTGTCTCCACCAATATCGGGCCCTCGACCAAGAGTACCTGCTTCAAGCAGCTTGGAGTAGATGACCATTCCTCCCGGCTCCCAGTGAAGAAGTTTGATGCGGTTCCGGTTCTTGTTGATGAAGATGTACACATCGCCATTGCAGGGATCACGGTCAAGGATGTTGGTCACTATGCCGCTAAGAGAATGATAACTCTTTCTCATGTCGGTCGGCTGATTGTACAGCAGATACCGCATACTGTCGTTCAGGCTAAACATGACCGCTGGACGCCCTGATTATACTTTGGATAAAGTCCTGGCCCATCTCTCCCTGGATGCGCATCATCGTGCCGTTGGGAGTGCGCAGTTCTATACTGAGCATCTGGGATGCCGCGGCCTCCTTCCTGCCTTTTGCCTTCCTGCCTGACGTTGCCGCAAAAGATGGCATAGGCACAGACGAACCGCCGTCATACAATTGCAGGAACTCACCCTTGGCTTCTGAAGATTCCTGCTCGAGGGCATACCGGGACTTGCTGTCGTAGAACTTCCATGCCGGGATGCCAAGTTCCGCCAATCTTGCTTTATAGGAGATGTCGTTCTTCTTGCAGAAGGTTATAACCTCCGCAACTTCTTCGCGTGTCATCATAAGAAAAATGTTTTCCGCGAAGGTAACCCTGAAGTTTCAGGACTCAATGACGGGCGTCACCGGAGGCTTACCTGCGATTTCTTCTATTCGCTTTTTGAGGGGATCTAAGGCCAAATCCACAAAAATGAGACAAAGAAGCCCCCTTAGGAACTTCATTACGTTTTTAGCAAAGCAAGCCGTGCTTCCGGTGTCAGGGGATGCATGCCAAAGTCATCGAGTATGAGCAGGTCTTTCTTCCCGAGTTTCTTGATGATCTTTTGGTATGTACCCTCAAGACACGCCTTTGTCAGTTCGTGCATAGCGTATTCCTCATTTTGTCGCATGAATAAAAGTCCCCGTCCACATACATTAACGTATCAGGAAGACTGCTAAGAATGCTTGGCTTATTATATCGTTGATCATCCGTCAATTTCTTTTTCCATCTAGAGATGATGGCGATAGGTCTCCTCGGATCCTGATAACGCTTCTTTTCGTTAATCATTCTGACACCTGGCATATTTGCCAAGTATCGAATTAGGAGCGTCTCTACAGCTTCAGCGCGACAACGTCCTGAAGGAGAGTCAAGGTTGTTATATCTTGATACTGAGAACCGACCTGCCCAAAACTGCTTTTCCTTTATATCCTTTTGCTTCTCTTGATGATCCTTGTCTTTAAGACGTTTAGATGGGGGACGCTTAGTTATACCCACATACTTAATGCTAGGTCTGCGATCGTAAGGCAAACGACCCGTTATTAGATATATGCAACAAGAGTCTATTCCCTCCCGCTCATACATTTCGTCAAGAGAGTTATAAGGCCCCATCCATTCAATGACATATACTTCTTTGATTTCTGACATATTGTTTATACTGTTTAACCCCAATCGCTAATTCTATAGACTTAACCTTAGACTTGATATTCAGCCAAGTCGGGATAACGCTCCAGCATTTTTTGAAACGCAGAGTTTCGTAGCGTTCCTGTTATCACTTTTATCAACCCATTCCCACAACTGTGGATAAGTAGATCCAGATATTTATCTCTACGGATTTCCATATTTCTGTTCGTTTATTTTGTGTAACTACACATTATTAACGACTACGAAGTTAGCCTTATTCCTTTGTACACGCAATTCTGAAGGCAAGAAAATGAGTCAATGGTCACATTTTTAACTCTTACAAGGCAGTTTTTCCTTCATACAACGCCGATAGACGTTATCAATAGTTGGGGCATCTCAAAGATGTATGCTACCCAAATTATCAAGAATGTCAATGGCGAAGACTTCACTATGGCGGCACTTGTCATGCAGGTGAATAGCTTCCAATTTCAAGTTAAGGTATATATTGCTTTGGATGAAGGCTCTGATTACTACCGTATCTATGGAGAGAAGGATGGGACAACAAAAGAATATCATCATGATATTTCTTTTGATGAACTTGGCGATGTACTTGACTCAATGATAGAGACAGGAGGTATGACCAAGGAAGAATACCAAGCAAAGGTAAAGGACTTTGTTTGTAGCCTCTAACATCAGTATTTTGGTGCAAAGTTTGTGTTAAACACGAGGAAATTATCTTTATACAAATGGTTTTATACTAACTTTGTACCAATAATCGGATATAATACTACATCGTGCTACAAGACGCTACAAGTACGCTACATATTTCAATGCCTATAAAAGTTATGTAACATCTTGAAAATCAATGATGCTACATGAAGATACAACTTTCAAAGTCATATTTGACTTATAGGCATTTAATAATTATGGTAAGATAGTGGTCATGATGAAGTATTATCCCCCTTTCATAAGGGCAATTCATAAACATAATACAAAGGCTATGAGAAGATAAACATAAAACAACGGCAACCGACTTGTTTAAAAGTAAGAAGCGAGTGTCGTAATGCCATAATATACTCAACGATTTGAGGGGTGGAGTAGAAATTAGAGTCGATAGATTTCTTAAAATAGTTGAATTGTGTAACAATAGTCATTCATACACAGTGTTTTAAGACGTCTTGTCTTGCGCCAGTTCTGCGCCATTTTTCGTGCAAAACAAGCGAAAATGCCTAAAGACGGCACTTGAATATCAACAAGTTACAGAAGATGGTAGAGTGGTATAAAATCCCTCTCTCTCCGCAAACAAATTGAAGCTCAGCGCTTTGCGCTGGGCTTTTTTCGTACATAGCTGCCGGGAACTCCGCTGCTGTAAGGACTTACGCTATTTAACCAAGTAGCGCGACACGTCTATATGTGAATAAACTACATGCAAATCTGAAATGCAGATAAAAAATTGATTAAATTTGTATGAGACTCCTGAGATGGAGCCATACTATTATCAATAATATTTCTGGTATGACACAGGATTTGACCACATCTCAAATAGAAAGACAAAATGTATTGAATAATCGGATAGCCATACCGAGGATTCAAGATGCTATCGGGGTTCACGCCTTAGAATTTGAAGGCAAGTTCTATCTGACCAAGCAGATGGTGGCAGATTTCTTTGAGGTAGACATGCGCACCATTGATAATTATCTATCCACATATGAGAGTGAACTAAAGAACAACGGCTACATTTTATGTAAAGGTAAAATGCTGAGTGAGTTCAAGTTACATTTTGCTCACGAAATTGATTTCGCGAGCAAAACGACCCAATTGGGATTATTTGATTTTCGCGCTTTCCTCAATATCGGGATGCTTCTGAGCGACAGTGAGAAAGCCAAAAAATTAAGAAGTGTAATATTAGATATCGTCATTGCGACAATCAATGAGAAAGCCGGCGGTGGCACGAAATATATAAACTGGAGAGATCGAGAATATCTCCCTGCCGCAATCCAAGAAGAAAATTATCGCAAAAATTTCACGTCGGCAGTAAACGAGTGTGTTGAAGGACATACCACATTCAAGTATTCCCAAGTGACGGATATGATTTATAGCGCTGTTTTTTTTTGAAAAAGCCAAAGAGTATAAGGAACTTCTTAAACTGAATAAGAAGGACAGTGCCAGAGCTACAATGTATGCAGAAGTACTTAGAGTTATCAGTTCTTTTGAGAATGGCATTGCCTCTGCAATCATACAGGAATTTGGACAAACCGGCAGTCTCTTATCCATTAGAAGAGTCCAGGCTCTAATAAAAGAACAAGCCGAGAGCGCCGCGACGAAGGTGGACTGGACAAAGTTCTGGTTTTTATTCAGGACGACAACTATTATCCAACCTTTGAAGACAAACTCACATACCTTGTCTTCGGTCTGTGTCACGGACATTATTTCGCTAATGGCAATAAGAGGATTTCACTCGTCGCAGGTGCTCACTTCTTAATAAAGAACAAATATAGTTGGGCAGGTTTTCACTTTTTGCCTGATATGGAAGCATACATTTGGCACGTTGCTGCCGGTAATATAGACAAGGACCTGCTTCTTCCAATTATTCATTCAGTAATCTATCATGAAGACATGGATGAAGCAACAAAGTTGAGAGTTATTCACGCAATGGAAAAGAGTCCTTTATATTCAGAAGAAGTATGACCTTTAGTAGTTTTACAAATCACAAGAAACAATCCATAAAATGACAGATATACAGCTGAAACAGCTGAAAGACAATTTGTGGCATAGTGCGCAATAGCAAGGTACTCCTCCAGCGGGAAGACGCCACGGCCACCCTCATAACACATTGATAATCAAATACCATTTATTTTCAGTGTGAGTTCTCGGCATTTTTTTGGCCAGTAATCCACACCAAATTACACAACTATCTGTAAACCAACCAATTCCAAAATAAAATGTGGCACCATCCCGACGCTTGAGTCTGAAATCAGGAAAACATAAGTACGGAATCTCTGAAAACGCATCAAGACGGAACTCCGGAGATGCTTACGCTGATGGGGACCATGCACTCTGACAGGATATTTTTCCGTAACTGGCCACGCCAATATGGCATTGACAACATCCCAGGGGCGATTGACGTGGAAGAAGGGAATCTCAACATGGCGGTATGCGCCACAAAAAAAGACCGGCAACCTCACGGCGGCCAGTCTGTCATAAAAGTTCTTTGTTATAGTGATACCGAACTCAATTCGGAACCTATTCTGTGGATTGCATCGAGAATTTTCCGAGTGGTCTTTTCTCCTGGAAAGGCCACCCCGCTCTTGTATTGACGCATCTTGCTTTCATTGATGCCGGCAAATTGGGCAAAACGGCTGGCATTGATAAAGTCGAAATCTTCAAAGAAAGAAGGCATATCATAACGGAAAGACACTTGATACTCCTCAGGAGCACCATCACCGTCAGCGATGGCCAGTTCACGACAATCCTCGACACATTCGCGGAAATCGGCCTTCGCTTCCTCGATAGTGTATCCAAAGCCGCCAAAGTGATTTCTGCCAAAACTTTGGGGGGACGTGATAGCATATCGCCCGTCCGGTCCTTTTTCAATTATTGCTGTAATCTTATACATAGTGTGCTTCTTAAAAAAGTTCTCTGTCATTCGGAATCTGAACTCAAGAATGGGCAGGGATTAAATCCCTGCCTGCTTCTTGATGTTCTCAAGAGTTCCAGTGCGGATTTCCTGAGAATCGTGCCTCGGAACCGAGAATCTTTCATTGGTTATCGGGGATTCCCATATTTCGTGAGAAGTTCCCTGACGCACAAGAAAGCATCCATTCCGCCGAAGCAACCACTTCAATTCAGAACTCTTCATATAACAAAGAACTTTATGAGCACAAAAGTAGCATATTTGTTACTATTTACCAAATTTTTCCAGCATCAAAATAAACGACTGGAGATGAGAGGCAAATAACCGTCTCCGCATTCAGCACTCGAAATACCCGCCCACCCCGAAGAGATATGCCTCAGCCTCATCCATCAGTCCTGCCCTATGAATCAGGTCAATGTTAGTGAACCGGTTCCGCATATATGGTATCGCACGGAACGTGGTGCGGAGCTTTTCCCTGCTCACGCCTATCATTTCGGGCTCATAAGGAGCGCCGGCGCGTTTAAGACGCTCACGCACATCATTGAAAGGAATAATCTGATTCTGAATCTTTTGCCTGAGTTCCGGCCAATGAATTTTCAACGCCTCAAGCTGCTTTCGCACACCATTCTTGTCAATGTATTTGGACCGGCTTTCAGCAAGGCCTCTTGCAAGATGGTCAGGCATTCCGGCAAATACATCCCGGATTGTCGCCTCCATCGACTCCCACTCAGGCCAACGGGACACAGCATTGTCAATGTCAAACATTGAAAAATCCTTGTTCAGAAGATACTCAAGACAAGCTACTGACACCAGAGTACCGATAGCCACGCTAAATCCATGAGGGACAGGCCTTCCGTTATAACATAACCCCTCCATATCCCAATAGTGGCTAAAGAGATGTTCTGCACCTGAAGACGGACGGCTCGACAACATTGACTGCATGGCAAATCCACTCATTATCAATCCATAAGCCAGTTTTCCGACAGCCGTAACATCCCCAGATGCTATCGCATCAGGATCGGCCAATGCCTCATTAAGATTTCTCTGGACCAGAGAAAAAGCGAATTTGTCAATGCTTTCACTGCCTACTCCATCAGCGATTATCCAATCCGCTCCGGAAGGTATTTTGGCGATAAGGTCTCCGTAACCTGAGGCTGTAATCTTGTTGGGAGCCTTGGCTGCTATTGCAGGATCCATCACCATCCCGATAGGCGCACGACAGTCAAATGTCTGCTTATTGCCATGATAAGTAATAGACGCGCCATAAGCAGTATAACCATCCATTGACGCTGCGGTCCCGACTATTAAGTACCTCCTGTCCAGGTGGCTGGAAGCAAGCTTCGTCAAGTCATTGATGACGCCTACGCCAACAGCGACAGCGATGGCATCCCGTTCTTTCAGATAAGATTCCAACTGTTCCAAGTATGTCCATTCGGCATAAAGACCAGGGTCCGTGAAAATGAATGACGGCTCCGTCCTGATTCCTGCATTCCTAAGACAATTATAGACAGTTTCACCGGCTATGTCGTATGTGATTTTATCGGCCACGACAACAGCCGCCTTTCCAGAAAAAAATTTTTCAAACATTGACGGAACTTTTTTCAATGCTCCGACCTCAAATTCAAGTGCTTTAGTGTCTCTTAACTTCTGCAGAACCTTTTCGATTTCGTTCATAACCTCAGAGTAGCGCGTTTAATTTTCATTCCGCAAGGACCCCGGTTTCGCAAGCAAAGACAACGCCGGGCCCAAACTGTAAGAATGATTTATACATCATTGATTTTCATTATATTACAATAACAAAACCTCAATATGAACCGCTCTGATTCACGAACCAAAATTAATAAATAATCACTTACTTCCAAGGCTTTTCACAAGATATCGAACAGCAGGAAAACAAAGGCAACATCAAATGACATTGACCTCAACCAAAAACCAAGGAACTGTTTTGAAATTATTTTTTCATATTACTAAAACGGCAACTCCGGGCCATAATACACACGCTCATCTCCAAGAACACGGATATCGTTATCCTCGAAAAGTTTTGCTTGTTTCTGAAGACGCGCCAGATAATCATTCCTCACGGAAATATTATTCAGTTCCTCGCGGCGTGCCTTACTGATTTCCAGAAACTTCTCGCTCTGATCTATTCCCAGGAATCGTCTGTTTAGCAAACTTGCCGCAATTCCCGTCGTACTTCCACCTGTAAACGGATCAAGAATCCAGGCCCCAGGCTGAGTTGAAGCTTGGATTATGCGTGAGAGTACACACAATGGCTTCTGTGTCGGATGTTTCCCGCAAGATTTCTCCCATGGTGCAATGGCAGGCAATCGCCAGACATCTCGCATCTGGGTACCACCATTTATCTCCTTCATAAGTTCATAATTGAAATAATGAGGAGTCTTTTGTTCTTTCCTTGCCCACAAGATATACTCTGCAGAATATGTAAAATATCTGCAGGAAAGATTTGGCGGAGGATTTGTTTTCTCCCAGGTAATGCAATTGAGAATCTTGAAGCCAAGTTCAGTCAAGCATCTGGCAACCAGAAAAATATTATGATAGGTACCGCTTATCCAGATTGTACCATTGCTCTTCAACTTCTCGCGACAGGCAGCAATCCATCTCTTGTCAAACTGATAATCAGCCTCATAGCCATTTGACTTATCCCAATCACCCTTATTGACGGATACCATTTTCCCGCTCTGAACGCTTATTCCCCCATTCGAAAGGTGATAAGGCGGGTCCGCAAAAATCATATCGAACTTAAAATCAAACGAGTTCAAAAGTTCGACACAATCACCATGCAAGAGGGTAAAATCTTTATCCTCAGATTTATAATACGCAGAAGGCATCAAATAAGGACTTTTGAGATTATGCCGTCTTCCAGGTCTGCCTTCCTCTAAATCTTTGATATTGTAAATGTGTTGCATAACATCAAATGTTTCTTCAAGATTATTACGTGCCTTTTTCCACCCTTTTCCATCAGTAAACCAAACGAATCTGAAATAATCCAAGTCCTTGGTTTCCATTGTGATAGTCTTGTAACTACGTGCTGTTTCATTGAGTTTAGAGCCGCCACTTGTGTAGAAGTTCGTTTCAATGCCATAAACAACGCTCTTTCCCTTGACAACAAAGTCGAAACGCTTTTCCGCCTTGCCCTTATTGGAAATGGAAGACAAATCGATATTCCATCTCTTCTCTATTTCATGAATATACATTTCTTTGAAATAAGTCTCTCCTTTCCTAAGGCCAGCCTTGACAAGATAACTCTCAACTAGATTCTCCATCAGATGTCCGCCCCGGTTCTTCCGGGCATTGGAATCAAGCCCAGTCTCAACACCGGTCACATAATCAACAAGATTATTGACTACATGATTCTGAATCAAATCAAATAGTCCCGTTTTCCTCATAAACTTCGTGTAATCCGAGATCTCGTAGTTGAATTCATTGAAATGGAAGTCATTTTGCCCTTCTTCATCCATTGCCATAATATCAAGTTCCCTCTTGGCAAGAAGGACAGGGATACACCGCAGAGTTTCAGGATACTTGGAGAGAATATTCTCAAACTCAGCCTCAATGTTCTTGGAGCCTATAAGAGAGTTGAGAATGTTCAATGGAATCTTGACTGCCTCAACATTTTTGAAAACCTTGTCAAAATCCACAAAATACTTATAGTCTGCAATTGATGGGCGGAATAGCGCGAGCCATTTGTCAAAATCTCTCATATCAATAAGCTTTTACAACATTCGAAATCATTATTTCCGAGATGGCTCCCCTGCCATCACCTTTTGAATTAATCATTCTTGCGGCTGAGACCCTCTGGATATTGAACATCTCATACAACTTGTCGAAAAACTTATCTCCGCCATCCACATTCTTAGGGTCAGAATTACTGGCAACAAACATGGACTTATTATGTGCAATCTCATCACAAAAATCGCGAAGCCTAATCTGTTCATCATCATTGAACCCACCAGCAGAATAAGATGTGAATGCAGCGGTGGCAGTCAATGGACGATACGGGGGATCGAAATAATACAAGACATCCGCACCGGCATATCTGCCCGTCTGCGCAAAGTCACCACAAAGAATCTCAACACGCTGAAGAAGTTTCGAATCCGCCAGAAGTGTGACTTCATCGCAAATTTTGGGATTAGAATACTTTCCATGAGGCACATTGAACTCGCCCTTGGAATTAACACGATACAATCCATTGAAGCAAGTTCTGTTCAAGAAGATAAACAAAGCCGCCGTCTGAACGTCAGTTGTCGTCTTGGCATTGAAAAGATTACGGTTCTTTAGAAAATACGCCTTCCTCCTCTCTGAATCAAGAGGAATATATTCATTCTGTAACCTGTGCAATTCCGCTATAAGGGCATTGACATCATACTTGATTACTCTGTATGTGCAAATCAGTTCTGCATTGATATCATTGATAACGGCCTTCGTGATATTCGGATATTCCTGAAGGATCCAAAAGAGCACAGCACCACCTCCGACAAAGGGCTCAACATAGGTCAATTCCTTCCGCTCTCCCAGATTCGCAGGCAATAACTTCTTTATATCTTCAAGCAATTGAGTCTTCCCTCCGACCCATTTGATAAACGGCTTGGCCGCATTGGTGTCCACTCTCTTCATAATATTCGCTCCTTATCACAAAAATATACAAAAAATCTCAAAATGTATATTTTTTGTTTTGCGACGCACCTACTCTACCCGAGCACTTTGAAGTGTTCTCCCTCTACACCCTCTGCGAAACGACTTCGGCGAAGTCCTTGACTTTCACGTCGGTTGCTTCTTCACCGGAGTTATGGGAAACGGTGTCGAGGGCGGGACCGGAGAAGGTCATGAGACAGAGAGGGCAGGCTGTGACTATGGTCTGAGGGTTGTTGGCTACGAGATTGGCCAGAGAGGACTCGGTAATCTTGGCACGGTCACGGGCATCCAGAGTCAGGCTTCCCAGACTACCGCCGCAACAGATGCTCTCGTCACCTTCCTTGGCGGCAGGGACCAGAGTGCCCACCTGGGAAAGCACCTTGCGTGGCTCTTCATAAACGCCACAGCCTCTGCCAAGTTCACATGGGTCGTGATAGACAAGACGCTCGTCACAAGAAGACAGTTTCAATCTGCCCTGCTCGACCAAACGCTTGATATACTGCGTATAATGAAGGACCTCTATCCCCTTCAGGTTATACTCATCCTTGAAAATCTTATAACAAATCGGACAGGAGAGGACTAATGTGCGACAACCGGAATCCAGAATCATCTTGCGGTTGGCAGAGATGGTTTCACGTGCAGCAGAAGTCTTGCCGGCCAACATCAGCGGACGGCCGCAACAGATGCCGCCGTCACGGTCGGCAAAAATATAATTGACGGAAGCAGCCTTGAAAACCTTCTCCACGGACTTGATGATCCGCGGAGTAAGATGGGTCATACATCCGGCGAAATACATCACCTCAGGTGCATCAGAAATACCCGTGGCAACATTGACAATATCATTGGCCTCAGGTGCAGGTACGTGGTTCTGGAGATACGAATAATCGTAGCACAAAGAATCATTGACAGTGGCCCTCTGCGCGCGGCGGAGTGCAGGCGCATCGACACCGACAGGACACAGTGCGTGGCACTTGTCGCACATCAGGCACTTATCCGCTATAGCATTGATTTTCTTCTCGTTGTGACGACGCAGGAAACGGATGAAATAGACCGACGAATACTTCAGGTTCTTCTTCTGGACATTCATCGGACACGCATCCAGACACAGGCCGCAGTTGGAGCAGGCATAAATCTCAGCTTCAGCGACACCCTTGCGGGGATGGCTCGGCTGGATACCGGCATTGCGCAACAAAATCCACAGCACTTCGGTAAGGATATGCATGTAACGGCTGAACGGCATTGCCGCGAAGAAAAGGCCCAGACAGATGGAATACGCCCACCATACCGGCATGAAATACAGATTGTTACCGAAAATCCAATGCCAGAGCATATTGACCGGAACCGTCAGGAAACTGCCGCCGCTGAGATCGGCCGTGAAACTCTCGGCCAGGAGGCGGAGCGGGAAAATCAGCCAGAGGCTATACAGTGCTATACGGTCAGCCAATGACGGTTTGGTAGTATGTCTCATGCCGAGGACTATGGACCTGAACCTCTTGAAGATGGCCATACCGACTCCGGTAAGCACATAAAGCAGAAAGAAGTCCATCAGGAAAAAGAAGAACCAGCCCCTCAGCGAGACATGACCGGGATTAATCCAGACGAAGAAACGATAGAAAATAGGATAGAACAGACCGCCGTCCGTCCAGGCAAGATGCTTCGGAACGAACAGGGCCACCTCGAGATGTCCGAGGACAATGAGCATGAACCATCCGAATGCAATCGCGGAATGCATATAACCCAGCAGCGGCTTTCGTTTCCAGATTTTGGTATGGAAAAGACAGTCGCAGAACAGGTCCCTGATATTCTTAAGTGCAATTTTGGGGATGAAGAATGACTTCCAGAGCCGGCGTCTGTCCC
>OKRW01002497.1_pt1 | contig 13184 bp, 14 predicted proteins | sample 1601151 | NCBI WGS metagenome assembly OKRW01 (sample SAMEA3541471, study PRJEB24748) | human gut metagenome | biome: human gut; feature: human-associated habitat; material: faeces | place: China | collected 2012 | reverse complement strand
GCAAGGCGGGGCCGAGGCCGCCTCGATCAATTTGCGAAAGAATCTTGACGGTACCGAAAAAATCTTGACGGCATCATTTCATGCGCAAACAATGCAGGTATACCGTTTGACGACTTTTAAATAGCAGGATCCGTATAGCGGAAAGCCAAAGACTTTTAGAGCCATCGCGACTAAAAAGGGGCACCGGCCTTCGCCAATACCCCTCAAACCGACACGATACATGTCCCATAAGCAAATAGCCACCTGGCTATTTTCCACCCCTCGCGCTTACCAATGCGCGGCGCAGCGGACCCGGGAAGAAATAGGCATGATCATTGAACCAGAGACTAAGCTGATGCTTTTTACTAGAAGCACGCGGTCCCAAATACTCGTCAAGAACAGAATCGAAACCGCCTTTCTCATAATCGGCCCAAAACTCATCGGACCTGCCATTTGCGGGAAACACCGTCCTCAAAGGGGGATTGCCCTTAACCGCCTCGCCAAGCTCTTTGTCAATCAAGTGGACACCGTCAACGGATTTAAGCAAACCCATTCCAGCATCAGAATTAACAAGAACAAGGCTAATACCGTCTTCGGTATTTCTATCAGCGCGCGACTCCGAAACGTAGCCCCAGAAATCTGCGAGCGTGATATCGCTCAATCGGTCAGTCCCCGTATAGAGACACGAATGGCAAGCATTTTGCGTAATGTAATCACCGAGGAAAGCTCGGAGATAATAGTCGTCCACAGTGCACCAAGAACGTCTATCCCCGTTTTCAAACAGCATTTCAAGGCTGAATACTGTCCACGAAGGATCTTTCTTCCTAAATCGCGCAGAAACAGCCTTACTTCCAGCCTCCCTCTCACGATAAGAAACATAGTCGCCCCAAACCCTGGGAGACGGAGCGCCATGGCAAAGAACATCTACCGTCATAAGATTCGCGGAAAGTCGGCCGCGCGCCAATCTGCGCATCGCATCGACCTGGCAGGAAGTTCCGGAAAACAGAACCCTCTCACCGCGTTTAAGCAAATCAAGACAGTCTGACAGGGCCGCATCAATACGACTCTGAACATACTTCGAACCGCGCATCTTGGCGATGACATCAATATCGTTAGAGACAATGTGCTCAACAATCATATCTTCATTCATGACCGCACCGCACACCCAGCCGCCTTGACGCACAAAGGCATCAGCAAGAAGCATAAACATACCGCCAGATGTTGCGGCCAAACGACGGCCCCGATCCTTGTCCCAGGCAGCCATCGTCTTTAAAGGCCTGTGTCGTGAGGTTGGCGAACCAACAACGGGACATGCCCTAGAGCAAGCGCCGCAACCAACGCATAGCCCATCATCAACCGCCGGCCGATAGAAGCCGCGCTCATCCTGTTCGAGATTCAAAGCTCCCCTAGCGCACGCTGCCACGCATGCCGAGCAACCAAGGCAATTATCTGAAGCTGGTAAACCAATTGTCTCTACATTACACACGTTAATGTCCTACTTTCAATGATTTCAAGAGAGTTTTAGCTATCCTGCGATACCTATATAGCGTGAACAGCATGAAGAGGAGGGAGCAGACGACAGAAACCAGAGTTGCGAATGCAAAACCAAATGAAATGAGGACACATTCAACAAGCAGCAGCCAGAGTCCAATGATCTGATATGGGATGTCAACATCAATGTTAATTAGTCTCTTTGTGTCATAAGCCCTCATGAGTGAAATCAAAACATAGGCAACAACACCAGCAATGATGGGCCCCCATGCCCCGATCGCAAAAGAGAGCAAAGCGCCAAGCACCACATTAACAAAAGCGCCAACCATAGTTGTCACAAATATCATGCCGTTGCTCTTAGCCGCGTTGTATAGAGTGCCGAAATAAGTCGAATATCCACTAATGACAGAACTGAGCATTAGAAAAGGAACGAAGACGTAAGCGGCAAAAAAATCACCGCTAAGCATAATGCGCGAAAGTGGAATGGTCAGTGCAATAACCAATGAACCAGCACACAAAAGGAATGCAGTAAAGACCTTAAAAACTGTTCCGAAGGAACTCCTAGAATCACTTGCATCGTATTCGCGTGCTGAGAAAATTTGCCACGACTGCTGGAAAATGGTAACAACCATATTCATCACCGCAGGCAACTTAGAAGCGGCTGTGTATAGTCCTGCGACATCGGCGCCTTGCGAGAACATAACGATATAACGACCGGAGAGATTAACAAACCACCAAGCCAGGGCGTTAGGAATCATTGGGAGGCTATAACGCAGCAGGTCTCGAGCCAGTGGTTTTGAAAATGCACCCATACTGGCAAAGCGCCAGACTTTGGCCCCAAAAAAGACAAGTAAAAGTTGAATGCCCTGCGACAGAATCAGCGCCAGCAGGTAGCCATTTACGCCCATGCCAAAGACGCCGAGGAAAAGGTAACCGGCACAGAACAACGTTAGTGCACCCAAAACCCCCGATGAGGCATAAAGTCGAGTCTTACCGATACCCTTGGAAAATTGAAGGCAAATCACTTTAAAGGAAGTAATAAAGCAGAGAATGACCAATTGCCATGTGTAATCAAAGCCAGTAAATGAATAGCCGAAAATTCCCGCAGCTGCCACAACTGGCAAAAGGAAAAGAGCGATACTGATACCCGTAGAGAATACGGCCTTATTATCGGAGTCCCGGTCGATTGAGAAACGAAACACGCCCTCATAGACACCGAGGCAGCAAAGGGGATAAAGCAATTCGGCAGTATTGTTTACAAGCTCACCAATACCGTATTGCTCAGTAGTAAGCAGTGCGGTATACATCGGAAGCAATAGGAACTGTATCAATTTCGTAAGCATGTTGCCGGCAGCAAAAACTGCAGCATCGCTTACAAGTGCCTTATAGCTTTTCTTCATTTATTACATTTCCTCAATAACGGATTTCAGACCATCATAATAATCGGCAGCGAAAGCAGGAGCGGAAACGCCATCCGGGAAGCGCTTCATGAAAGCGGACACAAGCCCTGGGACCTCCTCAAGATTGTCAGCAACAACAATCCCCTCATCCCCTGCATCTGTAAACCATTTGGCACCTGAGACAACCTTGTGATCATTGGTCTTAAGAACCACAACGGGCGTTCCGGCAATACGGGCAAATATCGTGCCATGATAACGATCGGTAACAATAACGCACTTTTGCGAATAAGATTCGATGACGCCCTCGATTCCGGTCCAAGCATCATGAGAGTCCAGATCGATACCATCCCATTTAACGGTGGTGTCAGTCCGAGAAACATCACAAAGACCGGAAAGAGCAGAAGCAAGCTTATCGATGGCCGCATAAGAGTACAGCTTCTCGCCATCGTTTCGAGCGCAAAGCAATACACCTTCGCGCTGGTTATCAAAGGAATATTTCCCAATCAATGAGGTCACAACGTCAGGATAAAGACGGACATCAAGTCGAGGATACAAATCTCGAGCAATCTGCGCAGAGACGGCATCCCTAGCCAAAAACAAAGTATTAACGTGTGACCCTATTGCCTTACGGTCCAATTCTTTACCACGTTTGCTGTTAAAACGAATTGAAGTCGGGAAAAAAACAATTCTGTTATCGGGAAAACAAGTTGAAGCAAGCCTATGCGGCGTCTCATCGTCGTGGAGTCCGTCCATCGTATGACCACTCTGCATGACAATCAGATCATTAGGGCGAATTAGATTCTGAATCATGCGGACAATCCTGCTGGTACCGGCGTTAAATGCCTTACTTGGAATTTTAATAATTTCAGCTTCCGAATAATTATTTTGGAGCCATTTTTCAATAACAAATTTTTGAGCTTGATCTCCCAAATTCGGGTGAGTGGGCACCCCAAAATACCAGATACGCATGCCGCTAGTCTTATCTAGTTTAGCCATTGAATCAACGAGCTCATTGTTCAGCTTGCGCATCGCAGGATAATGCATAGCAGTACGCACCGTAATCCCCACAGTGCGATTTACACCTTTTGCGATACCGGAAACAAAGGGGACGGACTTAATAGCCATTTTCAGCTTATTATTCATATTACATCCTAACTAAGAACTTATTTACTGTGGTAAACGATTAATTACAAGAGTGAATCGACGGGATCACGAAAAATGAGTTCACACGGCACAATTAAATACTTAGGGCTCAGTAAAACAGAGACATAAACCGCGACAAGTCAGCCGTATAAGGAACGATTCCATACCATTCAGGCCTAAATAATTGAACAACAACGAAATACATAACAGAAATCGCAATCAATGAGAACCGAACGAAACGCGTTTCTCCGTCATTAGCTGCCTTTAAAACGAGAGGCAAAGCAACAAGAACAAGAGGCGCGAAATAGTATCCGAATCGAGCAACAATTTGTACTTTCATACCGACGGCGGAAAAGACAAGCCAGAGCAGTTCACCCCAGCGCAAGGCAAGGCTGACGGACTTACCTTGAGCCACGCCCTCAGCGCGGTCAGCAACTTTTAGATAATTAAAAAATATGCCGACGAGCAGGGCATTAAATAGAAGTGAAATTAGAGCGCCAAAATAGTTTGACCCCATAAAGTCCGCATCATAAAAACTATTTTTGCCCAGGACTGCCGCGACCGCGTTAAGGAGTGGATTGACAAATAGAAAGCTGAATATAGCTCCAATTATAAGAACTGTCATGCTCATTAAGTTAATTTCAACCTTGCTGAGAGGGATGAGAGCAAACAGCACGAGAGCGGACCTATGGAATGAGGCGGCAAGGAACACGAGTAGAATAAATACAGGAACCTTACGATCCCTAAGTACAATTATTGCAAGCATACCGATTGCAATAGCAATTGCCTCGCGCATGATGTTCAGATAACTCGGAAACAGCAGGCACAAAAATAGCACAGTGGGCAAAATAGGCTCATCAGCGAGCTTAAAAATAAATAATGCAGTGCAGAGACATATAACCGCACTTGATGCTACGAGAAGAATCTGAAAATCACCGCTGATGAGTGAAAGAACCTTGCAAAATAATAGGAAACCGTACTCAAATCTGTCTGTCATCTCAACAAGAGAAGAGAACGGCAAACGAGAGGCACTTAAAAACGCTCTACAGTGCATTTCAGTATCAATACCAACTGAACTTGATCGCACTGAAGCAACAAAGAAAATTGCTGAAAAAGTGACTAAAAGATAGGTCTTTTTAAAGGAAGCGGAACGTTCAGGCCGTAATACAAAACCAAAAACTACCGCAAAGACAATAAGCTGCAAATATACCAACATTTAGATAGTCACCCTACTCCTTAGGTGCGGGCTGCGACATATCTACATTGTTTTTAATAACTACTCTATACATCCATTTCCCTCAATGCATCTCAATAAGAGAATTACCTTCATCAGCAATACTTTGCAGGTTCCGAGTTCAACCAATCGACTAAATTGAATCCTTGTGTAAAGCGATCCGTATCATTTGTTATTCCCCCCCCCGAACAGAGGCGGGATGATAAACCGAGCATGCAATATCGGGGCGTCGCATCGCCGTAAAGCAAATCTTGTTCGTGTGCTCCAAAGAATCAAACGCCCTAAGATCTTCTTCGCGACAATCATTCATCTGGCTGAATTTAATAAACAGATTGTCCCAGTTCACCCTTTCAACCCGTCGCTCCCATTTAGCTCTAGCCTCCTTAGGCGTTGGATAATGTAGAAATACAATCTCAACGTCATCGATAATTCCAACAGGCTTACTCAGCTCATTGCGAGATTTCAAAGTCTCGTAATGAGCCGAATCACAAGAATCGATGAATTCTATGGGCGTATTCAGATAGTACCTTAAATCTCCCGCGAACTTTACGTATTCAATTCCAAAAAAATACAGCCCTGCTGTAGGCGATTGATACGGTAAGCCGAAATACCGATAGACCGTTCCGGCCCAACAATTATTGGAAATAATAGAAAAATCGCTTCGTGTCAGATGATTTTGCCTACCCTTAGAAAAACGACTGTTAGTTTTCTCTCTGATTACCCGTTCAGCAATTCCAAAATAGTCTTTATTCATGTCTACGTCCTTCAACCAAAACCACACCCGTTGCATCGAAAAACGCATCTAACGCTGAGCAACAAGCCCCTCGTAGAACTCCATCAATTTCTTTGCATTAGCCGCTGCCGAATAGCCAGCGGAGGTTAATTTCTCAACAGCTCCGCTATCACGACCAACCGACATAGCATCAGCAAGCGCAGAGGCCCATACAGCATATGGCTCATTTAAACCGACAAATCTACTCACGCCCGTTATGTCACTTTCCTCAGGAACGCCAGTCGAAAAAACACAACGAAGCCCAGAGGCTTGAGCTTCAACAGCAGAGACAGGAAGCCCCTCATATAGCGAAGGCATAAAGAAGACGTCGAACAGCGAGTAAAAACGAGCGACGTCAACGCGCACGCCGGGCATGACGACGGATTCGTTTACACCAAGCTCCTTAGCAATGGCCCTAACTCTGTCCATGCCATCTCCAGCGCCCAAAATCACCCACTTAACATTAGGAATACTGCGCTTCAGCTCTGCGAACACCTTGACGCCAAATTCAAAGTTCTTTTGCTTGACAAAACGACCGACACTTCCAATAACGGGGTCACTATTGCCAATGCAGAGTTCAGCACGCAGGGAAGCATTGGAGCTATCGTCATATGCATAATTGCTGAGTACAATTCCATTTTTCATTACAGCAAACGGCTTATTTCCAAACAGGTATCTACCAGCTTCATCAGAGCACGCCACCCCATCAGTTGCATACCTCTTGCCCCACGCAATCAACGGAGCATTTCGAACACGATGAAGAACGTTGTCAGATGAACTATTCAGATGACTATGTAGGACACGATGTTCGATGCCGGCACGCTTAGCCTCCCTGAGAACGCAAAAAGCCGAGTTGGGCATATGACAATGCACGATATCGTACTCGCGTCCATGCTTAACGAAAAACTCTTCGACTTCTTTAATGAACTGGCCAAGCCCCGCAGAAGCGAAAGACACCGTATAGACACGAGAACCGTGCGCAATAAGCTCCTGATCATAAGTGCAGTCACGCAAGGGTTTACCATTTAATGTTGCATGGTGTAGATAATCAAATACAACTCGATGCTCATCAATGCCCAAAGACATGTTATGAACAAATTGAGAAACACCGGCAGAACGACTTAATGAGGGAACCACTTGGAGAACATGAATTGGAGATGAGGTAATCAAGCTAGTCAACCACCGTAACAATTGCGTCGGCATGAAAACGAGCAGAAACGCATGATTGGGCATTCTTTGAATAATTCCCTATGGAAATCAGCATGACCAATTCCTCCCAATAGGGTAGTTTCAATAGACCGCGAATCGCTTTTTCAGGACCTCGTCTTAGCATTGTATTGAGCGGACAAGAAGCCAAACCCTGCTCTTCAAGTGCCAGCAATAACGCCATTGCAAAAATGCCGCCATCAACAAAGCCCTCGTTACGTTCTTGCGGTCCAAAGTAAACCCGATTATCAACCGTCAACACGACGAGCATTGGAGGCATCGCGTAGCCTCTGAATCCACTTGTAATTCCTAATGTCTCATGGATGAGTTCCTGGTTATTGATAATCCGAACTCTTGTTGGTTGTCGATTGCATGCAGACGGAGCTTTGGTGGCCGTCTCGATAGCATTAATGACCTTTGTCAACGAAACGGGTGTATCAGAATACTCTCTAACAGAATGACGGTTACTTAATAGCTCGTCAACAGAACCTGGAATAATGCCTGCCACAGCAAAATCATGAGCGATTTTGCAGCTTCCACCGGGATATAAAGGCTTTGAATCCAGTTTAGAAAACAGTTGGTCGCCAATTGCTTGCATAAACATATGCGTATATTCAGAACTATTCTCATGTCTGTCACGATATTCGATTAGCGCACCCAAGGCGGATTGATAGGCCAGGCTATCCGTACTTCCACCCATATCTTCAAAGACATGCATGTAGCGAGAGAGTTCGGCGAGGACCTTCACTCCAAATCCAGCACGAAAGTCCTCGTGGCTCAACCCTTTTTCAAGCTGATGGGTACAATAAATTATATGAGCTTCTGCTTGCTCTGCATATTTGATCTTGTTTCGAGAATAAGACTTCCCGAACCGTGCCGCCTGCCGCATTGAAGCGGCGAGCAAACTTGGATAGCCATTAAAAATGGCCCTCGCAACCCCCATGACAGGATCAGGCAAATGATCCTTTAAAGCAGAAACCGAAATATTTCCCATCATATTTCCTAAATATCCAAGGCTTTTTCAATAAAAGAAAAGGCTTCATTTCGTTTGAGATTAAGCTGTGCCTGAACCGAATTGGAGTCGTAATCAAGTTCAGAAATAGTCAGATTTCCAAAGTCATCCAACAAATGATTGTCAAGATTAGTCATATTTAATAGGTTTGAAATTCTTCCGTTAAAACGACCAGGGCTGATGGCGACAAACTTCTTTCCAAGATTTACGGAATAGGCAGTTCCATGGAACGAGTCCGTAATGACAATTTCGGCCCCAAGGAACAGAGAAAGGAACTTTCCCACGGAAGGACAGATAACAGCATTCTCGCCAGAACGCTTCTCATGCACACCGTATGCAATTCGCATAACCTTGAGACCAGTCTTCTTGGCGACCCTTTGTACATAAGAATCGAACTCGGCATTACGGTTGAGCTGATAGACCAGAACATAGGGTTCCGGAGAAATCCAACCATCTGCAATTGCTTCCCAATCATCACGATTCAACATGAGCGTGGGATCGATAACGGGCATAGCCCCATGGACACCGATAGAATCAAGAAGGTCAGCCGCCTCTTGCTCGCGTACAGAGATACAAGAGTAAGAGGAGAGAGCCTTTCTCATCGGCTCAGCTTCCCAATCCTCGAGCGTGGCCTTGCCGATACTCGCAGCATAGGCAATCTTCTTTTTCCCCTCGGGAGCAAAGGAGAGATAGAAAGCACGGTCAAAACCGTTATTCCAAATGCTATTCCAAACCTGATCGCTACCAGTGCAGTAAATATCTGCTACCGGAGGATTCGCGTCCAACTCATCTGCGGAATAGTACGAACGCTCAGTCAGCGCAAGCTTGGAATGTCTAAACTCATCAAGGGGGGCGCGTCTCCTTGCAACCATACGAGAAACCGGTATTTTTGCAATCTGCTTGACGCCAGGAACCTTAAATATAGGCATCTTCTTTACGAGCTGGCCGTTAAGGGCACGATCCACTTCGTTTTCGGGAATCGCATCCTTACGGTAGTAATCAATTATTTCGGCATCTGCTCCCACACGAGCCAAAACAACCTGAGTTGCATAGGTCTGCAGGCAGGAGCCATAGTTCGGCGAGTTATGGAGTGTTATAACTCCGACTTTTCGAGACATGCACAAACCTACTTTCTGAGTAATTTCTTATAAACAAACGAACGAAGTCCGTTAGGCATGACACAAACAACGGCATGCGGAACAAATGAGGCAACAAAATCAACAGGGCTAAACCAGCCAGTACGCAATTGAGCAAACTTGAATTTCCAGATATGCGGTAGATACGAAGGGCCGCCTCTGCGAGCATAAAAATCGGAGCTCACGCGCATCGCCACAAGTGGTTCAGGTAGATTATCTGCGCGACAGCCACTGGCTAGCATCCTGTTAAATAAATCCCAATCTTCGAAATAAAGATATTCAGAGCTGTAATTCCCAGCCTCCAGCACCTTAGATTTTTTAAACGTCATAGGTGGGTGCCGGAAAGGATTTCGACGTTTGGAACAAGCGAGAATGTTGTCCAGTCCCTTGGGCAAATTCGTTGAAGCAATTGGCGTCTCAGGAGAGTCAATAAACTCGACGACATCGCTACCGACCATATCGAGCCCACTTTCAATAGCGGCAAGCTGCTTATCCATACGATCAGGACGCGCCACGTCATCGGTGTCCATACGCGCAACGATTTCATTAGAACAGGAGAGTACGCCCTTATGAAGAGCATATCCTAGTCCATGGTTCTCACTGTAGGAAACAAATTTGAACAGATCGGGCCACTGCAAGTTATATTCGGAAAGTACCGACTCGAGTTCAGCAGTCAAGGGTCCGTCCTTAACCATTACGATCTCGGCCGGAGGCACAGTTTGAACGAGCATGCTGTCGAGGGCCTGGCGCAGAAAAGTAGGGTTTTCTTTTTTGTAAATGCTCATTAATACGCTATAAGCGGTCGTGGCGACTGAAGTGGTCATCTATCGCCCCGTCCTCTTCTTGCCGAACATGGCACCAAAAGTGCCGGTAAAGCATTTCCAGTCCATGCGGAAACAGCGATTGCGCACGTAGTGGAGTTCAATCTTCTGTCGCAGACCGCTCTCGAACGTCGCGGCATTGCGGTCAGTCGCCTGCCACAGGCCCGTAATGCCGGGCTGGACAGAAAGCAGCTCAGCCTTTTCCTCATCGGAAAAATGCTGTTCAAGTTCGTCTCTTGTTATGGGACGCGGACCGATGACGGAAAGGTCGCCGTTCAGCACGTTCAGGAACTGCGGCATCTCATCAATGGAGCACTTGCGGATGAACTGCCCGACTTTGGTAATGCGGGGGTCATCGTCGACCTTACGCTCGACTTCCCACTGATGCAGTTGCTCAGGGCTCAGATACTTCTGCACGTTGCCGGCATCGGCGACCATGCTGCGAAGCTTAAGGATCTTGATAGTCTTACCACCCTTGCCAATGCGCTCTTGTGCGTACATAGGGCTACCGGACGATTCAAGCCTAATGAGTGCACACACCGCAGCAACAGGAATTAGCAGCAGAACACTCATCAAAAGACTGAACACAAGGTCAAACAGCCTCTTAACAATGCGATACCCAAGCGTGCCGCTCGGCTTTATCTGATCGAAAAGCAGTGCGTCCCCCATAGATGCACGGCTCTCTGTCATTTCTTTATTAGCAGTCACGATAAAACTTACGTCCCTGTCCCCAGGAACCCCCCCCCATCCACGAATTCAAAAAACGAATGAATTGCCGGTGCAACGTCTCCCTTACGTTTTGATGGGAACGTCGAGCGGAAGCACTTCCCTAAAGCTGGAATCGCCTTCGCCTACGTCCACCAAGCACCAGCGTTTACGACGGTCGATCTTGTGCACACGGGCCTCTTGCCCCACCAAGGGCCCCTGTTCTATGTGCAGCACACCGTCTTCTATGCGCGCCACGCTGTTGCGCACCACGTCGTCGTCGTCGAGCACGCTGCGGTACCAGTCCTGTGCATCGTCCGGCATGGGCGCATAGGCCCGCTCCCTGCTGCCAGCAATGCGGCAGCCAAAACTCAACTGGGCCAAAGCCCTATCGAGCGCAGCGGCATCGTGCGTGGCGACGAAGAAGTATTCCTTGTACATGGGTTTGGTTTGGAGCGACCATGCGCCGTCCCGCTTAAACCAGAACTCCTTTGGCTCTGTTAGACCAAGGTTGACATAAAAACGATGTCACCGCGAGGCGGTACCCTTCAATTAACGTCGAAGGAGCGCCCATGGATGCAGACGACCTGGTCATCACCCTCAAGAAGAGCCTGGCGAAGCTCAGCAGGACCGAGCGCCGTAAAGCCGTCGAGTTGGTCGGGGACGTCGTCCGCGCCGCCATGTTCGACGATGCGGCGGGAGATGGCTATGAGGTGGAGCGATGCCCCCGTTGCGGCTCGGTCGCTATCGTCAAGAAGGGCAAGTCCAGGAACGGCGAGCAGCGCTACCTCTGCCGCGACTGCGGCAGGACGTTTTCAGGCTCCACCGACCGGATCCTCGGCACGAGCAAGCTGCCCCGCGAGACCTGGATGGCCTATGCCGAGTGCTTCGCCCTCATGCTCCCTCTCCGCGAGTGCGCCGGCCGCTGCGGTGTCTGCCTCAAGACCGCCTACACCATGCGCCACAGGCTCATCGAGTGCCTGAAGGAATACTCGCCCACGTTCCATGTGGGGCGGGGGCAGGCCTGCGAGCTCGACGAGACGTACTTCCCCGAGTCCTTCAAGGGCAACCATTCAAAGGGCTCCTTCACCCTGCCGAGAAGGGCTCGCCACCGCGGCAAGCAGGTCCACAGGCGCGGCCTCTCCCGCGAGCAGATCTGCGTCATGACGGGCGTCAGCGACACGAACGCCACCTTCTTCGAGGTCTCGGGGCGCGGCGTGGTCTCGCGCAAGCGCGCGGCGGAGGCCCTTCGCGGCCGCATCGGCGCGGGCGCGGTCGTCGCCACGGACAAGGCGACCGCATACATCGACGTGCTGCGCGACCTGAAGGTCGCCTCGCATGAGTCCTATGACTCCAAGGACCGCTCGGAGGGCACCATCAACCGCATCAACACCGTCCATTCGCTCCTCGACTCGTTCATGGCACGCTTCAAGGGCGTGTCCACCAAGCACTTGGGAGCCTACCTCGACTGGTTCCGCTGGTGCCGCACCTTCATGGCGGCGGGCTCGCGCGCGGCGGAGTCCACGGTCGCCCGCCAGCTCGCCAACGGCTCCTGCTCGACCCGCGTCCGCGGCATGTTCGGCCTCGAGCCTCCCCTCATGGACTACTGGGACGGGCGGGCGGCCTAGCGAACTAAAATGGTGGCCACGGAGCAGCGACCGCGGAAGGAGCGGCAATGACATCGAACGTCCCGGCCACCACGATAAGAATCGATCCCGAGGTCAAAAGGGAGGCCGTGGCCGTGCTCGACGAGCTCGGGCTCTCCATGTCGGGCGCCATGAACATATTCCTCAGGGCGGTGATCCGCGAGGGCGGCCTGCCCTTCGACGTCAGGCTGGGATCTTCGGGGAAGGCTGACGGGGAGGGCGGGGACCGCGATGGGCGGGGATAGCCCGATTATTTTCCGGTTCGACGAACAGCCGATCGTGTCAAATTTGGTCTAACAGAGCCTTTTCTTATGCAGCTGCGCACAGAGCGGGCGTAGTAAAATCTGAACCACTGAACTGCCCCATACAAAAGGAGATCTTCCATGCATGATGTTGGAATGAACATGAGCCAGCTTGCCATGAGCGTCAAACAGGTCGACGACACCATCGAGCTCGCTCACGAATGGAGCCATCAGTTGCTACATGCGACCGAGAATTTTGACATGGAGCGCATCGGCGCCAAGCTCGAGGCAGCCATGGCCGCGCTGCACGAGGCCCACGGCGCGCTCGAGGGCTACGAAGAGGCCATCGAGGCCGACCACAACTCCGTCGGCTCCGTGAAGCTGGTGTAACGTGGCC
>OKRW01002490.1_pt1 | contig 13221 bp, 15 predicted proteins | sample 1601151 | NCBI WGS metagenome assembly OKRW01 (sample SAMEA3541471, study PRJEB24748) | human gut metagenome | biome: human gut; feature: human-associated habitat; material: faeces | place: China | collected 2012 | reverse complement strand
TAACCTTTACCTTCAAAGGAGCACAGTAAGTAGTATCTCTTTCCTTACACTCTTCTATATCATACTTAGGTTCGTCATCCAAACGGTAATCGATGAATTCCAAAAGGAGATTTGCGTTATAATCCGCAATCGGCGAAACATCATGAAAAACCTCTTTTAATCCCTCTTTCAGAAACCAGTTATACGAGTTTATCTGAATCTCAATCAGATTGGGCATCTCTAAAACCTCGTTGATTTTTCCGTAACTCATACGAGTATTTCTGCCCAGTTTCACAGGATGTACCATAAAACCGCTCACCTCATTAAAAAAATTTTCTAAACAGCTGTGAAAATCATTGTATTAACATATCTCAACGCATTGTTACCTGTCGCATAAAATTATTAGTTTATACCGAAAAACAACGTAATAACGCGCTTTTTGTCGGTATGTATTTGCGTTTTTTTAATAGGTTAAAACAGCAAATACGCAAACTTTCGCACTATAAACAGATAGTTATTATACCATACAAAAATATGCTTGTCAAGAGGGTTTGAAATAAAATATAACCAAAAACAATCGTTCTTTTTTGTGTTTTTTGATTTTGTCTCGGTTTTGTAACCGAAATTTAATAATAATTAATCATTTTATTAACTTAAAAATTCCTTTTCTTCTTATATAAAAAGACAGGGACTTGACACCCCGATAAAAAATGTCTTTTGGGGTTAAAATCAAATCCCTGTCGTTAATTTTTTTAAGTATTATACTACCTTTTCCAATGAAATCACTATTAATTTTTATGAAAGATGGTAAATTAGCTTTTATTAATTTAGCTCCACCTATATAATCAGTATTAATTGTTATTTCTTGATTAGTAGCCCCACCTGTTACATTAGTTATTTCCACTTCAGTACTATTACCTACAAAAATTAAATTATTATTACTATTTATAATACTACTTACATTTGATATAGGGTTACTACTATTAATAAAACCTTTAAAAGTACAATATCTCAAATGAATTAAACTACCATTACAACTTTGAGAACAATTATTGTAATAGTTATATTCACCATATAAATGTAAATCATTAGTAGAAAAATCATAACCTAAGTCACTATTTATAACATTATTGTTATTTACAAAAATAGGGGTGGTTCTATTAATACGTATTCCATAACCGACATTTCTTATATTATTATTACATATTTCTATATTATTAAGTGTTCCATAATCTAGAACAATACCTCTTGTATTAGAATTTTTATTATCGTTATAAATAATATTATTATTTATTTTAATATTACTATAATTACCGTTTTCAATAATTCCAATAAAACCTCTAATAAATGAATATCCTTTTATAATATTTTTACATATATTATTTGTTATGATAATATCACTACAACCAAAATCCCCACTAAAAGATTTTAATAAAGAAATTGAATAATAGTTACCCTCTAATGTATTACTATCAATAATTACATTTTTTGAACCATTAATTTTAATATTTCCCTCATAGTTGCTAAATCTTTGATAATTAGTTTTTTGCCCTGTTAAGTTTTTAACTTCAATATTATTACATTCATTAATATATATACAATGTCTTTCGATATCGTTCATATTGCAATTAATAACTTGTCCGTTATTTACGTTCTCAAATAAAACACCATATCCATTTATTTTATTTAATGTTTCATATGATTTTTCAATATAACATTTATTTATTAATACATTATTAGAATTAGTAATTTCTATATTTTTATTAAATTTTGAGAAATTACAATTTTCTATATTAATTTTACTACTATTTAAACATTCGATACATACTAACCCGTTATCATCATCACTTTCAATAATGGCATTACCTAAAAAATTAACATTTTTACATAAAAAAGTATTAGAATTATTTTTTATTAAATAACCTATAGTATTAGTAGTTTGTAGTATACTTTCGTTTCCTACTAAGATAGTATCGCTATTAATATTTATTGTTGAGTTAATTAAAAAAGTTCCTTTAGGTATAATAATTTTAGTATAATAATTTACAATATCATTTAAAATAGAACTAATATCATCATTTTCTTTTACTCCGGTTTTTTCTAAATAAATCTCATCTGGACTATTAATTAAATTAATGAATAAATCATTATTTTTAATGTTAAAACCTTTAGGAGAATCACTAACAATAAATAAACCTCCTGAATTATCATTTTTATTATAAAATCCGCTTGTTAAAATTAATTGATCTTTTACTAAATTTTCTTTTGTTTTTAATTCGTTTGTAGTATCAACAAAGGTTACGATTTTACCTAAAGTTAAAATAATATTGTTTATTGTACCATCATCTAACCATTTTTTTAATTGTTCAATAGTAAAATTTTTAGTATATTCTAACATTTTTTTGTCAATACTAGCAATATATTCTTTTATTTTTTCATATATCTCAACTAACGTATTATAATCTTTACCTAATTCAAAATACTTATTAATTAAAAAACCTAAATCTTGGTCATAATTTCCCGTATGTGGATAATCATATAAAGCCATGTACATACCTCCTTAATATGGTAATTGATTTGTGTATGCTACATGTAGACAAAATTCATCAAAAAACATTCTAGCGATTATTTCATAAATATTAAATTTACTTTGTAAATCAATTTCTTGATTAATCATGTCGGCAGTAGTTGTAACACCGATATTTCCTTTTTCTATATCTTCAATCGTTAATTTAATATTTTCTTTTTCGTTTCCTCTTGTATTTTGACTTCCGTTTTCGTTTCTTTGATTGCTATTGCTTGTCTTACTGTCATTTGAAAACCCGCTAGTGTCATAAGCGCTCACTTGGTTTATATCCTCGCCATTATCATTAATCGAATTATTATGTGAGTTATCAACAGTATTATCTTTACTTCTTTCAGTTGTTTCAATGTGGGTTTTTGTACCGTCCTTGTTCCAAATTGGGTTATAATCATCTTCATATTTTAATGAATAAAGATAAACTAACTTATCAAATTGTTCTTTGTGTTTTTTAAAAAAGTATTGGACCTTTATTTGTAAAATTTCAATCTCCGGATATATAGGCTCATTCATTCCGCACACGTCCATAATTGTATTAATTAAAGTGTCTTTATCTAATTTTTCATTAAGATCAATGTCTTTAAACACCTCATCATACGTATATAATTGACAAATACTTGCAAAACTAAACATTTTTATCAACCACCATTTCTTGTTTAATTGAATCTATTACCCTTGTATTAATAGAGAAATGTAAATTAGTAATATCATCAAAATTAGGGTTTTCATTGATTTTTCTAGCACACTCATTAAGTGAGTCAATAAATCGCACAATCGTGCAACGTACCTCACTATTATTCGCATTAACTTCATCACTGTTTAACCTTTCTCTCTTATCGGTGTTAGCGTTATTGATCCCTATTTCAGTTAGAAACTCGTTCATAATACTTCTTTTTGTCAACAATAAATCATTGCCGATGTAGGTATTTTTTACATTTAAGAAATAACCACTGTCATTATCTTTATTTAAACCTTTCATCCCTTTTTTTAAAAAAACAGCGGGATTTCCACGTGAAACATCGTCATACATTTTTTGTAAAGATTTTACTTGTGCGTCCGTTTCCGCTTCAAAAACATGAGCTAACCTTGAATTATATAATGAAACATTTAAAGAACAGTCAATGTTTGCTAGCAAAACAGCATACCTATTGATTAACGACATAACCCCTTGAAATTTTTTATATTCATAATTTATATATAATAGCTCCCCTTTTTCTCCAATTTTTTCATCAATAGTTCGTAGAACAGGGTTATTAACTAAAACATTAGTCGGCATATAATACATATTTTGACCATAAAATCCACCCTCAAGAGCTAACGTTCCAATGTCAGTTTTAACAACGGGAATATAACCATTTGTTAAAAGAACATCCCACATATTATCAATATTCCAATTTGACGGATAACCATCAACAGTTAAAACGCTTTTTAATTTAGTCATCAACTGAAATTGATAAAAGAAGAAAGAGTTATTCGTTATATCGTTTACCGATTTTGGATTATGATGAAAGAATCCTTTTACTAGTTCCGTGAAACCATTACCAAAATATTTGTTTTTACTCAAGATAAACACCTCCATTTAACAATGTGTCAATTTCATCTTTATATTGTTTTGGTGCCCATGTAGACACGTTCGCGTTCGTTGTTTTCACATATCCACTTAAACCGCTCAATGATAAAACTTTGTTACAAGGTCTACCATAATTATTGGCTAATGAACTAGGGTCAACATTAGTGTTATGAGAAATACATACAAGGGTTATATTTTTTTTAGATATATAAGAAGTATTACCACCACTTCCGCCAACCGATCCAACATTTGTACCGATAGCCGATGTGATAGCATTAAAAGCCGAAACTCCTGCACCCGCATAATTTCCCATCAAACCCGCTATACTTCCCGCAACTACGTTACCGATAGCACCCAAAGGATTACCTTGTGTGACTGTAGAGACTTGAATTGGAACACCCATTTGAGCCACACAACGTGCTTGATTTTCGACAATATAACAAATTTCTCCAACAACACTATCAAGTGTCATCTTGATATTAATACTTGATTTACCTTGAAAATTATCGGCATTTAACTCTAGCCAACCATATGCAGGTAGATAAAGTAATAATGATGTGAATTGACTTCTATTTCTAAAATCGCTAAAATTCCAAGGTATAGTAATAGAAACACTTCCCGTAGCATCACGATTAACCGCATTACCTACAACTCCCGTATTATAACCACCTGCAAAGATAATTTCACTAATAGCCCCAACAATAGTACAAGGATTGTATATACAAGAAGTAATACACGAACCCGTATCAGTTAGCATTTTTGAAATAGCATTATTTGGATCGGTAAACAATTCGGCAAAAGCGTTGTCGCTCATTTTGGACATAATTTTAGCAAGTTGTGTATCAGTAACAGCCACATAAGGATTTGAATGAGTTCCTACATAAGATATAATGTATCTAGGTTGAGGAGTTGCGATAAATGATAAATTAGCATTGCTAGTGTTGATGATTGTATTTTTAGCACTTGATAATCTAGGGTCAATTAAATCAGTATTATAATTACTTGTTGAATATAATACAAAAGCGGTTGTACTTTTTATATCATTTTTCCATGTAGCTAGCGGGTCTAATTCACAAGAAATCGTCCAAACCCCGTTTCTAGTATTAACGATATCAGTTATATAATAATACCAAGTACCCCAAGATAGATACGAATAATTTGTTGGGTTAGTATTTAAAATAAAAGAGGGGTTGTAATGGCTACACCCCTCTTTTAAATTAACATTGATAGTTTCTCCTTTTGAGGGTCTTTTAGTAGAATTTCTACGTTTAACAAAATTGTATAGTGTTATTTCCATATAACACAACCTCTCTTTCTATTTAGTAGCTTCAGTAGCTTTATCAGCTAAATAGAAAACTACAAAGTTTTCACTTAAGTCATTAAAGTACAACTCTTTATGATGATAATAAGTATTATAATATCCACCAGCCGAGTTAAATGGTGTTGTCGAATTCCAACTATCTTTTTTATATAAACCTAACGCGTCGCGGTCATATAGAATCGCTAAAATATTACTTTGTGAAATTTCTTCAGCGTTATCACTTGATGGTTTGACATTAATTGAATCCGGTGTTTTAATACTTTGCCAAAAACTTGTTGTATGATAATTATTTAATTTAACATAACCGTCTCTAAAAGCTTGATACTGTACGACTGTTTCTAATCTACTTTCAAAGTCTTCTAAAATACGTAAATGTTGTAATGCCTTTGGGGTATGTCTTGTTTGTGTTCCGTCATTATAGATTTTAGTCATATTTTCCATATACTTTGAAACTAAATTAATACGAGATACACAATAAGCTAAAAATTCTTTATCGTGTTTGCAAGTGTCAACTGTTAATTTTTTACTAGTTTCAGTATTGTACATTTCCAAAAGATTGAAAGTACATTTTTTCGATTTTAAACGTTCCGCGATAAAGTTATTAATACAATTTCTAGCTAACACCTCTAAAGATAATTCAATAGCGTTTTGAACTTCTCCATAAATTGCTCCAATGAATCCATTCATTGAGGTTTCACTTGTAAAAGCTTCCTCTAGTTGTTCTCGTTTAATAGTTACAAAGAATTGATAAGGTGTTTCAGTTGTAAAAAATGATTGTGTAACTTTAGGGTTAGCTACTTTATACATATCGATTGATTGTCCATCTACTAAAGTGTAGCTTTCATCTTCCGTAGCTTCCGGCATAGATACTTTGATTTTTTGAACAATATTTCCCCACTGCATAGAATCTAATACCATATCGCTATATTTTGATTTATATTCTCTAAATGAAATGATAGTTCTACCAATACGTTGAGCTAACGAATTTAGCCAAGTGTCCGCAAGACCATTTGTAGTTAAAACGGTTTGACCTAATGAGATTAAACCAGCTTCATCTACTACAGTTAAATCAGTAACACCCATTGTTTGAGAGTTTACTGAATTTACAATATCATAAATTTGTTTTACTGCCATTTTATTTCCTCCTATTCATATCTTGAAAAACCTTTAAATGGGTTTTCGTCTTTCTGTTCTACATTTGCATGTAAAATTGTTTGTTCTAATTTTTTAACTTTCTTCTCTAGTTCTTTACTTTTTTGTTCTAATTTGTCATATGTTTCACGTGAAACATAGTCCGCTTGTTCTTGCTCTTGTTCTTGTTCTTGTTCTTCTTGTTGTTCTTGTTCTTGTTCTTCTTGTTGTTCTTGTTGTTCTTCTTGTTGATCCATAGTTTTACCTCCTTTAGACCTTTTATTTATAAATAAAAGTGGGAGTAAAAGATTTCCCAATCAGTACCAGCTTTCCAGCCGTTGGATATGTACCCTCCCATGTATTATTATATATAACATTTTAATTATTGTCAACGTATGATGTTTTTTAATTTTAGTTTCAAGTCATAGTCTTGATAAGCTATCATTTTATTATCAATATATAAATTTAACTCCCATGCCTTTTCACGCTTAAACAGTTTTTCATCATCAAAACAAGGGCATTGACTTTTCATTTTTGAAACGTAAATAATGCCACTATCCTTAACTTGATAAAAATATAGATTTTCAAATGAAAAAAGTGGTAGAAGTTTATTTCTTTGAAATTTTTTAATATCGCTAAAATCATCATTGACAAATATATTTGATGTTGACATTTTAGTGTAATCAGCTTCACATCCTAAAAGCCTATATAGAGCAGTTTTCTTTTTCTCTCTTGATATTGGTACGTCAATAGGTAAATGTAAATAGAGTCCTCTTTCTTCATCAATGAATTTTTCCGTTCCCGTTTGTATCATAGCCATAATTTTACTAGGAAGCTCTAATTCTCTCAAGATAGAGTTGTCAAGCATATTTGCATTACCGCATAATATAATTTTTACGGGTTTTCTACCGTTAATTTCTCTATTACGGTTTACAGTTTCAATCATATCAAAAAACAATGTTGCTTGTTTTTTATCAATAGCCGTTTTTATAGGCGATTTAGATATGAATTCATCATAGAAAATGTAGTCGTAGTCATCAAAATCAGTACCACGATATTTTGCAAATGTTGAAAGAGCACCTGCAATTCCATATGAACGTTTTATTATTCTTTCATCATCTTTTTGTTCAACTTCTTCTATCAAATATACTTTTTTCTCTTTTGTAATCTCAATATTTGTATTGCAATCTCTATTGATTGCTTTAAATGTGTTTGACTCTCTAGTCAAAGACATTTCCATTTCATTTTCACTAGTTCGTAAATAAATAAACTTTCTATCATTATCAGTTATTAAACCTTTTTGAATTGAATAGGATTTACCGATACCTCGACCACCTATAAACAAATAAAGGAAATAGTCAGTATTTTTGACTATTTCCCATGCGTTAAAATAAAGACTTTTTTCTTTATTCATTTTAAATTTTTGCTTCTAATGAATAGAAAGTGTTACCGCTTTTTGATGTTCCACTAGTGATAATAACGTCAACTGTAGCGATATCAATAGAATTGTCATTACATAAGTCTAATAATTCTCTAAAGCTATTCATAATCGTTTTAGAGTTTGTTCCTAAAATTTCTCCAGCATCAGTTAGAAAACTAATGCATTCCATTTCTTCTACTTCTCCCGTTTCGACTGTAGTGATTTGTGATTTTGTAAAAACATAATCTTTAATTTTAAAGACGTTGTCTACAAACTTTTTACAAGCAATAGATGCATTTGATTTAGCAATAGCCATTGCTTTTAATGGTTCGGTGCTTGTTTCTACTACTTTGATTTTTAATTGTTTTGACATTTTTCTTACCTCTTTTATTTTTCTTTCTCACTCACTATTTATGCGGACTTGTGACCGCCTATCTCATTTTTTGTGGTGTGACGTCGAATACTTTGATACATATACAAATACTGTTATTTTTTAATGTTGTGTTATTTAATTGTAAATTTTTGAGATAGGTTAGTTTAAGAAAGAACCTATTTTCTAGGTCTTTCATATGCTTCTTCAATTATAATAATAACTTCATTGAATGTGAACCACTTATAATATTTATGAATTTTTAGAAAATCATCTAAAGTGAAATTTTTTCGATTTAATTTATTATAAGCAGTCGCTTTACAACATCCTAAAGCTTCCATGATATTTTTGATTGTCAAAGTAGGTAAATCTTTTTTATATTCTCTAGTCATAGTTCGCTTCCTCTCTTACTAAATTAATTCTAACATTATAGAATTCATTCGTCAATATCTTTTCTTGAATTTTCTAATATTTTTAATAAAGTTTTGTTTAACTCCTCAAATTTATTGCTAAATTCTTTTAGCGTGGTATTGTTATACCACATGAAGTAAATAAGACAAGCCACCGCAACACCGTTATTAACAAATAAATTAACCATTTCTTCCATTTTATTACCCCCCACTTTCTAATCCATTTAAAATTGATAGCATAACATCAGTCATTCCCAAAGTATACGTGGCATCTACTAAAGCTATATTACTAGCATTTTCAATTTTACAGCCTTGAACTGTTAAAAAATGTTTTTTATCGTCATTATAGTAGACTGTTTTTCTTCCACTATCATGAAATTCAGTTCCAATTTTAAATTTAGATAAACCACCTTTTTCTTTTAGTTCTTTAGCACCACTTTTTTTATTTAGCCCCGCTACTGTAATACCAATTTTATTATCTTGCTTGAATGCATATTTTTTAGCACCTAGCGTAACAAATTCATCATAGCTTTTTTCTCTATCGTACAATCCTAGAAAATATTTATGATCACCTACTTTGACATAATTAATTATATCATTTTCGGTGCACCATTCAATCATTTCTTGATTGATATGTTCAAAAACTTCATCATGATTACCGACGTATTTCACGCTATCGGTATCGATATAAATACAGTCTAAACCTATTTGATCAATAGCTTTTTGTAGATTTGTTCGACATATTGCTGTAACGAATAGCCCCCATTGATATGTTAGAAAATTGTTTCTCTTTTTGTAATAATTATCTAAAGTTGAAAAATCTCCTTTTTCCCAAGCATCATTAAACAAGTTTTCTTGACGTTTGATGTCGGTTACAATCATACCGTATAATGAATTTAATTTGTTCTTACTTTTCATATACTCGTATTCTTTTCTTTCAACTCCTTTTAATTGAGATTTTAAAGTAAAAAATTCTATCACGGTATCAGTTAGCTCTTTTGGAAGAAAACCTTTATAAGAATAGTAGAAATCTTCTACACGAACATTTTCTTGGTCATATTCATATTGATTTATAAATATTTGGTAGTCATAATTTGTCATGGCAATTTTTAAAAATTCAGCTTCTAAAACTCGACCATTATAGCAATATTCTTTTCCCTTAAAATTACTATCATACGACGGAGCTATAAACTCTATACATTTAGAATATGGAATATATGGAAAAGGTATTCCTTTTTTTAATTTCACATTTTCAAATGAATAATATGCTAGTGTACAAAAACGATTATTATATTCATCTAGCATATCAAGTGATGTTATTGTTTCTTCTTGAAATGGAGTGATTGGATATAGACCACTTATCATAGCATAAGGATATGCGCTAGACATATCATAGGATGAAACATCATAGTTGATAAAGTTAGTTTTATACCGATTAGAAGCCGTATTACCACCTCTAAAAGCGTCCTTGCACAAAGTATATAATTTTTCATTTAGTTTTAATTCTAAAAATTGTTTTCTATTTTTCTTGTTTTTTCTCATATTATTACGACATTCTCTACGTACATATCCCGTTGAAGTCAATGGAATTGTTGTTAGCGAATCTTCTTTTAAAAGATAAATAATAGCTTCATACAAACCCATGACATCATTATAGCAATATCCTAATTCGCTCATTGTAAGTGTAGTTTTAGGAGTAAATACTTTCTTATAATCTAAATCTCCACTTCCTTTAAAATAGTGTGCATTTGGTGTATTTTCAATGAATTTTTTCAAATTCATATTTGATAATAAATAAGAGCATCTAAATTCTATGTTGTATTCTTTTGATATTGCTTTTAAAGGTTTTCTTTTATCTATAGCAAAAACATTTTCTAGTTTTATCCAAGAATAGAGAAATTGAAATTCGTATGAGAAATTATGAATATAACATACTAATTTGTGCTTTTCATCATAATTTTTAAGTGATCTATTTAATTTTATTAAAAAGGTTAGAAACTCGTTCCATGTTCTTCCAAAGCAAACGTAACCATCTATACATACTTGCCAGTGGTACATATAACCCTCAAAAGACCCAACAGTTTTTTCTATTGTTGATGTTTCAATGTCAAACGTCATTAAATGATTAATATATCGTGTTGTTGATTGTATTAAAGGATTCGCTTTTTTAATTCTATTATATGGAAAATCATTATAATTGTACGCTTTAACAATCGCTTTAGTTTTATTAAAATTAATTAAACAACCTTGCATATTTATTTACCTTTTCTTGATTTTAAAGCTTGTATATTACGTCTAAATTTATCTTTATCAAATTCACGAGTGAAACGCTTCCACTCTCTTAAAAATTCTTTATCGCTTACCCCAACCGCTCTAGCGCTTTGCCATTCTTCTATTAATTGGTCAGAACCAAGACCTTTGTCTTTAGCTTCATTTAGAAATTCTCCACCACCTAATTTTAAAAATGTTTGAAAATCCTTAACATTTAGACTTGCCGCCACTTCTGGAGCTGAATATTTGAAATGTGTTTGCAATGTTTCTACGGCTTTTTGTAATCCACTTTGTATTGTTTCCTCTACGTAGCTTACGCTAGTAGTAGATGAAGCGTATTTAGCATATAAATCTACATTTAAATCGTAAAGCTCTTCACTTGATAATTTTTCAAGTTCTCTTTTACTAGTTGTGTAACGGTTTAACCCTATTTCGCTTTGTGTTCTTCTATAAGCGTATGATTTCTTTTCTAAACCTGCTTTTTCTAGTTCTCTATATCGTCTATTTATTGTACGCGATAGATATTGTGCGTTTTCAAGTAGTTCGTTTCTTGTTTGTTCATCGTATTTCAAACGTCTTAAACCCATTATTTTTTTATCTTGTTCTTTTATTCGTTTTTCTCTCAAATCTTCTATATATTTTTTGAGTCCTTTATTTAGTGCCATATTACCACCTCTTATACATTCTAACATATTAGACAATTATTGTAAAGTATCTATTATGTGATATAATTATAGCATAAAAGGAGGAATGATTATGAATGTTGATGATTTTATAGCTAAAATTTTAGAGTATGAAAAAATGCCAACTATTTACAAGTTAGGCAAATTTATGAATAGTTATCGAAAAGGAAAAAACGGAACGTTTTTGGAATGTGATTGTAGCGGTTTAATTAAAGGGACTTTGTGGGGCTTTCCTTACAATGGAAAGTATGGACATATTTATCCTGATGTTAACGCGAATACAATCATGAATACTTATTGTTATAATCAATCAAGCGATTTTTCTAAAATTTCTAAAGGGGAGTTTGTTTGGATGAATGGGCATATTGGTGTATACATTGGTAATGGTAAGGTGTGCGAATGTTCTCCTAAATGGGAAAACGGTATTCAAATTACTAATTTAAACGCTAGAAATTGGAAGAAACACGGCTTTAGCAAATGGCTTGATTATTCTAGTAATTCTAGTGTTAACAGTTCTAAAACATGGGATATTGAACGAATTGCTAGAGACGTGATCAATGGTAAGTATGGTAATGGTCACGAAACTAGAAAAAGAAATATTGGTTGTGATGATGCTACGTATCAACAAATTAGAAAACGTGTTAATGAATTGAGTAAATGAAAAGGATAGTTTTAACTATCCTTTTTTAACTATTACTTGAATATATTTTATCAGTGATTTTACTTGTTTATTTTCGATTGTCTTATCTTCAATAATATATTCATGATGATTTAATTCTAAAATATCTAACGACATAGTGTATATAAAAGCATTATAATCTATAAATGTAGTTATTTTTAAATTGTTAATTAATAATTGAATTTGTAAACTTTGTTCATTTTCTATACTTTTTTCTTTTATTTCTTCTAGTTGATCCCATAAAATCATTTTTATTTCCTCCTTATAATAAATAATATAAAAAGTGATAGTGCTAGACATATCATAGCGTTAGCGTTTAGTATCATTGATAACCACATCACAATCTAATATAATATTATTTCTAAATGTATCATATACCGTTCTATTTAAAAAACTACCAAACCCCAAAGTATCTAACATTGATTTAGCCGACATTGTAACTATAAGCATATCTACATTAAAACCGAATAAGTTATATATTAAATCTCCTTTTCCGTCGTCTACTAATTCTCTTAAAAAATCATATAATGTTTTTTTCATTTTTATCCCTCCTACATAACAAATAAATATATAAATATCACAATTAATAATACTAGACATAGCATAGCGTTAGCGTTTAGTAACATTAGCATTTACCTCTCTTTCTTTTACAATATTATTCTAACATGTTAGACAATTTAATTCAATAGTTTTCTTAAAATATTTATGCTTTACTACTTCAACATGAACATATGAACACTTATTCATATAATACCCCTATAGCACAAATTGGGGAGGATGTCAAGAACTTTTTTTGATGCTAATTT
>OKRW01002486.1_pt1 | contig 13232 bp, 11 predicted proteins | sample 1601151 | NCBI WGS metagenome assembly OKRW01 (sample SAMEA3541471, study PRJEB24748) | human gut metagenome | biome: human gut; feature: human-associated habitat; material: faeces | place: China | collected 2012 | reverse complement strand
CCTGCCACGGCTGCGCGGACGCAGGCGATGCCACGGGCGACGCGACCGCACGCGACGCCACCCCCGCCGCACCCCGCGACGACCTCGGCGCCGTTCTCGACTGGTACGCGGACGCCCTGCTCAATCAGCTGCCGTGCATGCGCATGGCAGACGCGGCCGAGAGGTCCGCGCTCGTGGGCGCGCCGGGCCAGCAAGGCGTCATCTACCACACCATGAAGTTCTGCGACTACTACGGCTTCGAGTACCTCGAGGCCGCACGGGCAAGCGAGGTTCCCATGCTCAAGATCGAGACCGACGGCACGCGCCAGAGCGCGGGCCAGCTGCGCACGAGGCTCAAGGCGTTCGACGAGACGCTCCACGACGTGGCCGAGACGGGCGCCGCGGGCGTGACGGTGCCCGTCGACGGCCCTATCTACGTGCTGGGCATCGACTCAGGCTCCACCTCGACCGACGCCGTGGTGGCGGACGGCGACGGCCAGATAGTGGCGAGCGTCATCGTGCCCACGGGCGCCAAGGCCTCCGCGGGCGCACGCCGCGCCATCGACGAGGTGCTCAAGCAGGCGGGCCTCTCCAACGACGACCTCACCCTGCGCGTTGCCACCGGCTACGGCCGCGACAACATCGAGGGCATGGACTGCGCCATCACCGAGATCACCTGCCATGCCCGCGGCGCGCACCACCTCATGCCCGAGGCCCACACCGTCATCGACATCGGCGGCCAGGACTCCAAGGTCATCCACCTCGACGAGGCGGGCGGCGTCGCCAACTTCGTGATGAACGACAAGTGCGCGGCCGGCACCGGGCGCTTCCTCGAGGCCACGGCCCGTGCCATGGAGCTTACGCTCGACGAGTTCTGCCGCGTGGGCCTCGAGTGGAAGCACGACGTCAAGATCTCGAGCATGTGCACGGTCTTTGCCGAGAGCGAGGTCATCACCCTCGTGGCCGACGACACGCCCGTGGCCGACATCGTGCACGGCCTCGACATGAGCGTGGCAACCAAGACGGCCGCGCTCGCGAGGCGCGTCAAGGCCGAGCCCGCCTACCTCATGACCGGCGGCGTGGCCCAAAACGAGGGCGTCGTGCGCGCGCTCGAGGACGTGCTCGGGGCGCCCGTGGCAACAAACCCCAGCTCGCAGCTGTGCGGAGCCATTGGTGCCGCGCTTCTCGGCCTAGAGTCCCTGCAGCAGTAGGGCAGCAGGCGGGGCTTTGCGTCAGCAAGCAAAGGCGGGGCGACAACCACATCGGCTGCCGCCCCGCCATCATTTTCCACTTGGGACAGTTAAACCCGGAGCTATTTCGCCCCGCTTTTCCTGCGGTTTGGGACGATAAGGCTCCGGGCTATCCTGTCCCAAGTTGCTAGACGAGCGCCTGCTCCAGCGAGAGCTTGGGCACGTGGTGGACGCTCGCGCCGTCGCGCCAGTAGGTGGTGGTCCCGTCGGGCGAGGCCTCGAGCGGCTCGAGCACCACCTCCTCGGCCGGACGGCCCAGGGCCACCACCATGAGGGGCGCCACGTCGGCGGCCTCGAGGCCCAGCGCCTCGCTTACCTTCTGCTTGTTGAACGCGTGAAGCATGCAGCCGCCATAGCCCGCCTGGCGCGCGGCGAGCATGACCGTCTGGGCGGCGATGCCCTCGTCGACCGCCGTGGTGGCGCCGTGGCCCGCATCGCAGATCACGATGTAGCCGGTGGGGCGCTCGCCCTGCGCGGGGCCATCCCAGTCCTTGAGGGCGCCTGCCCACGCAAGCTGGGCAAACACGGCGTCGCGCTCGGAGGCTGCGCTCACGATGCGATAGCGCAGCGGCAGGCGGTTGGCGCCGCTCGCCACCACGCGCGCAAGATCCACCAGCTCGATCATGAGGGCCTCGGGAATGGGGTCGCCCTCATCGAAGCGGCGAAAGGTGCGGCACCCCCTCACCACGCGGGCAAAGTCGCCCAGGTCAAAGTCCCTCTCGGCACGACGTGCCAGCTCCTCGAACTCGCTCATGAAAGCCTCCTTACCCGCGGACGCGCCGCGCTAGTCGATCAGTCCAAAGTGACGCAGAGCGTTTGCGATGCCATCGCCCTCGATGTTGTCGGTGACGTAGTCGGCGGCCGCCTTGGCCTCGTTGGTGCCGTTGCCCATAGCCACGCCCACCGTGCAGCACTGGAGCATCGTGGCGTCGTTGCCGCCGTCGCCAAAGGCGATGGCCTCGGCGCCCTCCAAGCCAAAGTGCTCCATCGTGGCGCGCACGCCCGCAGGCTTGCTGCTGGTGGCGGGCACCACGTCGCAGAACAGGTCGCACCAGCGGGCCACGATGCAGTCGCTCATGATCTGTTCGACCCGACCCTGCTCCGCGGGCGGCACAAAGACGCAGAACTGGTAGATGCCCTCATCGAGCGACAAGCGTGGGTCGCGGATGGGATAGGTGCTGGCCACCATGCGCTCGAGCTCGTGGATGCGCTCGGAATCGCAGCTGGCCCAGGTGTTCTCGCGCGTGAGGACAATGGCGTCGAACGCAGCGGCCTCTATCTGCTCGACCAGACGCTCGCAGGGGTCACGGTCAATGCACACGTCAAAGTAGGTGCCCTCGGCGTCGTAGCACAGCGACCCCGTCATGGTGACGTAGGCGTCGAAGCCGCCCTCGAAGCCCGGAAAGCCCTCGGCGATGCAGGGCGGCAGCTGAATGGGCGGACGGCCCGTGCACAGCACGCACTTGATGCCACGGCGGCGCAGCTCGGCAAGCGCCGCCTTGGTCGATGGCGGAATGAGGTGGTTGGTCGACTTGCTCAGCAGCGTGCCGTCGACGTCAAAGAATGCGGCCTTGATCACGCTTGTCCCCTCTCGCGGCTCTTCGTGACCTAGGTTAGCAGCCCGCAACAGGCCCGAGCGGGGTCGGACGGACCGTCAGAGGGCTTCCGCATCAAAAAAAACATCGTCAAGTCGGTATCCTCATTGGTCCCCTGCAATGCATGCGGCCTCAAGCGCCAACAAAACCGCAGGTCGCGAGCTGCCAATCAAGCGGTCTACTCGGCAAGTTCCGAATAGGGTACCTACTTGATGACATTTTTTCTAAGGGACAGCCCAACCGGCAAGTCTCACCCCAAGAATGGGCACAAAAAATGCCCCGAAGCCGCCAATGGGCTTCGGGGCACGCCAGGCAGGGGGCCGGCCAGCGAGATGAGGCCGCCGATGTCACCGCGCTACGCCACCGCACGGCATCCAAGCCGCAACGGCCACCGCTCTACGCCTGCGCAATATCACCGCGCTACGCCGTTGCAGAGCATCCGGTCCGCAACAGCCTCCGCGCTACGCCGCCGCGCGGCGTGCGCGCTTCGCAAGGCTGCAGGTGATGGCCACCAGCGCCAACGCCACGAGGGCAAACGCGCCGCCCACGAGGCCCACGCTCGCAAGCCCGGGGCCGCTCACCACGGCACCGCCCACGGCCGTGCCAAACGCGATGCCAATGTTGAACGCCATCGGCTCGAGCGAGCTCGCGAGCGTCAGCGCCTTGGGGTGGCTGCGCCTCGCGCACTCCATGAACGCCGAGATGCACGGCACCGAGGCCACGTACATGAGCAGCGCGACGCCCATCACCACGCCAAGGGCCGCAGGCATCGTGGAGCCCAGCGCCCACAGGCCAAAGAGCAGGGCCGAGAGCAGGGCAAACGTCACCACGAGTGCCTTCATGCCAAAGCGCGCGTCAATCCAGCCGCTCAGCAGGTTCGAGAAGAAGCACACCACGCCGTAGCACATGAGCGCGGCAGACGCCTCCATGGGGGCCAGCCCCAGCACCTGCTCGAGGTAGGGCGTCACGTAGCCGTAGAACACGTACACGCAGCCCACGCCAAACACGAAGATGAGGATGCCCGTGAGCACCTGCGGCTCGGCGAGCAGGCCCGCCTGGTCGCGCATCGTGGCGGGTTCGTCGGTGGCACCCTCGCGCGGCAGCAGCGCCAGCAGCAGCGCGCACGTCACCACCGCCAGCACGAACGTCGCCCACGGGGCCACGCACCAGTCGAGCAGCTCGGCGGCCATCTTACCGGCGGAGGTCGAGATGACCATCGCCACCGAGAACGCCGCGTACACCACGGAGATGCCCATCGACATGCGGCTGGGGTCGAGCAGCTCGGGGATGAACGTCACGCCCACGGCCAGGAAGGCGCCCGACACCGCGCCGATCAGCACGCGCGAGACCAGCAGCACCGTGAACGTGGGGGCCAGCGCCTGCACGAGGTTGGCCGCGCAGAAGACCGCGGCATAGACAACCAGCAGCTGGAAGCGCCTGAAGCGCCCGGTCGCAATGGCCAGGACGGGCGTCATCACGGCATAGGTCAGCGCAAAGACGCTGATGAGCTCGCCCGCCTGGGCAAGCGTCACGCCAAACGAGTCGGCGATGTTCTGCTCGATGCCAATGACAACGAACTCCGAGCAGCCGAGGGAGAACCCAAGCAGCACGAGCAGCCCCACGCACACGAGGCGCAGGGGCTTCGACAGGTCGGCGGCGCTTCGGGAGGTCTTTCCGGCCACGACCTTCTCCTTCTCACGAAGGGGCCCGTGCACGGCGTCGCAGCCGCGCGCGGGCCCCGCAACTCTTGCTTGTCCCTACTCGGCGCGTGCAGGCGCGGCCAGCTCGTCTGCCAGGGCCTCGATCTGGGCGCGCGAGGCGTCGTCGAGTGCACCGCGCACCGTCACGACGGTGTCGGCGACCTCGATGCCCTTCATCTGCTCGAGCTCGGCACGCATGACCTTGGCGGCCGTCGGCGCCCACGAGCCGCTCTCGATGAGCGCCACGCGGCGGTTCTGGTAGGCGTGCTCGGCGAGCGTGTGGATGAACGTGCTCATGTGCGGGAAGATCGAGCCGGCGTAGGTGATGCTCGCGAGCACCAGGCGGTCATAGCGGAAGGCGTCCTCGACGGCCTTGGCCATGTCGTCGCGCGCAAGGTCAAACGTCGACGCCGCGACGCCGCGGCCCTTGAGCGCGTCGGCGAGCGCCAGGGCGGCCGCGCGGGTGTTGCCGTAGACCGACGAGTAGGCAATCGTCACGCCCTCGTCCTCGGGCTCGTAGCTCGACCAGGTGTTGTAGAGGCCCAGGTAGTAGCCCAGGTTCTCGTCGAGCACGGGACCGTGCAGCGGGCAGATGCGCTCGATGTCGAGCGCCGCGGCCTTCTTCAGCACGGCCTGCACGTTCTTGCCGAACTTGCCCACGATGCCAAAGTAGTAGCGACGGGCCTCGCACGCCCAGCCCTCGGGGTCCTCGACGTCGAGCGCGTCAAACTTGCCAAACGCGTCTGCCGAGAAGAGCGTCTTGTCGGCGGCGTCATACGAGAAGAGCACCTCGGGCCAGTGCACGTTGGGGGCGCCCACGAAGGTGAGGCTGCGATCGCCAAGCTCGAGCTCAAAGCCCTCCTTGGCCACGATCTTGCGGTCGGCGAAGTCGGTGCCAAAGTAGGCGACCATCATCTTGAAAGCGGCGGCGGAGGCCACGACCTGCGCGGCCGGGTAGCGCTCCATAAAAGCGGCGATGCCGGCGGAGTGGTCGGGCTCCATGTGGTGAACCACCAGGTAGTCGGGCGTGCGGCCCGCGAGCGCGGCCTCGACGTTGGCCAGCCACTCGTCAACGAAGTGGGCGTCGACCGTGTCGGTCACGGCCACCTTGTCGCTGCCCAGGACCACGTAGGAGTTGTACGACATGCCGTTCTCGCGCACGTCGTACTGACCCTCGAACAGGTCGATGTCGTGGTCGTTCACGCCCACGTAGGCGATGCTGTCACAGATCTTCATTCCAACCTCCGATGTTTGGTTTCGCGAGCCATGCTAGCACCCATCGGCAGGCCTGTGCGAGGGGTTGCACGGCGCGACCACATCGCACGCGGCCCCTCGCGCGCCCAAAGCGTCCCTTATATTCATAACATGCCGACATTATGCATTTCTTCTAGCCTTCACCGGCAAATACCGGCCGCTCGCCCTCTCAATTGCACCCTTTTAACCTGAAAGTTAACATACTTGTAATTTCTGTTTTCAGGTACGGCGTTTTATCAAAAGAGGTGTTTATGCAAAAGGAAAGCAACGGGAAGATCAAGTGGTACATCCTGAGCTTCATGACGTTCTCGACCCTCTGGAGCTTCGGCAACGTCAGCAACGGCTACATGTACTTCAACGGCACCCAGGTCATCTTCTCCTGGGTCCTCATGTTCGTCCTGTACTTCATCCCCTACGCGCTCATGGTCGGTGAGCTCGGCAGTGCCTTCAAGAACGAAGGCGGCGGCGTCACGTCATGGATCAAGGGCACGTCCACGGCCAAGATCGCCTACTTCGCCGGCTGGACCTACTGGGCCGTGCACGTCTCCTACATCGCATCGAAGGGCTCCGGCGGCCTCAAGGCCCTCAGCTGGATGGTCTTTGGCAACGCCGAGACGTACGACTCGTTCCCCACGATCGCGATCCAGCTCGCGACGCTCGCCGTGTTCCTCATCTTCTGCTGGGTGGCAAGCCGCGGCCTCAACCCGCTCAAGAAGCTCGCGACCATCGCCGGCTCCTCGATGTTCGTCATGAGTCTGCTCTACATCCTCATGATGTTCGCCGCGCCCGCCATCAACCCCAACGGTGGCTACCTGCCCATCGACCTGTCGCCCGACAAGCTCGTGCCCAACATCGACTTCACCTACATCACCAACCTGTCGATCCTGGTGTTTGCCGTGGGCGGCATCGAGAAGATCAGCCCCTACGTCAACAAGACCGACGGCAACCCCGCCCGCGAGTTCCCCAAGAGCATCATCTTCACCGTGGTCATGGTCCTGGTGTGTGCCCTGCTTGGCACCGTTGCCATGGGCATGATGTTCGACCCGGCCGAGGTCAACGCCAACTTCAACTCCTACGTCGCCAACGGCTCCTACTGGGCCTTCCAGAAGCTGGGCAACTACTACGGCGTGGGCAATCTGCTCATGGTCATCTACGCCGCCTGCAACGCCATCGGCCAGTTCTCCACGCTCGTCGTCTCCATCGACGCGCCGCTGCGCATGCTGCTGGGCGACGAGAACGCCCGCCAGTTCGTGCCCAAGGGCCTGCTCAAGCAGAACGACAAGGGCGCCTACATCAACGGCATCAAGATGGTCGTGGTGCTCAGCGGCTCGATCATCCTCGCCCAGATCGTGGTGCCCGGCGCCGCGGCCGTCCTCACCCAGCTCAACAAGCTCAACTCGGTCTGCATGCCGCTGCGCTACATCTGGGTGTTCGTTGCCTACATCCTGCTCAAGAAGGCGGGCGACCGCTTTGGCCAGGAGTACAAGTTCACCAAGGGCAAGGTCCTGGGCATCGTTCTGGGCGCCTGGTGCCTGTTCGTGACGCTTGCCTGCTGCGTCTTTGGCATGTACTCCGATGACCCCTTCACCATGATCCTCAACGTGGTGACGCCCGTGGTGCTCATCGCCCTGGGCTTCATCCTGCCCGAGATCCGCAAGATCCAGGACAAGAAGGAGGCCGAGCAGGCCTAGCGCTCGCCGACTTCGTTGCCCATCGAGCCCCACGGCCCGTCCCACTCCTGCTATTCTGCAGGTGTCCACAATTTAGCGGACACTGACAAGGCAGAGGAAGAAGGAGGAGTCATGGTCTATGGAATCGGATTTCCCGAGCTTCTGGTGATCTACGTTATTGCCGCCCTCGTCCTTGTGGGAATAGTCGTGGCAATCGTTAGGGCCGTGCGGGGTAAGAAGCACTAGCGCAACCTCCATCGACCAACACACAAAAAGGCGCGGCCCCGGCAGTCGGGGTCGCGTCTCTCTTCGTTTGCCCTGCAACGGGCGCCCGCCTCATGAAAGACGGACGCCCGCTTTCGATTCGATCGGCGCCAGTGCGAGCAGCACCAACGTGAGAAGCCGCGCAGGCCCAAGTCGCCCCCTATGCCAGGGCGAGACGCCCGGGCTCGAGATGGGGAAGCCCGCCTCGATGACGTCGGCGTTCATGCGCACGAGTTGGCGCGCGATGATGAGCTTTTCCTCGGTGTTCATGCTTGCGCCGGGCGACTGCTCGCCGTCGCGCAGGGTGGTGTCAAAGATTGCGATCTTGCGGGTCATGGTGTGCTCCTTCGCTGTGGTGCGCCTCTCGTGGGAAGGGCGACCGTGTGCGGGGAGCCCATGGGTCTGGACCCATGCGCAGCAGTCGCCAAAGTTGCGAACGCGCACGGGTGCCAAACAAATGGATAAGAGAGATGGCCCTAGCGCGTACCCGCAGGTAGTAGCCCCAGGCCCAGAAGCAGTGCGTTCATGTTAGCGCGTGCGTCCATCTCGTCCTCTCAATTCATTGGTCTGCTCGCTGTAGCAGACGCGCGGGCGTTGGCAAGCGAGGCTTCGAGGAGCGGCTGCGGGGGGCAAGGCCGTTGCGGGCGGCGGGCGGCAAGCGTATGCGGGCGGCGGGCGGCAAGCAGATGTGAGCGGCGTTGTCGCGGGCGGCGAGCACCTGCGGGCGGCACGGATGTCCGCCCCGCGTCCCGCGCCCGCCGCCGCTATCATGGGGAGCAACGACACGAAAGGGGCACAACGCATGGGCATGACGGCAGAAGAGGTCGCGGCCAAGGCCGCCGACATCAAGATCTTTGGCTTCGACCTCGACGGGACCTTCCTGAGGGACGACAAGAGCGTGGCGCCGCGCACCAAGGCAGCCGTCCGCGCCCTGCTCGGCCATGGCATCGAGCCCGTGCCCACCACCGGCCGCACCTGGCAGCGGCTCACCCAGAGCGTTCTGGGCATGGACGACTTCCACTACACCGTGTGCGCGTGCGGCGCCACCGTGTGCAACCTTGTGCACGGCACCTTCCTCAACCACGAGGTCATCGGCCCCGCCAAGGCCGCGGAGCTCATCCGCCGGCTCAAGCAGCCCGGCGTGGTCATCTACCTGTGCCTCGACGACCCCTACGGCACGCGCCTGGGCGACTGCATCAGCCGCGAGGAGTACGTGCGCGTGCGCGGCCCCGAGCGCTGGAGCGAGCCGCTCACCTGCTGCGACGTGCCCGCCCTCATCGAGGCCAACCGCTGGGGCGTCACCAAGGTGGGCGTGCGCTACGCAAGCCCCTGGACGGACGACGACTTCCTGACCCTTGGCCGCGAGCTTGACCTCACGGCCAACGCCTGCGGCCCCAACAACGTCGAGTTCAACGTGCCGGGCGTGAGCAAGGCGGGCGGCCTGGACCTGCTCGCCCGGCGCTTGGGCTGCACGCTCGACAACGTCTGCGTCATCGGCGACTCGGGAAACGACGTCGAGATGCTGCGCGCCGCGGGCCTGGGCATCGCGATGGGCAACGCCACGCCCGTCGCCCGCGAGGCAGCCGACTACGTGCTGGGCCTCACCAACGAGCAGGACGGTCTCGCCGACTTCGTCGAGCGCTACCTTCTGTAGTGGGACAATACCTGCCTGAGCAACTGTCCCAGTCCTCGCGCTCGCCCAAAGGCGGGCCAAGCTGCTACACTTACCTTCGCCAGCTCGTCGCTGGGGTATCGTCCAGTGGTTAGGACCCGGGATTTTGATTCCCGTTACCTAGGTTCGAATCCTAGTACCCCAGCGATGCGCTGGCTTTTTGCTGCCATGACAGTGGGGGCGTGCCCGCCTCCATCACATGGCTGAGAACTACGCCGCGTACCAGCGCCGCGGGCCCTCGCCCTCCCCCACCCCTCGGGCGCTCCACATCCCTGAGTTATCATGGCCTTCTGTTGTGAAACCACACCAACGGAGGCATCCATGGCAAACGCCACCGCCATCATCCTCGCCGCCGGCGAGGGCACCCGCATGAAGTCGAACCACGCCAAGGTCTCCCACAAGATCCTCGGCAAGCCCATGATCCGCTGGGTGGCAGACGCCGCCATCGCCGGCGGCTGCGACCGCGTCGTCATCGTCGTGGGCAGCCACGCAGACGAGGTCCGCGCCATCGCCGAGGCCGCCTACGCAGGCGCCACGGCCACGGTCGAGTGCGTCGAGCAGGCCGAGCGCCTGGGCACCGGCCACGCCGTCAAGGTTGCCCTCGAGGCCACCGGCATCAGCGACGGCCCCGTCGTGGTGCTCAACGGCGACCTGCCCCTCGTGACCGGCCAGACCGTCGCCGCCTTCGCCGAGTCCGTGAGCGGCGGCAACGCCGCGGCCACGGCCTTCACCATCGTGCCGCCCGACCCGTTTGGCTACGGCCGCATCGTACTGGCCGCCGACGGCACCATCGAGCGCAACATCGAACAGAAGGATTGCACGCCCGAGCAGGCCGCCACGCTCACCGAGTGCAACGCCGGCTGCTACGCCTTCGACGGCGCGCTGCTCGCGGCCCACATCGGCGAGGTTGGCTGCGACAACGCCCAGGGCGAGTACTACCTGCCCGACATGCTTGAGATCCTCAAGTCCCACGGCCACGCCGTGCGCGCCTTCCACTGCGACGACTGGCGCGAGGGCCTGGGCGTCAACTCGCGCGCACAGCTCGCCCAGCTCACGGCCATCGCCCGCGACCGCATCAACGAGCAGCTCATGGCCGCCGGCGTCACGTTCATCGACCCCGCGCAGGCCTGGATCGGCCCGGACTGCACCATTGGCCGCGACACCATCGTCTGGCCGCAGACCCACCTCATCGGCACCTGCCACGTGGGGCAGAACTGCCAGCTTGGCCCCAACACGCGCCTTACCAACACGAGCGCCGGCAACGACTGCGTCATCGACGAGACGGTCGCCATCGACGCCGTGCTCGAGAACGGCGTCGACTGCGGCCCGCGCGCCTACCTGCGCCCCGGCACCCACATGCTCGACAACTCCAAGGCCGGCACTCACGTCGAGATCAAGAAGTCCACGATTGGCCGCGGCAGCAAGGTGCCGCACCTCTCCTACATCGGCGACACCACGATGGGCGAGGGCGTCAACATCGGCGCGGGCTCCATCACCTGCAACTATGACGGCGTGCACAAGCACAAGAGCGTCATCGGCGACAACGTCTTCGTGGGCTCCGACACCATGATGGTGGCCCCCGCCGAGATTGGCGACGGCGCTCTCGTGGCCGCCGGCTCGGTCATCACCGAGCCCGTCCCGGCAGACGCGCTGGCCCTGGGCCGCGCCCGCCAGACGGTCATCGAAGACTGGGCTCCCGTCCACTTCGAGAAGCTCCGCGCACAGAAATAACCAGCCAGTCGCCGCGGGCACGCGCTCGCGGCGACCTTCATGAAGTACCATGTGATGACGTGCGACCACGGCGCCGCCTGCCCAACCCCCATTTTTGGGCCCGGCACCGCGCGCAACCAGCAAAGAGTCGACGGAAGGGCGGCAACCAGATGTACGAAGACCTCGATCAACTCGTCCCGATTAAGAAGCGGCTGAGGATTTACTCCGGCTCGAGCAACCCCAAGCTCGCGGCCGACATCGCCGGCATCCTGGGGGTCGAGGTCGACGGCCTCGTGCTCGAGCAGTTCGCCAACGGCGAGATCTACGCCCGCTTTGACGAGACGGTCCGCGGCTGCGACGTGTTCTTCGTCCAGTCCATCGTGGGCAAGAACGTCAACGACCTCATGATGGAGACGCTCATCGTCGCCGACGCCGCGCACCGCGCCTCGGCCCGCTCCGTCACCGCAGTCATCCCCCACTACGCCTACGCCCGCCAGGACCGCAAGGCCGGCCCCCGCGAGCCCATCACCGCACGTCTCGTCGCCAACCTGCTCGAGACGGCCGGCGTGGACCGTGTCATCACGCTCGACCTGCACCAGGGCCAGATCGAGGGCTTCTTCGACGTCCCCGTGAACCACCTCACGGCCCTGCCGCTGTTCGGCGAGTACTTCAAGAACAAGAACTTCGACTGGGAGAACACCGTCGTCGTCTCCCCCGACGTGGGCCGTGCCAAGGCCTGCAAGAAGCTCTCCGACATGCTCGGCTGCGACCTCGCCATCGCCCACAAGGGCCGTCCGCACCACAACCAGGCCGAGGTCATGGGTATCATCGGCGACATCAAGGGCAAGACCTGCATCATCAACGACGACATGATCGACACGGCCGGTACCCTGTGCGCCGCCATCCGAGAGCTCAAGGCCATGGGCGCCGGTGACATCCACGTGTGCGCCACCCACGGCATCTTCTCCGGCCCCGCCGTGGAGCGCCTGAACGACGCCCCGATCGAGGAGTGCGTCGTCACCGACTCCGTGCCCCAGCCCGAGGAGAACCTCACGGGCAAGATCAACACGATCTCCGTCGCCAACGAGATCGCCGAGTGCATCTACCACGTCTTCACCGAGACGAGCGTCTCCGGCATGGTGGGTGGCCGCTTCAACCTCTAGGGCTGAGTGGTCTTAGCAGCAGTTTGTTAGTCTGGGCCGCGCGTTCCTCATGGGCGCGCGGCCCGTTTGTGAAGGAGCAGCATGGCAGCAGCGCAGCCAAAGCAGATTCGCCTCGTGGCGGGGCTGGGTAACCCCGGCGAGGAGTATGAGAACACCCGCCACAACGCGGGCTTCCGCGCGGTCGAGGAGCTGGGAAGCCGCCTGGGCGCGGGGTACTGGAAGAGCCAGTGCGGCGCCAAGGTGGCCACGGTCAAGGTGCGTGGGGCAGAGGGGCCCGTCGAGGTGCTGCTCGCGATGCCGCAGGACTTCATGAACACAAGCGGCGGCCCCATCTCCAAGCTGTGCCGCGAGTACAGGATCGAGCCCGAGGAGCTGCTCGTGGTGCACGACGAGCTCGACCTCGAGCCGGGCGACGTGCGCGTCAAGGTGGGCGGCGGCCATGCCGGCCACAACGGTCTCAAGTCGATCATCAACAAGCTCGGAAGCAAGGACTTTACCCGCGTGCGTGTGGGCATTGGCATGCCCCCGGGACGCATGCCCGTGGTCGACTGGGTGCTCAAGGAGTACCGCAACGCCGAGATGGAGGACGTGCGCCGCGCCGCCATCGACGCCGCCGACGCCGTCGAGCTCGCGATCGAGCACGGCGTCATCTACGCGCGCGACCACGTCAACGGCGCCGGCAAGCCCGGCAGCAGGTAGGCCGAGTGGGACAGTTGCTCCGGGCAACTGTCCCACTTTTGCATTCGATGGGCGCACTGCTCGCGCACCCGTCCCGCGCACGCGACTCTCTCGCCCGCGCTGGACGTCCCGGGCGCGGCTCGCGCCAGCCTTTTCGCAGAATCCTAGGATTATGTCGTTAACTGCATTTAGCGGATAGCATTAACGGCATTTTCCTAGGATTCTGCGGACTTGAGGAGGAGACGAGCCCGTCGCCCGCGCACGCCAGCCCCCGTACGCCACACACCCACCAGCCAC
>OKRW01002483.1_pt1 | contig 13245 bp, 10 predicted proteins | sample 1601151 | NCBI WGS metagenome assembly OKRW01 (sample SAMEA3541471, study PRJEB24748) | human gut metagenome | biome: human gut; feature: human-associated habitat; material: faeces | place: China | collected 2012 | reverse complement strand
ATCGAGGCCAGGCCCGGTTTTGCCTATTGACAATGTCCTGCTCATATTAAAAAAGCGCCCGCAGAAACGGACGCTTATCTGTTTAATTATGCAACGGCGACTTAGAAGGTTACCTTCGGAGCAACTTCTGCACCGGCCTGGGCGTCGAAGCTCGAACGCTCCTTGAAGCCGAACATGCCAGCGAACAGCACGGCAGGGAACGTCTGGATGGCCGTGTTGTACTTCATGACCGTATCGTTGAAGCTTTGACGCATGTAGCTGATCTTGTCTTCCATATCGGCCAGCTGAGACTGGAGTTGCTGGAAGTTCGCATTCGCCTTCAGCTCAGGATAAGCCTCAGAAACCGCGAACAACGACTTCAGCGTACCGCTCAGAGCATTATCGGCTTCCATTTTCGCCTCGGGAGTCGTTGCGTTGGTGACGGCCGAACGCGCAGCGATGACCTTCTCAAGCGTGCCCGACTCATGCGCGGCGTAGCCTTTCACCGTTTCGACCAGATTGGGAATAAGGTCGCAACGTCGCTGCAGCTGCACGTCGATTTGCGCCCAGGCGTTGTCGACCATATTGCGCATTTTCACGAGGTTGTTGTACAGCATGATCGCCGCAATAACGAGCACGACGATAATCGCGAGAATAATTCCAAGTACCATGATTTCGCCTTTCAGACGGAAGTTTCAGCGCCCTGCGCGCCGTGTGTCATCATTATACGAAACCGAGCGCTCGCGCAGCGCTTACGCGATCAACGTTCACCCAAGCGTTGCGTTGGCGCGCCCGCAAGTAACCGCCCCGCAAAGGCGACGCCAAACCCCGGGTCCCAAAGCCCAAACCCCAGGGCCCGGAACCCCAAACGAGGCCGACAATCCTCGCAGCGCTTCCCATATGCCACACGGCTCCAAACAAGTTGGGCCACGCCACATGTTCCATGATTACCAGATTTTGCGCGGAGCACCGAGGTTCGAACCTGCGCCTTGCCCATCGAGCACGCGCACGCCAATAGGGGCAAACGAGCAGCTGCGCGCCCACATGCCCTTCAATTTTGCCGCCGCGACGATATCGGCCGCCTTGCGAATTGAATCCCCGTCTTCCACGACTGCGAACGTCGCAGAACCGCTTCCGCACAAAAGCACCTCGGCCTCGCCCGCCGCATCATGCGCAACGCCTGGTTGGGACGCAAGCCACTCGCGCGTCTCGGCAAGCGCGGGAAGCACCTGCTCGGACGCCGCCGCCAGATTATTGAACAACGGCAATTCAGCAGCCGATTCAATTGCGTCGGTCGATTCGGCATGCTGTACGGCCACCAGCTCGTCGAATGCGGCGTATGCGGCTTTCGTAGACACGCCTTCGTCAATCTTCACGAGAACCACCGTGCCACGCGCAGGCTCGAACGTGCGCTCGAGCACATCGCCCTTCTCTCCCAGCTGCACGCAGCCGCCATGAAGGAAAAACGCCACGTCCGCGCCCAACGCGCGTGCCACGTCAAGCGCGGCCTCGCTCGCGGCATCTTCGCCCCACGCGCGGCACAGTCCGGCGATAACGGCCGCCGCGTTCGACGAGCCACCACCAAGGCCGGCCTCGAACGGAATATGCTTTTCGATATGGATGGAGATATGTCCCTGTTCGTGACCGAGCTTTTCGGCGAGCGCCGCCGCGGCCTTGTAGGCGATATTGCTTTCAGGAGCCACGTCCAATTCGGGAATGCCCTCAAACGTCGTGCACGTCACATCAATCGCGAAATCGCTGAAGCCATCAGGGTTCAAATACGCGTCCACGCCATCATCAAGAACAACCGTGACCATGTCGTGCAGCGTCAACGCCTGCATGATCGATTTCGCCTGATGGAAGCCATCGGTGCGACGCTCGCCAATTTCGAGCTGCAAATTCACCTTCGCGGGGGAAAACACCGTGAGAGTCTGTTTCATGTCATTGCCTTCCTATTTCTCGCCGCGACGCGCTTCGAAGAATTCCGAAAGCACGTCAGCACACTCGCTCGCAAGCACGCCCGACTGAACTTCAAATGTATGGTTGAGCCGCGCATCGGCGTGTATCGAATACAACGACCCCAATGCGCCCGCCTTCGCGTCGGGCGCGCCGTACACGCATCGCCCGATGCGCGCTTGATGCATAAGACCCGCGCACATGATGCACGGTTCAAGCGTGACGTATACCGTGCAGTCGGGAAGACGCCAGCGTTCAAGTTCGCGCGACGCCTGCATGATGGCGGAAAACTCCGCATGCGCCGAGGGATCAGCGTCGGCCTCGCGGTGGTTGCGCGCCTCGGCGATAACCTCACCCTGGCACACCACCACGGCACCTATGGGCACCTCGCCTTCAAGTGCCGCGCGTTTTGCCTGTTCAAGAGCTGCACGCATGAAGTGTTCGTCATCTTCGGCAACATCGTCGGCCGACCGCCACGCTTCGGCAAGCGACATGCCCTCATAGCTCCATGCCATGCAAGCTCCTTCCTTCATATATATGCAGTGTGCATTGTAGAGCATGCCCGCGCGCTGCGGGGCTTTTCGCGAATCAGCCACCAAGCTGTGAACGTAGCGTGAATCCGCAGTGCCGCCTTTCCGCAAAATCGAGCACGTCGAGCGGGTCGGTTTCGAGCGCTCCTATAATGAAAAGGTCACGCCTCCCACCTGGAGGCATTTTCTTTGGAACAACATGCGTGTTGAAGGCGACTGCGCCTCTAGCTTCGTGCGCACTTGGCCCAAATCGCTTCGCCGGGGCGCTATATCCGGCCCGAAAACATTGCGGCACACGCCGCGGAAGGGAGCCTTTGATTTGAAATTAGCTCGACACCAAATAATTATGCTTGTCGTCATGATTTTCGGCACATTCGTGACCGTGCTGAACCAAACCCTGGTCACACCCGCCTTGCCTTCCATTATGACGGAAATGAGCGTCGATGCAGCAACGGCGCAATGGCTCACTACAGGCTTCACCCTGGTCAACGCCATTATGATCCCCATTACCGCTTACCTGATCGACCGCTATTCCACACGCAACCTCTTCACGGTGTCGATGCTTATTTTCACCGCCGGTTCGGCGCTTTCGGGCTGGGGCCCCAATTTCCCCGTGCTGCTTGCTGGCCGTTTGCTACAGGCGGCCGGCGCGGGTATTTTGATGCCCATGGTCATGACGGTGCTCATGCTCACCTTCCCGCCCGAACGTCGCGGATCGGCCATGGGCCTGTTCGGCATCGTCATCGCATTCGCGCCCGCCATTGGCCCTTCGGCGGCAGGTTTCGTGATCGACGTCTACAACTGGCACGTGCTGTTCTGGATTGTGGTGGCGCTTTCGGCGGCGGGTATTATCTGCGCCTGGTTCGCACTGAAAAGCACACCGAAGAATGAGTCGAAGAACCTGCCGCTCGACAAGCCTTCGGTCGCGCTTTCGACCATCGGTTTCGGCGGCCTTCTGTATGGCTTTTCGACTATCGGTTCAAACGGGCTCAACATCGCCGACGCGGCAATCACGCTCGTTGGCGCCATTGTGGTGGCGCTGTTCTTCCGCCGCCAGCTGAAGATGGATCGTCCTATGCTCGAGGTGCGTGTGCTCGCGAACAGGAAATTCCTGGTGGGCACCATTATTGGCATGCTCGTGCAGGGCGCACTTTTGGCAGCAGGCATTCTGATGCCAATTTATCTGCAAAGCTACCTGGGTTATTCAGCGACCATTTCGGGCTTGGTTATTCTGCCGGGCGCCATCGTGATGGGCGCGATGGGTCCCATTGCCGGACGCCTTTTCGACAAGCACGGCCCGCGCGTACTGAGTCTCATTGGCACAAGCGCGCTCACCCTCTCGACGCTCGCGTTCGCATTCCTGGGTGACTCGACGGGGCTTATCTACCTCACCATTCTGTACACGGTGCGCATGTTCTCGCTTTCACTCGTGAACATGCCCATCACCACATGGGCCATGAACGCGCTCGACAACAGCCTCATGAACCATGGCACTTCGGTGAACAATACCCTGCGCCAGGTGGCGGGCTCGTTCGGAACTGCCTTGCTCGTTTCCATTTCCTCTATTGCTACGAATATGAGCGCAGGCGCGACAGACCCCGTGCACGCAGGCATTTTCGGCGTGAATATGGCGTTTGCAGGAGCCACGGTAATGTGCCTTATCGGTTTCGTGCTCACCGTGATTTTCGTGAAAGACAAGCCGAGCGATGCGGCCGAGGCCGATCCCGACAACGTCAAGCGTTCTGTGCTCGAAAGCATTATGAAACGCGATGTGTTCACCCTGCCCGAGAATGCAACGGTTTTCGATGCCGTGAAACTGCTCGTCGACCATCATATTTCGGCAGCACCCATCGTGGATGGCGACGGCAAGCCCATCGCATTCGTCTCGGATGGCGACGTGGCTCGCTTCCTCTCGAAGCGCCACAGCACCTATACCGACCCTGTGGCGCTCATTATGCTCACTGAATCGAGCAGCGATGACTTCGCCGTGAAAGCCGCGAAAGTCATGAAAATGCGCGCGTACGACATCGCAACGCATGGCGTGATTTCGATTGACGTGCACACCGATATTCGCGAGGTATGCCGCGTGTTGGGCGAGAATCACCTGAAGAAGGTTCCCGTGACCGATGGAGGCCAGCTCGTAGGCGTCATCAACCGAAGCGACATCGCGCACTATTCCATGCGCAAATACCTGGAGCAAAACGAATCGGAGCTGATGCAGACCGCCGCAACGGCATAAGTGCCGCAGCAAACGCGACAACATGCACCGAGAATCGTCGCATCGCAGGCCCGAGCGCTAATTCGTGGTTGCAGTAGAACCCTCGAGATGAACCCGCTGCCGAGGCGATGCAGGAAACCCGCGACAGCGACAAACATACAAGATGAACCTGAAATCGTGATGCACGCACGCAATTTCGGCGAACGTCGACGCATTTCCTTGAAGACACCACGCTTTGTGGTATGCTTTCAGGGCTTTGGAGGAATGGCCGAGTGGTTGAAGGCGGCAGTCTTGAAAACTGTTGTGCCGCAAGGTACCGTGGGTTCAAATCCTACTTCCTCCGCCAGATATGTCACAGGCCAGGCAATTTGCCTGGCCTGTTTTCGTTTAAAAGGAAGGCGACCGAGCATGGAACGCGAAATCACACCAGGCATATATCGTCACTTCAAAGGAAACGAATACGAGGTCATTGGCGTGGCAAAGCATTCGGAAACCGAAGAACCCCTGGTCATTTACCGCGCGCTCTATGGCGAGCGCGGCCTCTGGGCGCGACCGCTCGACATGTTCGCAGGCGAAGTCGATCGCGATAAGTACCCCGACGCCAAGCAGCGATACCGATTCGAACGGGCATAACCGCCCTTCCCTTCTCAAACATTGTTTCGCGAGGACCAGCCCCGCCTAAAACCACAAAAGGCTCGAGCCATAAAGCTCGAGCCTTTTCTAAAAAAGGGCCGATTCCTTGAAGGGAAGGTGGAGGGGTGGAATCGGCCCTTACGAGTTATCGTGTTCTCGCGCTGCGAAACGTCAGCGCCAACTCATTATTTGCCGGCAGCAGCGTTTTCGCCAGCAATCTTGCCGTACACCATGCACATGCCGCAGGAAAGGCCCTTGAGCGAGATGGGGTACTGAACCGCAAAACGACCGCCCTGCGGAGCGCCGCAAGCGTACAGACCCTTGATGATCTTGCGATCGTTGTCATACACATGGCACTCGTCGTCGGAATCGAAGCCGCCCAAGTTGCCCAAGGTAAGGGCGCAGCCGCACTCAGCAGCATAGAACGGGCCATTCTCCAGAGCGAACAGACGCTGAGAGCTCTTGAAGAAGTCGGTATCTTCGCCCGCCTTGCACAGCTCGTTGTAGCGCTCGATGGACTTCTTGGCCTCGTCGACATCGATGCCCTCAATCTTGGAAAGCAGCTCGTCGATGGTATCGGCCTTCAGGCAACGGCCGTCAGCAACGGCGTCGTCGATATCCTTCTGCGTACGCACATTGATGCGCAAGCCGGAAGCGGTGTATTCAGGAAGCTCCTCTTCACGATAGAAGCACGCAACGCCGTGGGCAGCCGGGAAGTACTTGAGCTGCTCAGGCCAGCTGGCATCGAAGAACTGGTAAGCCTTGCGTTCAGGCTGAAGCTCAACCTGGTTCTCAAGCTGCTGACCAGGAATGTCTTCATTCATGAAGCGCTTGCCGCGCAGGTTCAGCCACAGGTAGCCGTTGTTGCCAATAACGCCACGGCCGTCGGGGCCAGCGCCGCCACCCATGTGGTGAATGACGGGGGCGTGCCACTGCTCGATGTGGGCACCAGCCCATGCGCCCATCTTGTGGCCCTCACCAATATTGGTATAGTTGCCCGCGGAGTCCATGTCGAGGGACAGAATCTGAACGCCGTTCTCAACGCACTGAGGAGCGTAGAACTTCATCATGTCCTCGTTGCCCAAGTAGTCGCCGGTCGCAATAATAACGGCCTTCGCATTGATTTTGATGTACTTCTCAGAGCCGGTCTTCTGAGCAAAAACGCCGGTCACGGTGCCGTCGGCGTCCTGAATAAGTTCGATGCCCTTAGTTTCGTAACGCACATCGGCGCCCGCGTCGATGGCGCACTGCAAGTTGTCCTGCATGACGGTTGCCAGGCTGCTGAAGCCAACCGATGTGGGGTAGCAGGGCAAATCTTCCTTGGTGTAATCATAGGTCTCGGGCACGGGATACATGTAAGGGAACATGTAGTTTTTCTGGCTTGCCTCGGGAATCTCGGCATAGCTCTCGGGAGCAATGTAGAGATCCTTGGAACCAGCCACAAACCAGTCGAGGGCCTCGCCCGACTTGTCGTAGTAGGTGGAAATAATGGACTGGTTCACATGGTGGCTGCACTCTTCCATGTGCATATTGACGACCATCTTCTTGTCAAGGAAGCCGTCGCCGCGGCCCCACTTGGCCTGCGTCTCGCCACCGAAAATAGCCATGTCGGAAGCAACGGAGTTGAGCTTCGGCGAAGACTCGAGCGCAACAACCTTCGCACCAGCCTCGGCGGCAGCGCGAGTGGCGGGAACGCCAGCGGCGCCCAGGCCTACAACGACAACGTCGGCGTCGACGGTCTCTTCAACGTCGGCATCGGCAATTTCGGGCTTCTCGCCAAGCCAAGGCATAGCGCCCGTGCCGTCGAAGCCCATCGTGGTCTCACCCGTAGCGGCAGCCTTGGTGTTGGCTTTGGCGTCGCTCTTAGAGCTGGAAGCAGCCGGCGAGCAAGCGCTCAAGCCAGCCATGCCAGCAATCGCGGCACCCGCGACAGCAGCGCCGGACAAGAAGTTACGACGGCTCATACCATTCTCAATGCTCATGGTGTAATCCTCCCTTTGGATTGTGCAGCCCCCTCTGGCTGCGCTTTAACCATGTGGCCCTCATAGGCCTTGCTTATGGTTCGTGGCGCCTCCTGCACCCCGAACCGATGCATTGCATTATGGGAAGTTTTGCCGAAAAAAGAACCATCCCCCATGGTTGAATCAAGGAGGATGGTAGGCGTTTCAAGATATGGACCAAATGTGTTGAATTTATTGTTTACCCAGCTCAAAAGGCTCAACACTTAGAGATGATGGCAGATTTTACCGTTGTTTTGCCATTGAATTGCGTGCGTGCGGCAAAGGGATGAGCCCTTCACCGCACCGAAAAACTAAAGTGTGCGAAGCGCGTCGACCAGAGCGGTTTTGCCCTCAGTTTTCGCATCCTTCATCTTAATGACCTTCGCGGGAACGCCAGCGACAACCGCGCCCGCGGGAACGTCGTTCACCACAACGGCACCGGCGGCAACAACGGCGCCCTCGCCCACGCGACAACCCTCGAGCACCACGGCGTTCGCGCCAATCATGACATTGTCCTCGACGATAACGGGGGTTGCGCTCGCAGGCTCAACTACGCCGGCAAGCACCGTGCCTGCGCCAATGTGGCAATGTTTGCCAACAATGGCACGGCCACCCAACACCACGCCCATATCGATCATGGTGCCTTCGCCGATAACCGCGCCGATATTAATAACCGCGCCCATCATGATGACGGCATTATCGCCAATCTCAACCTGATCGCGAATAATGGCACCCGGCTCGATGCGAGCGTTGATTTCCTTCATATCGAGCATGGGCACAGCAGAATTGCGGCAATCATTCTCAACTTCGTAGTAATCGAATGCGTCGGCGTTGGCTTCGAGCACAGGCTTGATGTCGGCCCAATCGCCGAACACAATCTTACCCTTGCGGCCGCCAAACACCTTCACTTCGCCCTTCGTAGCGCTGGCCTTATAGTTAACCTTCTGGCCAGGCTTCTCGCGTACATACACCTTCACCGGAGTTTTCTTTTCAGACGTAGCGATGAAATTGATGATTTCTTCAGCGTTCATGTTGATCCTTTCGATTCTCGGCACCATTCGATGCCGAACGCCACCTGGGGTCGCGCGAGACCGTCGGCGCTCAAATTTGCTCTTGTTTCTTAGTTAAGCGCCGTCAAGCGGGCGCATAGCGAGCGATAGCGAACGGTAGCCCGGTGTGGTCTTGCGCGACTCCGGGCGGCATTCGGCATCACCGCCGTCGTTAAAACATCAGCTCGTCGAAGCCGTAGAACCCAGGTTCACGTTCGACCAGCTTTTTCGCCGCAGCCACAGCGCCCGACGCGAAAATGCGACGCGACGTGGCACGGTGCGTAAGGGCGACTTCCTCGTCTTCGCCGAAGAAGTGCACCGTGTGGGTGCCTGCGACCGTGCCACCACGCAGGGCATGCACGCCAATTTCTCGAGCGGGGCGCTTCCCGCACATGCCTTCACGGCCGTACACTACGTCGCACTCATCGTCGGGATTCACGGCCGAGAGCAGCAGTTTCGCAGTGCCGCTCGGTGCGTCGACCTTCTGATTGTGGTGGGTCTCGACGATTTCGATATCGAAACCGGGCAGCGCTTTTGCGGCCTCGGCGGCAAGACGGCGCAATACCGCCACACCAAGCGAGTAATTCGCGCTATGAATGATAGGCACCTTCTCGCCGAGCGCACGAATGCGACCCATTTCAGCTTCGTCGTAACCAGTGGTACCGCTCACAAGCGCTGCACCCGTGCGATTCACGTAAGCCTCAACCAAGTCGAGCATGCTCTTATGAGAGAAGTCGATTGCGACATCGGCCACAGGAGTCGCGTCGGCGAGCTCATCCTTGTTGTCGATGCCGATAACGCCCGTAAGCTCGAGCGATTCATCGGCTTCAACAAGCTCGCGAATGATGGTTCCCATGCGGCCATCGCCGATAACAAGTACTTTGGTCATGTTCGTTTCCCTTCAACAACTGAAAGCGGCGGCTGTGCTAGATAATGCCGGCATTCTTCATGGCAGCGGCAATCGTCGCCTTCGCCGCGCCGCTCGGCTCGCACAGCGGCTGACGATATACCGCTTTGCCAAAGCCCATGAGCTCCAGCGCGTATTTCACCGGAATGGGGTTCACTTCGCAGAACAGCGAATCGACCAGCTCAATACCCGCAAGCTGGGTTTTCAGCGCGGCGGCATGATCGCCCGCGAGCCACGCGTGGCACATGTCGTGCACTTCCTTCGGCTGCACATTCGCCCAAACCGAAATAACGCCGCGGCTGCCCAACGCCATCATGGGCAAAACGATATCGTCGTTGCCCGAGAACATGCAGAAGTCATCGGACAGGTAGCGCGCGATTTTCGTCGCATAGCCAATATTGCCCGAAGCCTCTTTGATGCCGAAAGCGTTGGGATGCTTCGCCAGGCGCGCGACATTCTTCTCGGAAATAGAGCATCCCGTACGACCAGGCACGTTGTACAGGATACAGGGAATATCAACCGCATCGAGCACCGTGGTGAAATGACGGTAGATGCCCTCTTCGTTCGACTTGTTGTAGTACGGCGTGATAAGCAGCAGGCCATCGGCGCCCATCTTTTGGAAGCTCAAGCTCTTTTCGAGCATGGTCTGCGTACTGTTCGAGCCGCTGCCCGCGATAACGGGCACGCGTCCCGCCACACGATCGACGACGAACTTGCACACCTCGTCGTCTTCTTCATGCGACATGGTCGACGATTCGCCCGTGGTGCCCAACGTGAGCAGGGCATCGGTTCCGTTTTCCAAATGGAAGTCGACCAGGCGGCCAAGCGCCTCAAAGTCAATGCTGCCGTCTTCAGCGAATGGCGTGACGAGCGCCACAATGGAGCCGCTCAAGCTTTTCATATCTGCCATGTTTTTCCTTTCGTCGTCTTAACAAACGACGAAGTGCTCGACGCTGCGAGGCTACCGGGCGCTTCGTCTAGCCCCTTATGCGCTTACCCTCGCGTGGCAAAGGAGCTCGGCCGCGCGGCGGGGCTCTTCGAAACACCGGGCGGTCTCTCGCTGACCTTCAATGGTCAGACAGCGCTTATTTCCGTTTCAACTTCTCTGCATCGTACGGGGCGTTCTGCAGCAGCTCATCGCAACCATACAGCGTCGCGAAGTAGTCGGCTGGCGTCTCGGCGCGGCGAATAAGTTTCACGCTGCCGTCTTCACAAAGCAGCAGCTCAGCGCTGCGCAGCTTGCCGTTGTAGTTATAGCCCATGGAGTGGCCATGCGCGCCCGTATCATGAATCACGAGCACGTCGCCATCCTCGATTTCGGGCAGCGCACGGTCAATCGCGAATTTGTCGTTGTTCTCGCACAGGCCCCCCACCACGTCATACACGTGGTCGCACGGCGCGTCTTCCTTGCCCGCCACGGTAATATGGTGATAGGAGCCATACAGCGCTGGACGCATGAGGTTCGCTGCACACGCATCGACGCCGATATATTCCTTGTAAATATGCTTGTGATGGATGGCTGTGGTAACCAAGCAGCCGTATGGGCCCATCATGAAGCGGCCCATTTCCGTGAAAATCGCTACATCACCCATGCCAGCAGGCACGAGGATTTCCTTATACACGCGGCGAACGCCTTCACCAATCGCCTGAATATCGTTCGGCTCTTGGCCGGGCTCATAAGGAATGCCCACGCCGCCCGACAGGTTGATGAACTCGATGTGCGCACCCGTCTCTTGCTGCAGCTGAACAGCCAGCTTGAACAGCACAGCGGCGAGCTCGGGGTAATAGTCGTTCGTCACCGTATTGCTGCACAGGAAGGCATGGATGCCGAAATGCTTGGCGCCCTTGGCCTTGAGCGTGCGGAATGCCTCGAACAGCTGCTCGGTCGTCATGCCGTACTTGGCATCGCCCGGGTTGTCCATAATGCCGTTCGAAATTTCGAAAAGGCCACCGGGGTTATAACGGCAGCTGATGGTTTCTGGAATGCCGCCAATCGTTTGTTCGAGGAAATCGATGTGCGAAATATCGTCGAGGTTGATAATGGCACCCAGCTTAGCAGCCGCCTCGTAGTCGGCTGCGGGGGTTTCATTCGACGAGAACATAATGTCGTGGCCCGAGATGCCCATAGCATCGCAAAGTTGCAGCTCAGTTGCCGAAGAACAGTCGCATCCACACCCGTAATCGCGCAGGATATTGATAAGGAACGGGTTCGGCGTGGCCTTTACTGCAAAGTATTCCTTGAAGCCCGGGTTCCACGCGAACGCGTCGCGCACCGCCTCCATGTTTCGACGAATGCCCACCTCGTCATAGAGATGGAACGGCGTGGGGTAATGCTCGATAATCTCATCGAGCTGGGCCTTCGAAACGAAGGGTTGCTTGTTCATGCGCGTCGCCTTTCTCAAAACCTGCGCGCGGCCCGGCGGGAAAAGGGGCTCCATCCCGAGCCGCATAATAAAAAAGCCAGCAAGGCACGGCCTCACTGGCGTCGCATGCGCGGCCAGCGGCAGCGCAAAACATTTCACAGCAAGATAGCGCACCTGCGATTTCGCAGACAGTCTTGCGGGTATTTCCCGCAAACCCATTCGCGCGCCGCGCCCGGCAAGGCGAATTCGGCGGGTTTGCCTCGCTTTGGGATCAATGCCTGCCGACTCCCCCAAGGCCCATCGCACCCGCGCCTCTATCGTTCGAATGAAACTATCACTTTAGTGCACTAAAGTCAAAGTGCGAAGGCTATAATGCGCGAGAATTCAAGGAACTTTTAGACGAAGAGGCACTATGAACGAATGCGAACCTTGCAGCGGCGCGCTTGCCGAACCCACGCTTGCTGACCTCACGCAATACCGCCGCGACCTGCATCAAATTCCCGAAGTCGACTTCGATCTGCCGAATACCATCGCGTACGTGCACTCGATTATCGACAAGCTGCCATGTGAAGTGTTCGAGCCGTGCGCTTCCACGGTATGCGCGTGGTTCGATCGCGGAAGCGAGCACGCAACCGCCATTCGCACTGATATGGACGCGCTGCCCGTGACCGAAAAATCGGGCGTACCGTTCTGTTCCACGCATGACGGGCAAATGCACGCATGCGGCCACGACGGGCACATGTCCATGGCGCTCGGCCTCGCGCGCCATATCGCCGCGCATCTCGACGAACTTGAGCGCAGCGTGCTCATCGTATTCCAACCCGCCGAGGAAACCACCGGTGGCGCGCAGTTCATCTGCGAATCGGGGGTCTTCGAGAAATACCACGTCGACCGCATTTTCGGCTTCCATTTGTGGCCCGATTTGCCGAAAGGCCAAATCGCAAGCCGCCCCGGCGCGCTGCTTGCCGCCACAAGCGAAAGCACGTTCACGTTCTTCGGCAAAGCTACGCATATCGCCAAAGCCGAAGATGGCGCCGATTCCATGGAGGCAGGCATGCGCTTCATTCTCGAGGCGTACGACTACATGGCGAAGCGTGCGCAGGAGGAACCCTGCACATTCAAATGCGGCCTGCTCGAAAGCGGCCAAGCGCGCAACGTGATTTCTTCGCGTACCTACATTGAAGGCACGCTGCGCACCTTCAGCGAGAAAATGGGCACTGAGGCGAAAGCAGCGTTGCGCGAGATTGCCGAACGTCGTGCAGCGGAAGCGGGCTGCACCGTCGATGTCGACTTCAGCGAAGGTTACCCGCCCGTAGTGAACAACGAGGAACTGTTCGAGCTCGCCTCACGCCACATCGATGTAACCGAACTTCCCAAGCCGCTGCTTATCGCGGAAGACTTCGCGTTCTACCAGCGCCACCTGCCCGGCGTATTCCTTCTATTGGGAACTGGCACGGGCATTCCATTGCATGCCGACACCTTCAATTTTGACGAGGAAGTGCTCATGGCGGGGCTCGAGACCTACAAGAAGCTGATTCGCATTCCGTAAGCAAACCGAGGCCTATAGGACAAAAAGTGTGTCTGGGCCTATTATTCATTCGTTTCGGAAC
>OKRW01002478.1_pt1 | contig 13264 bp, 9 predicted proteins | sample 1601151 | NCBI WGS metagenome assembly OKRW01 (sample SAMEA3541471, study PRJEB24748) | human gut metagenome | biome: human gut; feature: human-associated habitat; material: faeces | place: China | collected 2012 | reverse complement strand
GGTTTCGGCGAACCGCAATTGCCGCAGAACTTGCCGGTGTTCTGAGCGCTGCACGAACACGTCCACGTATCTCCTGCAGGAGCGGGGGCAGGGGCCGGAGCGGGAGCGGCGCCAACACCCATCGCGGCGCCGGGTGCTTGTGCTTGAGGCTGGGCGAACCCGCCGCCAGGCGCGGTTGCATACTGGTTCTGCGGAGGCACGTTACCCGCGCCCATGCCATAGAGTCCTTGCGGGTTCATGCCGCCCACGGCGTTCGCCATGCCCATGCCCATGAATCCCATCATGGCTCCGTTTTCGTTGCTTGCGGCCATGCGCATTGCGTCGGCCTGCGATGCTGCCAAATTCGCGGCTGCCATGCTGGGGTCGCGCATAACCGCGGCCTTCTGCAGCTCTTTGATCATCGCTTCGTCTTCGGGCGATGCGGCAATGGAGTTCACGCCAAACGACGCGACCTGAATGCCGCGCAAATCGGTCCATTCCTGGGAAAGCACCTCGTTGAGAGCCTTCGCCACATCGGTGGTGTGCGCGGGCACCGCAGAATAGCGAACGCCCATGGCCGAAATTTTCGCGAATGCGGGCTGAAGCGCCGTGAGCAGCTCGCTTTTCAGCTGCGAGTCGATCTTGTCGCGCGTGTATGGCTCCTCGACGTTGCCGCACACGTTCTTGTAGAACATGAGCGGGTCGACGATCTTGTACGAGTATTCGCCGTTGCAGCGAACCGAGATGTCGACGTCCAGGCCGATGTTGTTGTCGACGACGCGGAAGGGCACGGGCGAGGCGGTGCCATATTTGTTGCCCATGATTTCCTTCGTGTTGAAGAAATACACGCGCTGGTCTTTGCCCGTATCGCCGCCGAACGTGAAGCGGGTGCCCACGCGCTCAAACGACGCCATGAGCCTATCGCCGAGGCTCGCTTCGCCGAAGAACAGGCTGGGTTCGGTCGACTTGTCGAAAACGAACTCGCCCGCTTCTCCGCACGCTTCGACGATCGCGCCCTGCTCGACGATTATCATGAACTGGCCTTCATTGACCGCGATGATCGAACCGTCGGAAATGATGTTGCTTTCGCCTCGCGTGTTCGAGCTGCGGCCCTTGTTGCTCGTGCGTTTCTGGCCCTTCGCCACCAACGTGTTGGCGTCAAGCGCGTCGCAGTAGAAATACTCACGCCACGAATCGGCGAGCACGCCGCCTGCGGCGCCGATGCCGGCTTTCAACAAACCCATGGTTCTTCCTTTCTCGAGGTCGGGAAATCGAAGCGTTTTGCGCGGTTGCGTGTGCGATAGGGCACCCTGCGCGCTGCGTCTCGTTATGCCTGAAGAATCTCTCAAAACGCCGTGTCACGACATGCCCAGTCGGCCCAAATCGCGAGGGCAACATGAGCCAGTCGACCCAAAACGAAAAAGCGCGAGCGTTTATACTGGAGCTATGCTGCGCATGGCCAACATATCGAAGCGGAAGGTGCTCGTTATCGCGGGCGTAGTTGCGTGCGTTTTTGCGTGTGCGATTGTCGCGCTGCTCGAGTTCGATTCGCTTGCGCGGCCTGTCCCGTCGGGTCCATCGAAGGGGCCATCGGCTACCGCCGGCTACATGATCGCGCTCGGCCCCCTTTCTGCGGCATGGGGCTTCTCGATGTATATTCGATGCTCCGATGCGAAAATCCGCCGCTGGCTCGTGGGCGTGGCGGCTCTTGTTGCGTTCTGGATGCTTGTCGTGTTGCTGAAATACCCAATTCGCGGCGATTTGGCTACCGCCCTGCTGTGGTATTGCTACTACATTCCCATGACGGCGATCCCAACGTTGTGCGTGCTGTGCGCGATGCGTGCCGCCTCGCTCGATGAAGTGGCTTGGGTGCGTTGCGCGCGGCGTGTTATCGTGGCGATATCAGCGTTCGCCGTGTTCGCCGTGCTTACGAACAACGTGCACCATTTCATATTCGCCTTCGATTTCGCCGACCCCGATTGGGGTGGCAACTATCGTTATGCGTTCGGCTACTATGTGCTTGTAGCCTGGTATATTGTGCTGTTCGTAATATTTTTCGTTACGTTGTTCCTTTCTGCGCGCAGAAGCCTTCGCAGTATGCTTTTCCCTATTGGCGTTATCGTGGGTGTTGGTGTTGTTTACGGTGTAATGTTTACGCTCCGCCATGTTGCGACGCTGACGTCGAACGTCGCGCTTACCTATTGCATTTTGGCCATGGTGGCCATAGAACTCACGCTCGATTTGGGCTTCTTTCCGTCGTATGCGTGGTATACCCTGGCGTTTTCCAAGCTGCCCTTCGATTTGAAGGTGCTCGAGGCAAATGGCGATACGGTTTTCCAAACCGAAATGGCGCAGTCTATGCCCCAAGCTGCGGCGGACACCCTGAAAACGGCGGATAAGGGGCTCGGCGAGTCGTGGGCGTTTCGCACGACAGGGGCGCCGCATACGTTGTTCAAGGTTTACCCCGTGAGCGGCGGCCGTGCTGTTTTGGCCGAAGACGTCGCGGCGATCGATGAGCGCCGCGAGGCGCTTGCTGCAACGCAGGAGCGCTTGCGGCGCAGCAATGCCGTGCTTGAGCGCGAGGCCGAGGTGCAGCACGAGATGTGGCGATTGCGCAGCGAGCGCGAGCTGTTCGTCGAAATCGAGAAGTCCCTCGAAAGTAAAACGTGCCGCATCCAGATGCTGCTCGATAGCCTTCCCGACTCCAATGACCCAGATTCCATTGCGCGTCGCCGCGAGATGCTCGTTGAGGTCAAGCTGCTCGTCGCCTACTGCAAGCGCAAGGGTGCGCTCGTTCTTGCCGAGAAAAGCGACCCCGAATTCAATCGCGAGCGATTGCAACTTGTGTTCAACGAAACGGCGGCCGATTTGCGCTCGATCGGCGTTGAATGCGCGGCGCTCGTGCAATCCAATACTCCTCTGCCGGCTTCGGTAGTAAGCGTGCTCTATGATTGCCTGTACGATTTCGCGACCGTCGCGAATGCGGCCAGCGATGCCGTGCTCATGCTGTTCGTCCAACAAGATGAGCGGCGCGTCCAGCTGCGCGCAATGCTCGACTCGAGCGATGCTGAAAGCGAGCGCATGGCTGCCACGTTTGACGAACTGCGTGCCAGCCTCGAAAAGCATAGGGTTGAATATTCCATCGAGACCGATTCTTCGTCGGCGTCGCTTGTCGCGTATGTCCTCCTTCCGACGAAAGGGGGCAAATAATGGGCGTTCTTTCGCATATGCCCCTCGTTGTGCTGCTCGCGCTCCTGTCGGTGTTTTTCCTTGTCGCTTTCACGCAAGCGGTGCATGCATTGTTTATCGCTACGCGGCGTGAAGTGTCGTCTGCCAGGGTGATTTTCGTCTACGAGATGCTGATCGTCGTGCATCTCGTGCTCGCCTGCTGCACGGCGAATTCGGCTTCGCGAGGGTTCGTCGTTTTGCTGGCGCAGTTTCGTCCCTATGCGTTTCCGCTCGACGCGCTTTTGTGGGTGAACCTCGCGATAGCTGCGTTCGGCTTGGCTCTCGCGATTGCGAAGCGCAGGCCTGTTATGACGTTGGAAATCGTTCTTATCGCGTTGTGCACACCGCCCATTATTTCCCTTTTGGGCGACAATTGCGTGTACCTCTTCGTTCTCGACGCCGCGTTTTTCCTCTTCCGAACGAGCGCCGGCCTCGTGCTCGATATTCGCCATGTATCCGAGTCGATCACGCAGCTTTCGCTCATCGGCGCGCTCGATAATTTGCCTGAAGGCTTGGTGTGGGCGAATGAAAATGGCCGCATCCAGTACATGAACGATGCCATGCGCGCCGATTTGGCTTCGCTCGGCTTCGCTCGGCTTCGCTACCGATCTTTCCGAGACGAGTGGTTTATGGGCCGACCTTGGCGATATGGCGCGCGAAAAGAGTGGCAAGGTGCTGCCCGAGGGCATTCGACTCGAGGTTTCGCCGGATAAAACATGTCTGTTCATGCGCGACAAGGTGAGCTTGCGTGGTGTGAGGTGCCGCCGTTTGGCCGCTGTCGACGTGACGGGCGAGGAGGCCTTGAATAGGGAGCTTGAAGAGGCGAATGGCCTGCTTCGAATGGCGAACGATGAGCTGCGCGAATCGCTTGCGCATGTGCAAAGCGTCGCCCAGGACGAGGCCATTGTTCGCATGAAAGCACGCGTGCACGATGCCATTGGCCAGAGGCTCTCTATTTTGCATCGCTTTCTTGAGGCGGAAAATCCCACGCCTGAAGCGTTGGGCGAGGTAAAGCGCCTCGCTGGCAGCATCGTCGACGATTTGTCTGAACCGGAAACGCCCGATCGCGCATCGCAGCTCGATTCCATCGTGGGCGCCTTCGCGCTCATCGGCATTGAGGTATGCGTGAAGGGCTCGTTGCCGGAAGACGATGATGCCGCGAGCGTTTTCGTGAATATCGTGCGAGAGGCCGCCACCAACGCGGCGAAGCATGCTCAGGCAAAGCATGTGGACGTGAATATTTCCCGCATTGGCAATGTGACGTTGCTGCGCGTCGTGAACGACGGCATGCCCGCGCCGGCGAATTTGCGCATGGGTTGCGGCATTCCTGGCATGCGTCGCGCGGCGGAAGCCATCGGCGGCACGTTCGACGTTTCCTCAAATGACCCGTTCACTATCGAGGTTCATCTGGAGCGCCCCGAAAGTGCGCATGCGCCAAGCGTTCGCGCCGTCTACGAGAAGGAGTTGTCATGATCAGGCTCATGATTGTCGAGGACCAAGCCATGTTGCGCGATTCGCTCGCGTGCACCATAAATACGCAAAGCGATATGGAAGTGGTTGCTTCGCTGGGCGACGCCGCCGAAGCCCTGGAGGCCCTTGAACGCAGCGGCGCGACATGCGCGCTGCTCGATGTGTGCACCGAAAACGACTCGAGCGGTATTGTCGCGGCGCGCAAGATTAAGGAAGCACATCCCGAGGTGAAGGTCGTGATTATGACGGGCATGCCCGAAATCACGTTCGTCGAGCAAGCGCGCACGGCGGGCGTGGACAGCTTCGTCTATAAAAATGTGGGCACCACCGAGCTTTTGGGCATCATTCGCTCGACGGTCGAGGGATATTCCACCTTCCCCTTGGCGCAGCAAAGCATTTTCTCCGACGCGGCGCAGCTCACCGATACCGAGCTTGCGATTTTGCGTTTGGTGTGCGAAACGAAGACGCGCAAAGAAATTGCCACTGAGCTGTATTTGAGCGAGGGAACCGTGAAACGCCATATTTCCGAGATTCTCGCTAAAACCGGATACGACAATATCTTGCGCCTTGCGGTGCATGCCGTATCGACGGGCCTCATCGTTCCGAGCATGACGAAGGGCGCCAATGGGGAATAGCCGCCACGGCATTCGATAAATCCCAGCTCAATCGCATGTTTTGTGCGCTCGATTCTGAAATGTGCCGAAGTGGGTGCGCACCTATCGCATAATCGACCCAACCTTAGAGACAAACGTCCATGCCCCGCCGCCTTCCTTGGGCCGCGGGGCACTTCTTTCTGCGCGCAATGCGGGGCATCATGAAATCAGAAAGAACGACATTGAATCTGCCAACACGAGTGATGGGAGGCTTCCGATGGGACTTTTCGGAAAGATGTTCGAGAAGAAGAACTGCGACATCTGCGGCGGTGAGATCGGCCTTTTGGGCAACAAAAAGCTTGAAGACGGCAACCTTTGCAAGGAATGCGCGTCGAAGCTTTCGCCGTGGTTCTCTGATCGTCGCCGCTCTACGGTCGATCAGATTCGCGAGCAGCTCGACTGGCGCGAGGCCAACCAACAGCGCGTTGCGCAGTTTAACCCCACGCGCACGCTTGGCAACGACATGAAGGTGATTCTCGACGAGGATGCTGGCCGCTTTATCGTGACGCGCAGTTCTCGTTGGCGCGAGGCGAACCCCGACGTGCTCGATTTTTCGCAGGTCACCGGCTGCGATACCGAGATTCGTGAGTCGCGTACCGAGCTGCATTGGAAAGATTCCGACGGTGAAGAGCACGATTACGATCCGCCGCGTTACGACATCGATTACGACATGTATCTCACCATCCACGTGAATGTGCCGTATTACGACAGCATCACGTTCAAGGTGAATGGGTCGCGCATCGAGGAGCGCAATTCGGTCGAATATCGCGAGGCCGAGCGACAGGCGAACGAAATTCGATCCGCGCTCACCGAGCTTCGCGAGACCACGCGCGAAGCTGCCGCTGCCGCTTCGACCCCCAAGGTTGCACGCACGTGCCCCTTCTGTGGAGCCACCACCACGCCGGATGCTTCTGGGCGCTGCGAATACTGCGGCGGCGCCATGGGTGCATAAGCTACAAGGGGAGGAACCCAAGAAAGGAAGTGGAACAATGAAACGTACCACGAAAATCGCAATCGCAATTGCCGCCGTATTCGCGCTGTGCCTGGGCCTTGTTGGCTGCGGTGGCGGTGATGGCGCCGACTACACCAAGAACTTCACGGGCGATTGGAAACTTTCCGGCATGACCGAAAATGGCGAGGCGATGAGCGAAGACGACATCGCGTTCATGGAGAGCTTCGGTATGACGGTGACCCTCACGCTCAATGAAGACGGCACCGGTTCGCTCGTCATGTTCGACGAGGCTATGGACTTTTCTTGGGAGCCGAAGAGCGCGACTGAGCTCGATGTGACAATCGACGGCGATACTACGACTGGCAAGCTTGCTGACGACACCATCACGCTTGAAGCAGGCGGCGACTCCATGTCGTTCGTACGCGTTGAGGCCGATGCGGGCAAATAGCCGATTGCGCAACGCCAATTGAATATCGAATCGAAGGAGCTTGTGGTCGATTGGCCGCAAGCTCCTTTCGTTTTGCTTGGACCGATATTACGGCCGGCTTGTTTTTCGGTAGGCGTAGATGCGCCGCTGTTTACGGGGCGACTTTGGGTCGAGTGGGTCGTGTCGGGGGCTTATTTTGGGCCAACGGGGAGTGATGGGGTGGGGCGTTTTGCGCGACCCTGTTTTCGAGGCGAGAAAGGAGTTCTCATGGCTGTCGAATCGGTGAACTACCAATGCCCCGCATGTGGTGGACCCCTGCATTTTTCTGAGTCGAAAGGCCTCATGGTCTGCGACTACTGTGAAAGTTCTTTTGAAGTTGCGCAAATTGAGGCGCACTATGTCGCCAAGCAGTCTAAGGCCGATGCGTCGGCGGTGGCCGCAGCCGAGCGTGCGGCTTCCGGCGAGATGAGCGCGTTTGAGGCCATGGGCGCAACCGACGGCGTTGCGGTGGCCTTGACCGAGGATGTGTTGAATGCCGCTGCCGCGACAAGCGGCCACGCAAGCGAGGGCGACGAGGCCATTGCGTCGTTTCTCTCGCGCGCCTCGTGGAACGAAGGCGAGCGCGACGGTTTGCGGTCGATGACATGCTCGTCGTGCGGCGCGGAGATTACGTGCGATGCAACGACTGCGGTTTCGGAATGCCCATATTGCGGCAACCCCGCAGTGACCCCGGGCGCGTTCGTCGACATGGCACGCCCCGATGGTGTGGTGCCGTTCAAGCTCGGCAAAGACGCTGCAGTTGCTGCGTTGAATGACTATTACAAGGGTAAAAGGTTCCTGCCAAAGAAATTTATCGCCGCGAACAAAGTCGAGCATATCCAGGGCGTATATGTGCCGTTCTGGCTTTACGATGGTTCGGTTGAAGGAAACGGCACGTTTGAGTGCCGCAACGAGCGCACCTATCGCTCGGGTGATGAGGAAGTAACGCGTACGACGGTCTACGAGGCCTATCGTGCGGGCGATTTGGATTTCGAGCGAGTTCCCGTTGACGGTTCGGCGAAAATGCCCGACGGGCACATGGATGCGATCGAGCCGTACGATTTCGACGAGATGAAACCTTTCTCGGTCGCGTATTTGCCGGGCTATGTTGCCGAGCGCTATGACGAAGATTCGAAAGTGTGCTCCAACCGTGCCGAAGAACGCATGCGCCGTTCCTTCGAGCACGATTTGCGTGCAACGATTACGGGCTACGATTACGTCGATACGGGAACCGTGCATTCCACAACGCAGATGACGGGTTGCATGCAGGCGCTTCTTCCGGTGTGGATGCTGCATACCACGTGGGAGGGCAATGACTACCTGTTCGCCATGAATGGACAAACAGGCCGATTCGTTGGCGATTTGCCCGTTGCAAAGTTCAAGGTTGCGGCGTGGTTCTTCGGTATTTTCGTTGCGCTTGCTGCCGTACTGTTCGGCCTCGATATGGGCGTGTTCCAATTCGATGACACCCTGACGAGCGTATTCGTGGATGGCGTGATTCCTGCAGTGGTTGCGGCGTTTGTGTGCATCGTTTTCTACAATCAAATGAAAACCGCCGAAGTGGCGAGCGATGCCCAGACCTATCGATCGTTTGAGGGGTTGAATCTTACCGGCGAAAGCGAGCATTTCGTGCGTGAATACGAGACGCGCCGCCGCATCGAGAAGAACGATGATTAGCCAAACCCGGCAATTAGCGAAACTCAAGGTTTCAAGTCGAACATATGTCGCGGCGGCCTTCAGTCACCGCGACATATGACATGTTTGGGGCTCTTTGCGACGCATTCCTGAGTCATTTTGGGTTTGTGCGGCGCGGGTTGTGGCTGAGTTCAAGCGGGCTGGCTCGGTGCGGCAACCGACCCGGAGTCGCTGCGGGCATTTGGTCCGGAGTTGCATCTGGCGCGGAGCCCCGTTCGGCTTGATGTTGTGGTTGATTTGGCGTTGCAATTGGCTTGGCGCCGCGGTCGGCCTGCTATTGCGGTTGGCATGGCGCTGTGGCCGACTTGGCGCTGCAGCTTACCAGCCAACCTGGCACGGCAACCTGTCTGGTGTCGCGATTGGCCGTTGCCGCAATTGGCTCGGCGCAGCAGTTGGTGCCGCAGTTGGCATGGCAATTGGGCTCAATCGATCCGCGTTTGCGTCTCGCCAAGCGGAATCGCGGCGTCGATCTTTGGCATATGCCATCCAACGTAAAAGAAAAGTGCAAATAGTGACAAAAGTTGCGAATTCGGGGGCTTTAAAGGACCCTCTTTGGGCGAAATAGGACGTTGTGAGTTTAACCGCCTTTCATGGATTCCGCATCGACCAATCGTGACCTGGGGTTACTCGTTTGTACAGAAAAGCCTCCTCGGCTTTATGCCCCCGAATTCGCAACTTTTGTCACTTTTGAGCAAATTGTTTTACGCTGGCGAGTTTTAGCTCATGTCGCTTCGCACGGCCGCGAGATGTTTCATGTCCACAAGTTTCGGGCGCGCTTCTCGTTCGGGCCGGCCTGCCTGCCTTGGTTGCGTTCGCTCCGAACCGTCATGGAATTGTGGGGGATTGATAAGTGCTGCTGCTTGTTTGGGCAGATCTTTATGTTTCTTTCTTTTCTAAAGTGTAACGTGGCTGCTACCGTCTCGACAAAAGGCACTATCGCGCGATATAGTGCTTGAGCGCCTTAGTTCGACCGTATACCCGTTTGTCTAGAGAATTCGTTCGTCAGGCTCGGTATACTAGAGGCGTCATTCTGGGGGTTTCGGAATGTAAATATGTTTGTAAGCGGGCGTCGGGTCCGCGTGAGGCAGCGCGCATCCGACGGCCGCTTTCATGCTGCCGTGCATGTGCGCGGCCTTATAGGGAAAGTGAGAGGTGAAGCATGCCTGGTTTGCAATTGATGGATACCACCATTCGCGACGGCCAGCAGAGCTTGTGGGCTACCCGTATGTCGCTTGGCGACATGCTGCCCATCTTGCCGAAGATGGACAAAGTAGGGTATTGGGCCGTTGAGGCGTGGGGCGGTGCGACGTTCGACACGTGTCTGCGTTTTCTTGACGAGAACCCGTGGGAGCGTCTGCGTTCCATCAAGGCGCATATGCCCAACACCGATTTGGCCATGCTGTCGCGCGGCCAGAACCTGGTAGGTTACAAGCATTATTCCAAGGACGTCGTGAACCGTTTCATCGCATGCGCGAAAAAAGACGGCATTCAGGTGTTTCGCGTGTTCGACGCTCTGAACGACATTCGCAACGTCGTCGACAACGCCGAGGCTATTAAGGCGTGCGGCGGCTGGTTCGAGGGCGCTATCTCTTACACCGTATCGCCCGTGCATACGCTCGATGGCTTTTTGGAGTATGCCCAGAAACTGAAGGACTTGGGCGCCGACTCCATCGCCATCAAAGACATGGCGGGCTTGCTTACTCCGTATCGCACCGAGCGCCTGGTGAAGGCGTTCAACGCCGAAATTGGCCTGCCTGTGCACGTGCATACGCACTATGTTGGCGGCATGGCCCCCATGAATATCATCAAAGCGGCAGAAGCGGGCGCAGCGATTTGCGACACCGCGAGCGCGCCGCTTGCGTTCGGCAACTCTCACCCCGCGGTCGAGACGATCGTTGCTGCTCTGCAGGAAAGCCGTTACGACACGGGCTATGATTTGGAGCTGCTGTTCGAGATTGCCGAGTATTGGGAAGAAGTGCGCAAGCGCGGCCACTATAACCGCGGCGTCTCTTCGCTCACTCATATGAAGGTGTACTCCCACCAGATTCCTGGCGGCATGATGTCAAACCTCATGGGCCAGCTTGAGATTCAGAAGGCGACCGATCGCCTTGACGAAGTTATTCGCGAGATTCCGCGTGTGCGTGCCGAGGTCGGCTTCCCACCGCTCGTGACGCCCATGAGCCAAATTGTTGGCACGCAGGCCGTGTTCAACGTGCTTACCGGCTCGCGCTGGAGCGTTGTTTCCAAGGAAATGAAAGATTACCTGTGCGGCTACTACGGCAAGGCGCCGGGCCCCATCGATCCTGCAATCTATCAGAAGGTTGTTGGTAATTCCGAAGTGCTGTCGCCCGATGTTTCGCCCGCGTCGCTGAACACCACGACGTTCGACGAGCTCGCCGAGGAAATCGGCGATTTGGCGAAGAGCGAAGAAGACGTGCTCATGTATGCCTTGTTCCCGAACGAGGCGCGCACGTTCCTCTCGAAGCACCGCGCAACCGAAAAAGTTGAATTCTTGCTGGAGAACGAATCCAGCCTTACCAAGGAGGACGATTACGTGGATATCAACCAGATTCGCGAACTGCTGAAAGTCGTTGAAGAGTCGGGCGTCGGCGAGATTTCCGTCGAGGAAGACGGCATGCGCATCAATGTCCGCATGCCTGGTTCTGTGCCCGCGGCCGCCGCTCCCGTTGCTGCGGCTCCTGTTGCCGCCGCTGCCCCGGTCGCCGCGCCCGCTGCAGCTCCTGCCGCCGCACCCGCCGCTGCCGCGCATCCGGCCAATTGGGTATGCGTGAACGCCCCCATGGTCGGCACGTTCTATGCCGCCCCCCAGCCTGGCGCTCCGGCCTTTGTGAAGGTGGGCGACGAGGTTGCTGCGGGTGAGACGCTGTGCATCGTTGAGGCCATGAAGCTCATGAACGAGATTTCCGCTCCCGAGATGGGCACCATCCGCGAGATTTGTGTGGAAGATTCCGAGCCCGTCGAGTTCGGCACCCCACTGTTCTGGATTGAGCCGCATGGCCAGGCCGTCGCGGGCGAAGGGGCGTAAGGCATGTTCGACAAAATTCTTGTCGCCAACCGCGGCGAAGTGGCGTTGCGCATTATGCGCGCTGCTCGCGAGCTGGGCGTGAAAACGGTTGCGGTATATTCCACGGCCGACAAAGACACGCTGCCCGTTCGCTATGCCGACGAAGCCGTATGCATTGGCCCGGCTCCTGCTGGCAAGTCGTACTTGAATATGGCGAACATCATCGCCGCGGCAACTACCACGGGTTGCCAGGCTGTGCATCCGGGCTATGGCTTCTTGGCCGAGAATTCCGATTTCGCACGCGCATGCGCTGACAACGATTTGGTATTCATCGGCCCCGCCCCCGAGTGCATCGACCGAATGGGCGATAAGGCGGCTGCGCGTGAGACCATGATGATGTGCGGCGTGCCTACGGTTCCTGGTTCCGACGGTGTAGTCGAGAGTGTCGATGATGCGCGCGAGTTCGCTGAGCGCGTTGGCTACCCGGTGCTTATCAAGGCATCTGCTGGCGGCGGTGGCAAGGGCATGCGCGAAGTGCACGCGCCCGAAGAACTCGCCGATGCGTTTATGGCGGCGAAGGCCGAAGCGAAGGCCGCGTTCGCCAACGATGACGTGTATATCGAGAAACTCGTATTGCGGCCTCGCCATGTTGAGATTCAGGTGCTTGCCGACGACTTCGGCCACCAAATCGCCCTGTGCGAGCGCGACTGCTCCATTCAGCGTCGCCACCAAAAGCTGCTCGAAGAGGCCCCATCGCCCGCGCTTGACGAGACTTTGCGTCGCAATATGGCAGTGGCCGCCGTTAAAGCCGTTCGCGCGGTTGATTACCGCAATGCAGGCACCATCGAGTTCTTGCTCGACAACGACGGCAAGTTCTACTTCATGGAAATGAACACGCGTGTGCAGGTCGAGCATCCTGTGACCGAGCAAATCACGGGCGTCGACATTATCAAGGAGCAGCTGCGCATCGCGTCGGGCGAGCCTATGAGCTGCGCCGACGAGGCACCGTTTGTGCCGAATGGCCACGCGATTGAATTCCGCATCAACGCGGAGGACCCGGAAAACGGATTCCGTCCGTGCCCAGGCACCATTACGCGTTTCGATGTTCCGGGCGGTCCGGGCGTGCGCGTCGAAGCGTACGTTCAGGCGGGTTCGGTTATCTCGCCGTTCTACGACTCCATGGTGGCGAAGCTCATCGTATGGGGCCGCGATCGTGATGAAGCACTGGCCCGTGGCCGTCGCGCGCTTTCCGAGTTCAATATCGAAGGCATTGCGACCACGATTCCGTTCCATCAGGCGGTGCTGGAAAACGAAATCTTCCAGCGTGGCGAAGCCCATACCGACTTCATCGAGGTCACGGGGTTGTAATGAATCGCGCCGTTCTCTAGAGCGATTACCTGCGCAACGTCGGGAAGCCCCCATATGGGGGCTTCCGTTGTTTTGGGATGCATGGAACAAGCGGGCCTATGGGGTCAAGTGGGCGATGGGCCAAACAAGCTTAGGGGCCAAATAGAAGCATGGAGGAAATGACGCATGGGGCAAACCGGTCTATAGGCCGACCGGACGAACGGGCAATCGGATGCATGGGTGCACGGCGCGTTCCCTTGCGATAAAACGCGGGAACGCATCTCTGGTATTTCGCTATGGGATTCAATCTCGATCCGGCGGAGCGCTCAATTCCCGCGGTTTTGCGTTACCATGGGGAAACTCGTTTGCGCATTGCTCATGGTCGCGTTCTGCGGCCTTTTTAATATGAGCAGGACATTGTCAATAGGCAAAACCGGGCCTGGCCTCGA
>OKRW01002475.1_pt1 | contig 13289 bp, 19 predicted proteins | sample 1601151 | NCBI WGS metagenome assembly OKRW01 (sample SAMEA3541471, study PRJEB24748) | human gut metagenome | biome: human gut; feature: human-associated habitat; material: faeces | place: China | collected 2012 | reverse complement strand
TTGTAAATCTATACGTATACCATTTTACTTTTCCCCAATCAGTCGTAAAATATAATATACATTACAAAACAAACAACAAGGTAAAATAAAAAAAAATAGGTTGATAAACAACCTATCTTTACTAATCTTTATATCTTATAGATGTATAATAAACAAATCTTGTTTCATGAACTCCGTTCATTAACTCAAGTTCTATTCTATGCAACTGCCCACTATTACCGTAAACATTGCAACAATACGCTACTTGATAGCATGAATAATATTTTATCATGCTAGGGTGATATCCTAACGCTTCACATAGATTTTTATGAGTGTGTAAGTCATTTTCGTATAAATAACAATTATACCCCAAACATACGCCACCGAGGTTAACGCCTAACTTGTGTAAATCCTTTTGACTTAATTCAATAATGTTTGATTTCATCTTATTTACCTCCCTTTATATTTAATTTTCTAACTAATCTATGCGCCTTGTAGTTTTCTACTATTTCAAAGCTATTATTGATATCACAATCATTTTTTAACCACATATGTATATCACAAAATAAATCTTCACAAGCACTATACCACTTATTTATTTTATTTATTAAATATGCAGGTATTTCACAACGTCTATATTTTAATAGTTCACTTGTTAAATTATAGCCGTCGCAAATCATATCTGTTAAATAACAATCAAAATCAATACCATTATTTTTAATAAATTCACTTCTAAAAGCGCCCCTATAGTCTTGTAAATAATCAATCTCCCTATAAATACCCATACTAACAATACCGTCATTAATAAATAGTTTCATTCTTTCATTCCTTGGATAAACCTTTTGTTTATCTCCCTTTCTACACTTATAATTATACTCATATATAGTAAGAAGTCAAGACATAAAGTAAATAAATTTAGCAAAAAGTATTGAAAAATAAAATTTTATCACTATAATAAAAGGTGATAAAAAGTAAGAATGTAAGACGCTTACATTTTATCATGATAATAATTTATCACCATGATAAAATATGATAGGGTAGGGAGTTTGATGATAATTTCCTAGATTAAAAATTTCATTTACCATTTCATTTTCCCATTTTGAAATTTTATTTCTTAATATTCAACTTGATTTGAAAAGGGGGTAATGGAATAATTAGAATACACTATAGAAAGGAAGGAAGCAAAATGTATATAAGATGTGACTGTCAACTGAAGACTACAAGATGTATACAGTATGCATACTACTGTAATGAATTCCCTTTCGATATCTTGAAGAAGGATATAGTAAAGAGTGGCAAGCATAAGATGTATCAGAGACACCCTATGACATTCGATATAGAGACTAGTAAGATACCTACAGACAATGAAGGACATTATGAAGCATTCATGTATATTTGGCAGGTCTGTATAGAAGGGAATGTAGTATTCGGTAGACGCTGGGAAGAACTGCAGGAGTTTATGGAAAAGGTAGTCAATGCATATAAACTATCTGAATGTGAAAGAGTAGTCGTTTATGTACATAATCTTTCATTTGAATTTCAGTTTATTCAGGACTATTTCAATTTTACAGATGTATTTGCCATGGCTTCTAGAAGTATCCTAACTGCAAAGACACCACATCTAGAATTCAGATGTTCCTACAAGTTATCTAATATGTCTCTAGCAAAGTTTATTGAAAATACACCTAATACACTTCATTATAAGGGTATAGATGATTTAGATTATTCTACTGTCAGAACACCTGATACACCTTTAACTGCAGTGGAACTAGGCTACTGCTTCAATGATGTTAAGGGTCTCTATGAGTGTGTAATGGAACTATTAAAGGAAGACAACATAGCAACTATCCCTCTAACAAGCACAGGTTATGTCAGACGTGACTGTAGAAATGCTATGAATAAGAATAAGAATAACAGGAAGATGTTCCTAAGGAGTAAGTTGACACTCCTTCAGTATAAGTTATTAAGAGAATGCTTCAGGGGTGGTAACACTGCTGGTGATAGATATTTAACTAATCTAATTCTTAAGAATGTAGGAAGTTATGACCTTTCATCTTCATATCCATTTCAGATGATAGCAAGGGAATATCCATTAGGTAAATGGAACTATGGGGTCATTCCTGACATCAGTACATTAGAAGAATATAACAGGAAATACTGCACTATTGCTAGATATACTTTCAAGAACATAAGGCTAAGAGATGAAAAGCCTATCCCATATATCCCACAGTCAAAATGTCTAGCACTTGGTGATGATAGAGAAATTTATAACGGAAGAATACTTCGTGCAGATTTTCTAACAATATCAATGACAAACATTGACTTTGACATTGTCAGGGAACAGTACGAATATGATGAATTAGCCGTTGAAGAGTTCCATTACTCTAGAAAAGGTCTCTTACCTAAGGAATTAAGAGATACAATCATGTATTATTTTGAGAAGAAGTCTAAGTTAAAAGGTGATGAAGAACATTATTATGAGTATATGAAATCGAAAAATAAGTTAAATTCTATCTATGGTATGACTGTAACTAACATTCTTAATACGGAAATTGAATACCATGACGGCGAGTATACAGAAAAGAAAATGACTGAAGAAGAGATGGAAGAAGCACTAGACAAGTACTACAAGAACCACCGTTCTTTCCTCAATTACTCATGGGGAGTTTTTGTTACTGCATATGCTAGAAGAGAACTAGAAGACGGCTTGAACATTGCAGGACTTGACACTATCTACTGTGACACCGATTCAGTAAAGTATATCGGAAATCATGACAAGGAATTTGAAGAATATAACAGGATACTGAATAAGGAATGTGAAGAAAGAGGAATCAAAAATTATGCTGAAGTCAATGGAAAAAGATATTATATGGGTATCTTTGATAAAGAAAAAGGATATGACGAGTTCATAACACTTGGTGCAAAGAAATATGCTTTCATGCAGAACGGCAAGTTAGGTATCACAGTATCAGGTCTTTCTAAGAAGAAAGGTGCTGACGAACTAGAAAAGAAAGGTGGTCTTAGAAGATTCCAAAGAAACGAGGTATTCTACAATTCAGGAAGAACCATAGCACAGTACAATTCAGAAAAGGTTCATGATATAACGGTTGACGGTTGTACGTTCAGTACTGCAAGTAATCTAGCAATCGTTGATACAACCTATACATTAGGTATCACAGATACAATGCTAGATATAATTGAAAGATTACAAGGAGATAATGATTATGAGTAAGAAAAAATCAATGGCAAAAAGAATTGAAAAGTTTGAAGAGAAACAGAGGGCTAAGCAGGAAGAAAGAACTAATCGAATTATCGAGCTGAAAAGGACAGGTGACAAAGAAGCACTTGCTAGAGAAGTGAGACTTATGAATAAGAGACTGAATGAAAGATTCAGACAGATTGAAAGAAAGAATAAAAATCCTGAAAAGACAACTGCTTATATGTATGCACAACGTGAATTAGGTACTGAAAAACCACGTTATACGGAAAGCATGAATAAGATAATGGAAATGGATATCAATACACTATATGAAAGTGCATTGGGAGTATCAAGAAAGTTAGGTAGTAAATCAGCGTCTTTATCAGGTCTTAAGTACATCAATGAAAATCGTGTTCAGGGCGCTATTGAAGGAATAAAAACACAATTAGGTATCGACATTGAAGACAGTAAAGAGTTCAGAAGATTCTTAGAAGAGAATGTCAATGAAATGGTGGATAACAATATTGGTTCAGATGTTATTTTTGAATTATTCTCTATGGCAATGCACAAAGAAAAAGGAATAGAAACCCTAGATAAGATGTGGAAGGAATATGCTTCAAGGGGTGAACGTATAGATACGATTGCAATGAAGAAATGGTTAAATAAATAATAATTACATATTGACATTATACTGAAAATATAGTAATATTAAGGTACAGAAAGAGAGGTGATAGTAATGACATATAAAAGTCCAACCTTAAGAAGTGCAACATATGTAGAGATTGCTTCATATCTAGGTATCAGTAGACAGGCAGTAGGAAATAAGATGCATGGTACTAGTGAGTTCACTCTGAATGAAGTACTTAAATTATATGATGTATACGGTATCACTATGTGGGACCTGAAAGACATTGTAGAAGAAGAAACACAAGTATATGAAGAGAGGAAGAAATCAGGATTATGGAAAAGACAAAAATAACATTGTATGACATTCTCATGATGTGCCCTAATGAAGAACTAATAGATATAGTATTCAATGGCTACAAGGTAGTAAATTGTAAACCAGCAGGAGATATCTGCGACCTATTCGCTATTCTAGATGATGAAATTCTAGATAGTTTAGTATTCAGAATAAGAGATGATTTAGGTAGAATCAGAATTGAATCTACTTCACCTGCATTGAAAGAAAGGATTGAAGATTATGAATAAAATACAAGATATTCTAAATCTTTATTATAAGTATGAGTTCATAGAAATAGTAGAACGAATGAATAGTGACAGTGATTCTATTATAAAAGAAGTTATTCTAGAACGTGATTATCGTAAGAATTTACATGAGTTAAATTATGAAGAACTATTTAAACGAAATTTATATGTTGTAGAAGTTCTATCAACAGTAGATAGTGACTTCGGAACACGTACTGTAATAGTAGTAAGAGAGGATAAAAATTATGAGAGTAAATGAAGTACTTAGTAGACTAGATGATTTAGAATTAGTTAAATTAAGCACTGCGGAATTATGTTGGCAGGGTACAAAAATTCAATTAATGCATGATGACAGATTCCATAACAGTAGATGGGGAGATATGCTTGTATCACACTTAGGTTCTATTGAAACTATATTGGGTATGGGAATCTTTATCAAAGGAGAAAAGTTATGACACTAGATAATTTTTATAAAGGTACTTACACCATATTCAGATGTAGAGATTGTAGTATTAGCTAAAGATAAAAGTCATTCTGTAAATGGTTATAAAATGAATGTAATAGTAAAGGAGAAATACTAATGGATTTAGGAACTTATATATGTTTAGGATTTATCGTTATTATGTTAATATTCTTATTAATTGTTAAAATCAGTGAGAAATAGAAAAGGAGAAAATATATGAATAAGGTAATCTTAGCAGGTAGAACCTGCAGTGAATGGAAAACACATAAGTATGGAGATGGAAAGACTTTTGTTACCAACTCTTTAGCAATTTCTGAAGGAAAGGATAAGACAGAATTTGTATCTGTCACTGCTTTTGGAAAGACTGCAGAAGTCCTTTACAAGTATGTGAAGAAGGGTGACATGGTTCTTATTGAAGGAAGCATTCATACTTCAGTATCAGAAAAAGACGGAAAGAAGGCATACTACACTACAGTTGTAGTATTCCGTGCAGAACTCTTACCTAATGCTAGAAAGGGAAAGAAAGAAAATGGTGAAGAAGATATCCAATTCTAATATCTACTTCAATGTTTGGGATAGGATACATTCTTATCCCAATTTTCTTTTGTATATCTTTGTCGGTGGTCGTGGTACAGGTAAGACTTATGGCAGTCTGAAGGAGTTTGCCATAAGGGCACACACCACCAGAAATAGATTCATATACTTAAGACGAAGTGAAGTAGAAGTAGAGAACTGCTGTTCTCCTGTCTCTAATCCCTTCAAGGCAATCAATGCTGACTTGGGAACGAATATACAGTTGAAGGTTATTAAGGATATGGCAGTCATAACAGACAATGAAGATGAAGATAACCCTGAAATCATAGGATATGCAGGAGCATTATCTACGTTCGGTAAATTCCGTGGTATGGATTTTAGTGACGTTGAGTACATAGTCTTTGACGAATTTATCAACACTAACCCTATGAGCAAGATGAAGAATGAGTTTATGCTTCTTATGAATGCTATTGAAACAGTCAATCGTAATAGAGAGTTCAATGCTGACGGCACTGTAGATAACTCTAAGTCGGTTAAGGTTATCATGCTATCTAATGCGAATACTCTTGATGATGATATACTGCGTACTCTTAACATACCTGAAGTAATAAGACAGATGAAGATTAATGATGAACACGTTTATATTGACGAGGAACGTGGTATCTATTATGAAGACCTGAAGAATAAGAACTTTACAGATATGAAGATGAAAACAAGGCTATATAAACTGACTAAGGGTACTTCATTCTATGATATGTCACTAGAGAATGACTTTACAAGTGACTACTTCGGTGACTTGAAGAAAGTTAATTATAATCAGTTAACCCCTGTATGTAGTTATAAGGATATGTATTTTTATAAACATAAGAGTAAGGATATTATCTTTGTATGCAGAAGAAAGGCACAGTGCGTGCACTATGACGAGCAGACCCTGAAGTCGTTTAAACTTGACTTTTGGCACTACTTGGAATCATACAGAAGCAGGGGTAATATGTTTTTTCAGGATTACAATATCAAACTTGACTATATGCATATAATGTAGTATATTTAACTTAGGTGGGTTACATAATCAGGGCTCAGAAGGCTTGTAACAGGGTGATTCCCTCATTGCCACCTTAAATTTCATGTAAAGGAGACAAATTATGGACGGAAAAGATAACGGACAGTCACCTGAACCTGAAACAACACCACAAGGAAAAGTGGAAGAAACAGGAACAGAGGATATCAAAGCTAATCCTGCGTATATTGCAATGAAAGAAACGCTTGATAATCAGACTGTAGAATTAGAAAAACTACAGAAGCAGGTTAAAGACCTGCAGGTAGAGAAAGAAAAAATGGCTTTATCATATGGACTTGAAGACAAGAGACAGGAACAGTTAGACAATGCATGGCTTGGGTTCTCTAGATATAGTCATAACAAGAAATAAGGAGATGATTATTTATGGCTTTAACGGCTAATCAGATTTACTCAATCGTAAATGAAGTGGCTTCACAGGCAATGGGATCTAGTACTATTAAAGTTGTAGACAACGCAGGACTTATTGCATTAGGTAATACAGTACTTGGCAGTGACGCTACAAAGAATAACTTCATTAATGCATTGACAGATAGAATCGGTAGAACTATCGTTTCATTCCGTGCTTATCACAGTCACTTTCCTGACTTTGAACGAGATTCAATTGAATGGGGTAATATCCTACAGAAACTTAAAATCGGAATGCCAGATGCTGAAGAAGACCAGAGTTATAACTTAAAAGATGGTAGTTCTGTAGACCAGTACAAAATCAATAAGGCTAAGGTTAATCAGTTATTATTCACTACAGAAACACCATGGCAAACTCATATTACTGTACATCTAGACGAACTAGAAAAAGCGTTCATTGATTCTAGTGCAATGGGTTCTTTCATTTCAGGAATGTTCGGTGAGGTTCAGAATAGAATTGAATTGGCTATGGAAAACTTATCTATGGACTGCGTCAACAACTACATGGCAGAACTTATTAAAAGAAAAGAAAGTAAGGGTAGTAGAGTTATTAACCTAGTTAGTGAATACAAAGAAATGACAGGTGTTGACCACACTACTAATCCTATTAGTGCTTTAGATGATGAAGAATTCCTAAAATATGTTGTTAGAAGAATCAATTCAATATCAAGCACTATGGAATACATGACTAATGGTTTGTATAATGATGTTGTAGGAGATGAAAATAACATTCCATATAGTAGACACACTCCTAAATCAGAACAGAAATTAATGTTATTTATTGAAATGGTTAATTCTTTAAAGACTAACATTAATTCTAAGGCTTTCAACATGGAACAGGTGGCTATTGATATTCCTTTCACTACTGTACCATTTTGGCAGTCTATTGAGACACCTGCAGGAATCAACATTAAGCCTGCTTCTGGTGGAACTGAAATATCAGAGACATTAATCATGGGTATAATGTATGATAGAGAAGCAATGGGAACGTACAAAAAGAAGTATAACTCTATCACTTCACCTATTAATGCAGCAGGACAGTATTACAATGTGTTCTACCATATGATTACAATGTATTTCAATGACTTATCAGAAAATGCAGTTATTTTCTTACTTGCGTAAGTAGGTGATATTATGGACGTAACGGCTTATACATTCTTCAACAAAAGAAAGAACAGTACTAAACGCCCATCAGGTGGACATAAGAGAAATGTCGTTCTATTGGACGACGTTTCTTTATATTCACCTGTATTCCAAAGTGAATATTGGGATTATAATGATAACTACTGCATGTGGGCAGGAAGATTCTATTATGTTACAGATGTAGTAACTTTAAGACAGAACCTGTTTGAAGTGCATTGCGAAATCGACCCTTTAGCAACATGGAAGGATGATATCACGGCAACTACTGCTTTTGTAACTTTCAGTACGAGTGACTATGATATTGGTATTCCTGACTATAGATTAAGTAGTGACCCTATAACTATCACCAAGAGCACTAATAAGGAAGTATTTGCAGGGCTAGGAGAAGACTATGTTGTATCATATGTAGGAACTTTGAGTGCTCCTTCTGTAGGACTTACTGAATCACAGTTAGAAGGATTGCAGGGGCAGATGATGTCTGAAAAGTGCGTAAAGACTATTGTAAAATGGGTTAAGTCTAATGTACTTGAAGGTGATTCACAATCTTTTGAAACTTCTAACTTGTTATCAGGTTTAATGGGGAATACATCTAACTCAATCACAAGATGTATCTTTACACCAAAACTACATTCTACAGGAAGTTCAGGAGATATAGTTTTAGCAGGTGGGTACAACACAAACATTGCAGGTGTCAAGCCTTCTCATTCTTATAGTGAAACTTATTCTTTATCCATTCCATGGGCTTTCCCAACAGGTGACTTTAGAAACAGGGCTCAGTTTACTTCATTATCTATATACTTGCCTGGTTATGGTTTCTTAGCACTCAATGCAGATAATTACCAGGGTAAATCTTCAATATCTGTTCAGGCAACACTTGATTCTTTTGTAGGTGAAATCACATATCTAGTAGGTGGTAATGCTAAGGCAACGTGTTCTATTGCATATCCTGTTCAGGTCGGTACTTCACAGGTAGGGAATATTCCTAATGCAGTAACAGGTGTTGCACAGGCAGTCACCGGTGCTATGAGTGAAAACCCTGTCGGTGTTGGAATGGGGGCTTTTAATGCAGTTAGGAGTTTGATGTCTACAGACGCTTCATCAGTAGGAAGTGCAGGTGGTAGCAGTGCTTTCAGTTGTCATACAAAGATAACTATTGTATTGAATGCTCATAACACAAATGTTGACCCTTCAAGTGTGGGTGCTACTATTGGAAGACCTTTAAATGCAGTAAGAAATATCGGCAGTCTAAGTGGATATGTACAGACGGCAGATGCAGAAGTACCAACAAATGCTCCTGACGAATATAAAACAGTTATTAATGATTCTTTGAATGGGGGTATGTACCTTGAATAATGAAATGATGAGATATAATGACTTGGTGAATAAGTATAATCAAGTCAAGCCTACAGATGTGCAGATGAAGGATTCATTGTCATACTGGCACTATTATAATGCACTCCTTCATTTATGCTATTCTATATTTGAATTTGAAAATCTCCCTGACAATTGGGACAGGGATTATATGCTGAACCAATTATTCATAAGAGGTGGCTTCTGCGTATGTAAGACAGAGTTAGGGGTGCTTCCTTTAATGTGTAGTACTTCTTACTATAATGTATATAACAAACCGACTAAGTGCTTGATTGCCAATAACGTGCTAGGTTCTTTTGAAAAGACTATTGGTGTGGATTGCGTATATGTCAACCTTGGGTGGGAGTTTGATTCATTTATTAATCTTAATATGGTGATTAATATGTATGCAGGAAAACTTGCTAACTGCGACGGAGCTATTGCTACTAACCTTATCAACTCTAGAGTTGCACTCCTATTTGTAGGAAATGATAATGCAGAAATAGCTTCTATGAAGAAAGGTTATGACAACTTCACTAAGGGTGACCCTGCTATATTTATCAAGACTAAGTCTACAATCAATAAGCCTGACTTATTCTTCAACAATGTAAAGAACACTTATATTGTAGATGAGTTACAGGATTCTAAAGATGATATCTACAACGAGTTCTTAACATATATCGGTATCAGGAATGCGAATACAGACAAGAAGGAAAGACTGAATGTTGATGAAGTAAATGTAAATAATCAGTCTTGTAATTCTCATGTCTATTCATGGTTCTATAATGTCAAGAAAGAGATTGACCATGTGAATAAGATGTTCGGATTAGACATCAAGGTAAGACTAAACCAGCCTAAGGAAGAAAGGAGTGTTGATGATGAACCTAAACAACCTAATGAAACTGTATGATAATGATTTATTTGATGATATCTTGTTACCAGAAGGAATTAATCATGATACAGTTGTTAATACAATCCTAATGGAAAGTGCTTTAAACACTCCTATGTACCCTGAACATGACCTGTTTAAGATGATGATTCAGAACTTCTTCCGTAAGTACTACAACAACTTTGACAGGTACAACAGGGCTATGAATGAAGAGTATACACCTAATGAGAACTACCATAAGACAGATGAACGTAATATACGTGATAATGTCAACAAGGTGCAGAACTTAGACGGAAAGCAGGTAAACTCTTTAAATGAAGACGGAGAGACTGAAAATTTCAGAATGGCTTTCGATTCAGGGGAGTATAAGAAGACAGACAGAGGAACTAGCAGGACTACTAACAATGATACATATACACAGAATGATAAGACTACTACTGACAGTAACAGGAATGGTACTATTATCACTAATTCTCATGGGCTGACAGGAGTTTACACCAATCAGAGACTTGTTGAAGAAGAGATTAAACTACGTTCAAAATATAATGTATATAAGTATATTAGTGATTTATTTTATGATGAATTTATGATAAAATGTATGTAGGAGGAAATGTTATGAGTTATTTATATGATTTTCCACACACACGTAAATATGATGATGATTTAGGATTCCTTATTGAATATTATAAGGAATTAAAAGAAGCCTATGACGGAACATGGGCTAGAATAAATGAACTTGCAGATTATCTAGAAACACACTTACCTGAACTTGCTAGTAATTATCTAGATACTGCACTTAAAGAAGGTAGAATTGCAGTTAATCTGAAATACAGTGCAGATGATACTTCATTGACATTTAGTTATACTACAGGTTAGGGGTGATATAATGGGTACTTATGATTTTGATAGATTCAAGGATAATTCAAATACTTATCTATGTAAGGATACACAGGGAAGACAGAATTTAGATGATTATAAAGTGGTAGTAGATAAGAAACTACTAGACCTGAAAGAATCTCTTAAGAATAGATATGTTCTTATCGGTGATAGTTATCTTGACGGATATACACCACAGGGACACGTGAATGACTTTGGTGGTAAACTTAAGACTATGCTTAAATGTGCTGACGGAGATTGGTTCCAGAAGTCAAAAGGTGGAACAGGATTTGTAGCTTCTAGTGACGGCAAAACCTTTATGACATTGATTAATGATATATATCCTTCTGTCACTCACCCTGAAACTATTACACATGTAATCTTTGCAGGTGGCTGGAATGACAGTGGCTATACATCAGAGAATATTCAGAGTGCTATTGCAAGTACATATGCTATTGTTATGCAGAAATTCCCTAATGCTACTATGTATACTGCTAATGTAGCTAGTTCTTTCGATAATGCAGAAAAATTATGGTATATCCATGACCATGTAGAACACGCATATTCTTATTCAGCAATCAATAATGAACACTGTGTTCACTTAGGTTACATCGGAAACAACCTGCATGAAAGGGGTATGCTTGCTAATGACGGAGTACACCCTACAGATTGGGGACAAGGGATTATTGCTATATCAATCTTCTATGCTTTAAATGGTGGAGAATATGTACCTGTAGGTAGATTCCATGGGTTTGAATCTACTTATCAAGAAGGTTCACATAATAGCGTTATTGCAGGATATGAAATGTTTTCAAAAGATACTGTTTGTTTATCTATTAGAAATGTATATTTCCACAATCAGGAGAGTATTTCAAACGAACAGGCTTGGGTTGTAGGTAGAATTTCAGACTTATCTTATGTAAGAAGTGGTTATGATACCATGTGCTCAATGCAGGCAGGGGCTATCATCAGTTATGATGGTGGTAATAAATTCATAAATGCTCCTGTTACAGTCGGTATTATGCAGAATAACCTATTCTTTATTAAAATCCATGCAGTTAACAGGGAAGGGACTAACTATGAGACACTTAACAATGTGGCTTATATCAATTTCAATTATGCTACTCTTAGAGTACCAATCAGTTATATTTAAGGAGAAATTATTATGCAGGAAGTAGAAACATTAATTACAACAGTTGGTTTTCCGATTGCTATGTGTCTTTTATTCGCATGGTACATCTATAAACGTGATGAAAAGGATAGTGCTAAGGACTTAGAACACAAGGAAGAAGTGGACAAGTTATCAGAGGCAGTAACTAACAATACAGTTGTTATGGAAAAGCTTTTAAAGGTGCTATCATTGAAAGAAGGTGTTGACGTTGAAGGTAAATGATTTTGTGACTAAGGCTTTAGCCTATGAACAGAGACCTACACTTTATAAGTTAGGTACTTACATGAATAGAAAGAGCGGTAAATACATCTTATGCGACTGTTCAGGACTTATTAAAGGAATCTTATGGGGATATCCTGATAAAGGTAGATATGCTTCTAATGGTGTACCTGATACAAATGCTAACAATATTATTGCTACATACTGTACAGGAGTTACATCTGACATGAGCAAGTTAAGAAAAGGTATGGTTGTGTGGATGTCAGGACATATCGGTATCTACTGTGGTGACGGAGTTGTGGTAGAATCTTCACCACGTTGGGAGAACGGTATTCAGCGTACATACCCTAATGGTTGCCCTGTTAGTAATAAACACCACCTGAACCAAAGAAAATGGACTAAATGTGGATATCTTAAATGGATTGACTACTCAAGTACCAAAGACCTAACTCAGGTGGCGAAAGATGTTATCAACGGAAAATACGGAAACGGCAAAGAACGTATTGACAAATTGACTAAAGCAGGGTACAATTATAAAGAGGTACAAAAGATTGTTAATTCGTTACTACGATAATCCGTTACTGACTAATTCCTATACATATTGAACTTGCTTCCTTTCTGAGATATATGTACCTCAAAGGCTCCTTCCGATGTGAAGGGGCTTTTATTTTGTCTTAATGTGTGACCGGTACCATATTGAAAAGTAAATAAGTAATTGGGGACGATTACGGGAGATGGAAAGCCGCAACCACATCGCGGAAGCCATACACGACGCCG
>OKRW01002474.1_pt1 | contig 13290 bp, 13 predicted proteins | sample 1601151 | NCBI WGS metagenome assembly OKRW01 (sample SAMEA3541471, study PRJEB24748) | human gut metagenome | biome: human gut; feature: human-associated habitat; material: faeces | place: China | collected 2012 | reverse complement strand
TTTTTTATAGTAGAATTTCACTAATTCCGTCTCTCCATCACTGTTCTTCACCTTCACGCAGTCCTTGTCCTTCTGCAACAGATGTCCCAGCGACAGCAGGTTGATTCGGTTAGAAGGATTGAGCAGTTTAAGCATATATTGGCTTTCCAACTCATTGGCCATCATCTCTCGGGGATTTCCCTCAGCCATATTCAGGTTACAAACCAAATGGTTTCGTACCAAAGTACCATACAACTTAATGTTGCCACTGACAATGGATATCACTTGCACATCAGACAGATACCTACGCAGAGATTCTAAAACTTGCCATCCCTGTTCCACATCCACATCAATGTCATCAAACGCCAAGATAAAAGCATCCTTGTCCAATATTCTCAATGCCTCGCTGATCATCTTTCTCAGATTCTCCTCAAAATTGTTGGAGTCCATCACCTTTGCCAATCCTGTGTGCATCACGTACGCCTCGTCCTGCCACATCGCATTGTCAAAGTCTTTACCAACATGATCAATGGCAACAAGACCTCTGGATATTTTTTCCATCAGTTTGTCCCATTTTCTTTTCTGTTGATAAGAGTCCACTGAACTCTGACATTCACGCTTTTTCAACACCGACTCAACTTTCTGCTGAATCATCGAAATCACACTGAGTATGATGGGTTTCTTATGTTCCACCAACGTTGGATCAATCATCCTCAGCACTTCTGCGTTTTTCAGTTCTTTCTGGCATTTAGTCAACAGGCTTACCATAAACGAAGTCTTACCAGAACCTCTGTCACCAAAAACGCCGATAGTACGGTAGAGATGGCTCAAGAACACACCAGAGTTCTCCTTCACGCCAGTATTCTGCAACTGACAACGAATAATCTCCATAGCCTTATCCAAATCTTCCTGATGTATCTGCTGGTCATCTGTAAAAGCATGAGCATACAGGCTATTGTCCAAGTCTATGATAATTGTCTTATTATCTGCCATAATATTGATAATAGAAATATGAATGTTAAAAATTATACATCACTTATATAAGAAAGGCTACTCAGCGTAAGGGGTTACTTTAGGTACGTTAAGCCCTAAAATGAATGTTTTTTTTATCTTACAATAAGAATCGTTACGCAAACAATGAAGCATCTTGTTATAGCTTATTTTTTGTTCTTTACAGAATCCATGAAAGTTCTTGCTCTTGTACTCGGTTCTTGGCAATGATGTTGATATTGCTATCACACTCAAAATTATTGCTAAAATGCTAACCAACAAAGTCAATCTGTTTGCTTTCATAATCTGAAATTTTATTGTTGATATTTGATTCTAATCTTCAAAATAATACCATTAATTTTCTTTTCTATAACTTCGTTCTTTGATTTTTGCGACCTCACATATGAATGGATTAACATTACTATAATTTCCTTTTTTGTCTTCATTCACATTCATAATCAGGCATATAGAACAAAACTGTTTATGTAAACAAGAATTACATTTAGGAAAATCTTTATATTGTAGATTTCTCAATCTCAATACTATAGGATTTTCATCCCATATTTCTTTCAAACTTTGTTTTTCTATATTTCCTAACTTGAGATTCTGCCATCCTTCACAAGGATAAACATCACCATTGTTCGAGACACACAAAGAACTCTTACATACAGGACATATTGGAGTTGAAGAATCTGTTTGCTTGATTTTTATAGACTCTAATTCTGAATTATTCAAAACCTTTGTTTTTTCTATATTTTCAATCTCTTCAGCAGATAATCTACATGATAAATTACTAGAAGTTAAATCATAACTACCATAAAGTGAATAATCATAATCAGCCTCGATATTCAATGATTTAGCAAATTCCAATACACCCTTATAATCACTTTTGTTCTACTTCATAACCGGACAATTTATTTGAATAGGTATATTCCTTGCATGAAGCTGTTCGATTGAATGAAGTGTTTGTTTAAAGCTACCTTTCTTACGGGTTATAGAGTCATGAACACTCTCATCCATAGAATATAACGATGTTTGAATGCTTATCAAAGGATTTGATGCTATTAGATCTATCAATTCTTCTGATAACAATGTTAAATTTGAGAGCAAATTAACAGAGAAGTTATATCTACTGCACTCTAATAAAAAGCGTTTCAAATTCGGGTTTAATAATGGCTCACCACCACTAATCGTTATATTAAGAACATTCATACTACGACATTGAGAGAGAATTCTATCAAATATTTTCTCTGACATTATAGTACATTTATTCTTTTCTGGTATATAGCAATGAACACATCTTTCATTACAGCGACTCGAAATATCAACATGAACACGAGACAAGCTATATTTTGTTCCAAATGTCTCTTCGTATATTGTTTGACTAGTTTGTAACTGAGGAATATTCAACTCAAAAGCTTGTCTATTATTATATGAAAAATAATGCGATACGAAATCTGCAAAATCATGTTCAGCTCCCATAAAGATAAAACCTTTCGAATGCAATTCTTTGTAAAACTCCAAGGCATCTCTACTTATCACAGCAACAGGAACAGCTGAATACAACTTGCTTAAACGAAGAATAACATCATCTAGCTTTTCTGGAATATCCTTAAGGTTAGCATAGAAAACTTTACCTGTATTAGACAATATTAATTCTCCTACTTTCTTGCAACTATGTGAAGCGGTATCATATCCAAAATTACGATTATCTGTAAGATAACCATAAGAAGAATAGGACCGAAACAAAATATATGGCAATTTTTGAACTATCATAGCAATCAAATTGTGAGCGATAGTATAATAACTATCGCTCAGTTTTAACACAAAGCAATCAATTAATGCGTGCCGGAAGGTTTTCTTGTACAAGAAGGTCTTCCACATGGCTTTCTCTGACAATCAGCCATCATAATTGCACTCTGCGCTAGGAATGAAGGTTTTTCGTATTCCATATAATTGATGTTTGTGGCCGCTCTATATCCACTATCCCTCGTTGAGTAGCCGGTGAGTACGAAGAGTGTATTTATAGTATTTCATCAATTTAGTGTCTCCACTATATTACAAGCTACCTTATTTTCCAAATTCCTTAATTCTCTGTTCCTCTTTTAATGAGCAAACAAGCAGTTGTCCATTCTTCTCGTTTACGATATAGCCATTCAAACCTTGAATTACCACCTTACTTTCATCGGCTGCATGAACTACGCAGTTCTTGCATTCATACAATCGGATGCCCTTACCTACGCTGCGGTGATATAGCCATGGCCTGTTTCAGGGCGGCTTGGCCTGATACCGATGGTAACGATGGCGTTCTTATCGGAAGTATAGTTCAATGCCTTGCTGAGCCCTCGCTGATACTCCGTGGTATTAATGACGAGGGTGACAGAACAGATTGGCTTCAATCTATCTACTGTCAATTGAATTATGGAACGACCCACACCCTTCACATCTATGAACTGCTTTGGGTAATCGGGAGTTGACATAGGCCAGAAGTGGCTAGCGCATTGAGGTTCATATGCCTATCGCCCACGTGTTTTTCTCTTTGCTACTTACCCTACAGCAGATTCTGATTTCAGCATACTAATCAATTGACCTAGGCGTATGATGAGTTCATCACCTCTAACCTTTTTAAATACTAAACTTTCTTTTATTTCTTTCTCATTTGTCTCTATGTACTGAATGAAATCAGAAATTGACACACCAGCACCTGGCTTAGAAAAGAGTGACCATATTCGGCAGATGTTCAATTTCATATTAGAGAAAATCAATTCTAAAATCAATCGTTCATCGTCTTTCTTAACTATGCAATCATCGTCTGTTTGAGTCGCATTTGATAAATTATCGAAATATTTGCGCAATAAGGTCTGGATGTTCTCTAGATAGCGAACTACCATCTGCTTGCGTTCATGAGATTCTTGCATCATCAGTGGATCATGCAAAGCTGACATTGTACGAAGTAAATTAAAGAGGGTGTTTTCTAACCGCAACTTATTCTTAAACAATTTCTGTTCTGTTTCTAAGCAAGATAAGGAATCTTTAATCTCATGCTCTTTGTTTTCAATCTGTTCTTTCGATTGCTTATATTCCTCCTCTATTTTTTTCCATTTCTCCTCATAGTTTCTTGAATCCAGATATTGCTTGATACCTGACAAAAGAAGTATTAAGGATAGTATGGCTAGCCAAAAGCCTACCCATGCATTCAATCGATCAATTCCTATATTGATTTCTGCCTGATATTGACTACGTACATCCTCCAGTACATGTTGGATGGAATCTAATCGCTGGGAATACTCTTGCATCGTAATAGAATCCTTTGGTGTTATCTTAATTGGTATCACCATCTGGGTTCTCTCTACACATACCTTATCTCTCATCGGTTTCTCCGCTTCCCAAAAGAAAAGGATGGCAAGAATTATCAACAAGAGAAATAATAGAAATTGTATTATCGTTATATGATTACATTTACTTTCTTCCATTATTTAAACTATTATAAATACTCTTATAACCATTCTGATTTTTAAGAGATGAATTATATTCTCCTATTTCTTCTAAACGATAGATTCTTCCAACAATCAGAGGAAAATCATCGTTACGCATACTATGCAAATCTTTCAAAGACAAGCCTATATAACCTCGCCTAAATGATTCTATCACTAACTGATCATGTGACAACAATATCAACTGTAGCTCCTTTTCAAATCCATTTTTTAAGACTTGATCATTATAGGTTTTCTTAATAAAATAGGCATAATCCTCTAACTTGATACTATTTTCAAAATCACTGGCATTGAATATATCATCAATAACAATAGGGACTGACACATGATTTTTCACCATCCAATGATATGCGATAGCAATCTTCATAGTTACGCAATATAACTTGAAACGAAACTCATTAAAATAAAGATGAGGAGTTGTTTGATATCCCCCACCCAAATGAGCCGTAATCAGTACATCTAAACTACTCAGATTATTGGTGTTTATAAATTCATACTTCTCGCCATGATTAGAAAATTCAGATAATATATTAAGGACACCCATGCCATATCTATCAAAAAAATCCCTCACTAACTGGTTTTGTATATTTTTTAATATCGTTTCTACTTCTTCTAGTAAACCAATATTAGCCTCTGTATCTTGGCTTAATTCGACACCAATTTTACTTTGCTCTTCTATAACCTTCTTTTGCTCTTGCCCCAACAATAATATAGTTTCAATTTTACTTTCTCCTCCCTTTATGTTATTTACTTCTTTGGCAAGCCTTTTGTACAGTTTAAACAAGCTCTCATAGATTTCCCGAATATGCAATGGAACTGATTCATGATTATCGAGTAAAATCACATGCCCTAAATCCCTATGACTAGGCAGTTTTTCGAGCCTTTCAATCTCATCCCATTGGGTTTGAAATAAATGATGTGGGACTGTTGGATTCTTGATAGTCTCCAAAGAAGAAGAATATAATTTCAATTCTTCCTCATGCTTACTTGGTTCATAATCAATTAATGCTTTCATCAAATCGGAATATTCTTCCGGCGTTAACGAAAATTCAGTAACCTCCCCGTTTATTATTTCTTTTCTTTTTTTCCGTAAACTAGAAATCTTTTTTATACCTTCCTCCAAGCGTTCATATCCCATCTGCTTTAATATCCAGTGAAAAAGATTTTTATCTTCCTTCATTGCCTGGATATCCAAATCCGAGCAAAAGAAAGCTGGAACCGCCAAGAGTTCGCTTGACACCGAACTATTAATCAAATTCTCTTGTTGTCCATTATGCAACTTATATATCAAAGACCATGATTTTTCACTAGTTGAAAGCATTTGACCGAAGCCAAATGTGAGATAACTATCTTCATCATCGGTCATCTTCGCTGCATAGCTCGAAGTACCGGTATATATTTTCTCCAGTGCGGTGAACAAAGTACTCTTACCACTTCCGTTGTTTCCGATAAGGAACAGGGAAGAGGGCCTATCCTTGTCATCTTTAAAAGACAGTCCATAGCGTTCCCTCTTGGGATAAGTGCGAAAACAAGAAAACTTCAAATAGTCAATTCTACAGTCTGGGGTAACTATATGATCATTAAAAGGAGCATGTTCTTTTACCAGATCTGGGAATCGCGGTTCTGGAGAATCTGTCGTGCAAAGGTTACGGATAATGTTTTGAATATCCGTTTTCTTATCTTTGATACTTTTCTCTACGACCGATAAACATAAAGGGTGCATCATGAGATATTAATGTAAAATGACGTTCTTGATATAATTCTTAATATGAGCAACAAACGTCTCATTTATAAAGGGAGTACCGTGTTCCTGACATTCATCGGAGAGCAAATATTCTTCAAGTTCTCCACTCTGCATTTTTTTCAACTCATCCTTATCCATATTTTGAATATATTCCTCCAGTTTAGCCAAACCTAAATCAAAGGGGAGACATATCAAGCAAATCAGATGAAACAGTTGACGAATCTTCCAAAGTGATGATTCCAATCTACTATCTATACAGGAATCAGGGTCTAACAAAATCGCTTTAGGCATCTCATACTGTAAAAGCGAATTAGAATATGCAGAAATGATGTCGTCTAAATATTCTTTATCATGTACACCACCATTCTTCTCATCCAAAATTTTATCCAGATTTTCTTCTATCTTTAGACTCACATATTTCACCTTTTCATCTATATCCTTTACTGAAAACAAATCTCGCAAGAAATAGTTTATCGTGTTCTGATATATATAAAAAACCGATGATGTATTGCCTATCTTTTTAAATATAAGCTGGATATAAGTATCTATATCGCCCACCAAATCCTCACTCAATGTGGTATATAGTGAAAACTCCTTATCAGCAACACCAGGCGAGATTGTCAGCTGCCGATTATCATTCTTAAGAAGGTTCTTACTAACCAAAAAATCTATCAGATTGATTTGGATGGCACGATCTCCTTCATCCATACATCCTTCTCTTCGCTGCTGCAATCCTAACCACAAAGTAAAATCCTCTTTGTTTATCTGCAATGTACATTTATGCTCTTCATTACGGATACGATCTTGAAAGTGAAGAAAGACGGCCGTAAGGATACCTTCCAAATTTTTTCGGAGGACTTTGCCGATTCGCTTATCTTCATCAGTTATAAGCATCTTCTTGAAAACATGAATCACCCATCTTCCCCAATGGCTGATAAGCACATCTTCATTCTCTCCAGTTCTTAAAACTCGCACCCAATTTAAATTATCAGAATTGATTATATATTGAGGAACGATGCTACCATTATCTATCTGAATATCTACCCATTGATGAATCCTAGCATAATTTATATCCTTAGACTCCAGCCTATCCGCATAATCCCAAAGGCTTTTCCACAGATACTGATAGGTATATCCAAAAAGAAGGCGGCTCTGACGGTTCACCTCTACATACCGTGAGGCTCGTTCTATCATCATTGATTGGTTAAAGAACATAGCAGATAAGGCTTCTGATAGAGAAACACTATTTATCACCTGTACCATATTGGTCATTGACAGCGTTTTTGCTTCCTGATTCGATAATCGTGATGACTCAAATACTATGTGATTTGACAACTCTTCTTCTCTTTCCGCATTAGGAATAGTAAAATACATTTCCTCTTGCATTACAAGATTCCAAGCCTTTGCGATACTCTCTACCAAGGTTTTATTTCCCACCAGATAATATAGATTGAGCGTATCAAGATGTTGATCAACAAGATCACCAGCCACCTTGCGTAAAGCATCTACCACCTTATCTTTAAAATTCAGAAATGTATCTATAGAAGAAAAGTAATTGAGCAGAACCACACCAGTGCGCACCAAATTACGATTATTGACAGAATGATCTTCGAATTGTTCATCTACCTTGTTTAACAATCCAACAACCTCCTGCCATCTATCGTTTACTGCCACATCTTTTCCAAATCCTACAAATCGGAAAAGCTTAAGATTGGTATTTACCAATTCTGGAGCAATGGCTACTACTGATACACGATTGCCCTTAACAAACATTCTCAGTTTGCGGAACGTAGCGCTCTTGGGTTGTGACAATATCACCGATATACTTGGAATGCCTAAAGGATCATCTATTTTATAAACCTTATCTTCCCCAAAGTTCTCCTTCAAGAGAGATAAGAATAGGTCAATATCTACCTCTTTTGTAGAAGTAAAGGAAAATTCTGGGAATTCTACTTCCAGAGACTTACCCAGACTCCGCAAGTTCTTCATCATTTCCTTGACAAAGAAATGACCATAACCTGGGCGTATCTGTTGATCGGCATAAACTGGTATAGAACCAAAATCCAAAGAATCCTTGTCTTTTATACAAGTATATATGCCTTGGATTTTAACTCTATTAGTCAGAGCAAACATCTTAATATAAGACTCAATCTCATCTTTTAAAGCTAAGACTGTAGAGCCATAATATACAGCATCATCTACGATAAAGATACGATACTCCTTTGTCGATTCCCTGCTAATCTGATCAAACAAAAAAGGCAAGGAATGTTCTGTTATAACAGGAAACTCCTTCAAGCCCTTTTCTTTTCTCAAATATTCGAGAAGTCGTGGACCCTTACGAGATAATGCTATAACAATATCTGTATCCAAAGAAAAAATAGAGGAATTAAGTACCTCTACTAGTTTCTCAAGACTATTTATATAAATCTGTTTATCCATTTAGTAAACCAAGAATACTGCAGCTCACTATTCATCTTCGAGGTAGCCGTACCAGTATTTTTGAATAAAGGTTTGTTTTTTTACAATTATGCGACGGCATAGGATTTTTCGTTACCTTCGCATCCGTACCATCTTCGAATTGAAGAGAAAAGACTATCTGTCTGCAACCAATTGTTTCTTCCCATAGTTATGTGTTAAAAGCGTTTTTCAACACAAGCTAAAGGAACTTTTGCTCTTGTATCACCAGTTTGTTCAATACAGGCAAGAGCTTTTCTATCTTGCGGCACTTCACCTTATTATAATAGAAGTCTATATCGTCGAGGAGGTCATAAGCCTGGTCTTCGGGCATATCACCACCATAACCGCCAGCGACAATCGTTATGGCGGCTAGCTTGCGAGCATCTAAGTGGATGTGGAAGTCGTACGTGCTTCGAAGTAGCATTGGAGAGGACTATTTTGTCTTCGGAAGGATGCTAATAGAAGAGGTCGTCTTCAGGGCGATTATTCTTAGCCCATTGTTCTTCTAACTTACCGAGTATTTCCTTTCGAAAGGAATTTCTTTCTTCTATATTCATTGTTATCATATTTTTATTGTTATCATAATTCTTTTATATAACTACTCAGCATCCCTATATGGGCATGAGTAGTTTCTGAAGGCTTCATCATAACTATAAGGATCATGCTGCATTTTTTCACGGATGATTCCTGCCAAGCCCTCACGACCATTACGCATATCAGTTGGTGTGGAACTCAAATAATAAGTTGTTCGAGAAGTGAAGTTCAGCATGGCTATGACATTTTACGCAGCAGTTCTGCAACTGCAAACAGGTTAGTACACTTGATTTCCATCTCATCACCTGTCGGAGACTTCAATATCAGTCTCTCAACTTGCCAACCTGCAGGAGTTTGTTGCTCGGGAACAAAATTTTCCTCAACTGTCAAAGCGATAAACTCACCTTCGCACAGCTTCTTGTTTTCATTTGGTTGAAGCTGATTTGTACGATATGATTTCTTAAACTCAATGAGCCTGTCATAATCCACTGCCTCATCCTTACAATACTTGCGCAAGCTACGACCTTTACGGTTTTGGTTGTAGTCCTGCATCACTTTTTCGAAATATTCTTTGCTTTCCATTTTATATGAATTTTTAAACGGCTGCAAAGATAATATTTTTCATTCAACCCACCTTACGCTGTCTTGGTGGTTTACCCACTGCTTTCTAATATTCTTAAAGCATACAAGTCAAATTGATAATAGTAACCACGAATGGTATCTATAGCTGTTCTATCTTTTGCCATAATAAATTCAATACTTATTTTTCAATATTCAATGTATTTTACATTATGCATCAACCTCTCAAACTCTTTCGATCAAGGGTATCATCCAAAAGTTGTATGAATTTATCTGGGGTGATTTTTTTATCCAAACCTATTTTAAAGGCTGCCTGTTGTGAGTAATTAACATCATAATGGTAACGAGGATGTTGCTTTGGAACCCCCTTTTTGGCAGCTTCTTTAAAACCATCTATGTCATCATCATATCTTATATAGCCCAATTCATAAGTCATCAAATATCTAAGAATATGCCAAAAATCTTTAGAAAATTCTTCCTCCCTTTCAAATATGGGCGAAAAGAAATCAAAGCTGCTATTTTGATTAAAGTCTTCAGATTCTATAACCGTACACAGATTTGATATCATTGCAGGACTTATATCTATACCATCCAAATCAAAATGAATTTTTTGATTACATTCTGTATGAAAAGGAAAGGCTATAGAATACATTTTCTTCTCCTTACAAAAGAATAATCTATTCATGTCATTTACAGCTAACACCATGATATTATCAGCATGGTCTACCGTTTCATTTTGCATCATATATCGACAAGATTCAAGAACAACCAATAGCAAACTTCTCCGATCCTTAATCAGTTTTTTAGGAAAGGCGATTTCATATAAGTTACCTATCACTTCATACAATAACTTTTTCATGAATAAAAAGACAAATTTGTTTTTACAAATTTTCTAATCATATCTTTATCAAACTTATCAATTGGTGTTGTATCTAACGCCTTTGTTATTTGCTCTTGTTTCCGAATATCTGTTATTTTAAATTCTGCAAAAACATCATCTAAGATTTCTTGATAAGATTCGGCTTGGTCTGCCTGTAACTCCAATATCTGACGATTTATATTATGCTGCTGTTCTTCTGTAGGGATATGAGTTCTCACACAATTGTTCTCATTGATATACTGTATACCTGCATTAAACACATCAAGCAAATCATTAGATGTTACAAGTAGGTATGATTTGATAAAAGACCTTGTCAGCATCGTATATAGAGAGTTACGATATTTATGTTGACCTAAGATCTTCTTTGTTATACATATCACGAAAGGAAATTCTAATCCTTTCACGTTATTTGCATTCGTTATATAAACAGAATCTTCGGTAGCAGATTTTGTTTCATACCCACGCTTTACCAAATAACCAAATTCCTTATTTATGGCATTGCTCAATTCATCCATATAATTATAGATGTCTTTGGAATCATCCACATATATGATCGCAATATCACCAGGAACGACATCAGGATTTTCATCCTGTATCTCATGAATTATCTTCTTCACTCTTCCTATTGTGGAATCATTGATAATTACCAAGCTCTCATCTGCCTGAATACCATTAAAGCGATTTATTGGCAATCTCGAAAGCCTCAAATATCCCTTTTCTGCATAATTAGTTTTATATCCCAAGTTTTCCCATCCTTGCTTATCAAACCAATTAAGTTTATTCTCTTCAAAAAGACCAAGTCCTACAGCATGAGCAAACATCAATGTTCGAGGATCTGTTCGGTAGCATCTATTCAAGACGATATCAACACCCCACTTCTTCTTTTTAACAGAACCAAAGATGTCTTGAAAGACATCGCCTGCCATATAAACTTTATGCCTAACCACTTTTTTACATACCTCAAAGAATACTTCTGGAAAATCTTGACTTTCATCCACCAAAATATAATCAAAACATGGCTTAAAGTTTTTGTTAGGAATTGCATTAAGCGCATCTAAAACTTTTGAATAAATAAACTGATAATCAATGCCTGGCGAATATCTGTAAAAAGGTATATCATAAGTATTACATAAATATGAATATAAGCCTGAATCAGGATTGCTTTTAGAGCCCCAAGCCCTTGCCATCCATAACCTATCTCCCCATTTTATTTGTTTGCGGACACTCATAAAATCGAAGAAACGGGGGATTCTTTGGCGTAATTTATCCGCCAACGCTATATTATGACAAGTAAAAAATATCTTGGATTCTGCTTCATTAACATACAAATCCTTTAACTTATGGAGAAGTAGCTCCGTCTTTCCTGTTCCAGACAATCCTTGGACGGAAATCATTTTCTTTATGGCATAATTTCTAAAAATGAATCTCGTTTGTTCACCATCAAAGAGGATAATATTCTTTTTTACTTTTTCCAATAGGGTTGTTGGTTGCACAGCACCTATTTTTTCAATATCATTAATACTACCTGTCAACAAAGAAATTAACAAATCAGCCTTTCTTGCCTCATCACCATGTAATTTTGTCTTAGCAAATAAATCCTCCAAGTCAAAATTAGCATCATTATATTGCACCTTTTCCACTATTTCATCTTTCCATTTTCGAGCACGACCTATAAATTCCAGATACTTATACTTATCTGACATTGAATTTAGGTCTTGGATTACATCTTCAACATAATCCAAAAAAGATTCTTCCTCATCGGAAAGATTAATGAACAACAACTTATGAGATGGAACTAACACTATGAGTGCCCTGTCTTCATATTGATATTCATATTTTTCTCCTAAAGGAGCTGTTATTATGTACATTTGAAAATCAGCATGAGTGTTGGCATATTTTTCAAAAATCCCAATCACAGGCTTATTCAATGCATTTTCCTTTATCTGCTTATAAAACAAATCGTTTCTCATAATAGCAATAAATATTTAGTATTCATTATCTATTTTACACTCAAATAAAATATGACAAAGCATATCACCACGGCTCAACCTACCACATTATATATTCCGAAGGTAAACTACCAATACAGCGTGCCCAATATTTATCAGTGGGTTAGCTGTACCAATAGTAAGCGGTCACTTTAGGTATGTTAAGCCATAAAATGAATGCTTTTTTATTATCTTTTAAGAAAAAATCATTTGATGTTATGCCCAAGCAGTATCAGTAGCCTGCTGCCATCTATGAGCGAGTAAATCTATCAATTTGTCCTTTGCCGTTTTCTTGATCCTGCGGAACACATCACAAACTCACAGGCTTGGCACTTGGCTTACAATAAGAATTGTTACGCAAACAATGAAGCATCTTGGTATAGTTTACATTTTGTTCTTTACAGAATCCATGAAGGTTCTTGCTCTTGTACTCGGCTCGAAACTAACGAACCATTGAGGCATAGTACTTTCCTTCTTCGTTTATATTCATTTTGTCCTAAATTTAAATTCGGGGCAAAGGTATATATTTTTATTAACGTACGCAAGATGGCCCTAAGTGACTGCTTACCGTCTGCGGCAGTATGTAAGGATTCCTTACATACTGATATTTCGTCTAACATCTTTCTCCTTAAAGATGTTACGAAT
>OKRW01002470.1_pt1 | contig 13310 bp, 13 predicted proteins | sample 1601151 | NCBI WGS metagenome assembly OKRW01 (sample SAMEA3541471, study PRJEB24748) | human gut metagenome | biome: human gut; feature: human-associated habitat; material: faeces | place: China | collected 2012 | reverse complement strand
GGAAAAAACCACCCCCGCCACGCCAAACGCGATCAGCCCCACGCCCAAAGCCAGAACCTTGGGCGCGAGCGCCCCGAGATAATCCGGCAGACTGCGGCACGTTTCCGGCGTGCAGCCGTTCGGATACAGAAACTTCGACTTCCTCATGGCCTTTTCATTCCCGCGCAGAAAAAACAGCGCCACGCAGTAGATTCCGCACAGAAGAAAAATCAGGGTCATCATCTGATCCACCATGGACTCAATCGCCTGCGAATCCACGTCCGGTCACCTCGCTTCACATCTGTCTCCATCCATTATACAGGTTTTGCCGCATCCGTCAAACGAAAAAGCGCACGGAGCCGGGAAATCTGAGTGACCGCCCGTTTCCGTGCACGGATAAGCAAATATCAGCCCTTCTTGCGGCTCTTCATCATATCCATGGCCACGGCGAAGATAATCAGCACGCCGGTGGTCACGTCCAGAATGTACGGGTCGATCTTGAAGGCCGTACCGGCGTTGGTGATGAGTACCATCAGCACCGTGCCCAGCAGCGTGCCGGTCACAGCGCCCCGGCCGCCAGCCAGAGACGCGCCGCCGATGACGGCCGCGGCGATGGCGTTCATGTCGTAACCCTCGCCGGTGCCGGGCTGCGCCATGCCCACGCGGGCAGCCAGCATGATGGCGGCAATGCCGTACAGCAGGCCGGCGAAGGAATACACCTTATAGGACATCTGGCGAACCTTGATGCCGCTCAGGCGCGCCACGTCCATGCCGGAGCCCATGACGTACAGGCTGCGGCCGAAGACGGTGTATTTCAGCACCACGAAGATCAATATGGCCACCGCAATCCAGATCAACGCCAGATAGGGCACAACGCCGAAGAGCTTGCCGGTGCCGATGCCCAGAATACGCTCGTCCACAAAGGTCACGTTCAGGCCGCCGCAGAGCAGCTTGACAATGCCGCGAATCACGGTCTGCGTGCCCAGCGTCGCGATCATGGCCGGAACATTCAGGTCGAAGATGATCGCGCCGTTGATCAGGCCGCACAGGGTGGTGACTGCCAGACAGGCCAGCACGGTGAGGATGAAGGGGGTGCCGGTGCGGGTTTGCAGCAGCGCCATGGTCATGCAGCCCAAGCCTGCAATCGCGCCGCCGGAAATATCAATGCCGCCGGTGATGATGATGATCGTCTGCGCGACGGCCATCACGCCGACAATCGCGCCCTGCTTGGTCAGGTTGGTCAGGTTATACATGCTGCCAAAGCTCTTGGTGAAGCTGGAAGCCAGAATGAACAGGATGATGATGATGACGCTCAGCGTGAACTCTGTCCGTTTGAAGATGGAGCTGTCGGCCTTCCCCGAGCTGTTCTTATTGGATGCCATTGGGTTCCCTCCTTATGTTTGTTTCGCCTTTTCAGCCTTCGATGGAAGCCTTGCTCAGCACTTCCTCTTCCGTCAGCGTTTTCAGCGCTTCCTTGTCAAACTCCGCGGTGATGTTGCCCTGCGCCATGACGATCAGGCGATCGGACAGCCCCATGACCTCCGGCAGATAGGACGAAATCACGATAACGCCCTTGCCCTGTTCGGTCAGCTTTTCAATGAATTTGTAGATTTCTTCCTTCGCGCCCACGTCGATGCCGACGGTCGGCTCGTCGAAGATGAACACATCCGGGTTGCAGCACAGGAATTTGGCAATGACGACCTTCTGCTGGTTGCCGCCGGACAGGTTGCCCACCAGCTGCTCCACAGAGGGCGTTTTGACGTTTACATCCTTGGAGAACTTCTTGGCCTGCTCCGTTTCTTTCTTCAGGTTCAGGAAGCCCATTTTGGAAATGGTGTCCATCGCGCACATGCTGATGTTGTATTTGATGGACAGCCCCAGCGCGCAGCCGTCCGCGCGGCGATCCTCCGTCAGCAAGCCGATGCCGTATTTCAGCGCGTCGGACGGGTCTTTGATATCCGCCTTCTGCTTGTTGACGTATACCTCGCCGGTCTCGCGCTTTTCAACGCCGACCAGCGCCCGCATGATCTCGCTGCGCCCCGCGCCCACCAGACCCACGAAGCCCAGAATCTCGCCCCGGTGCAGCTTGAAGTTGATGTTGCGGAAATGCTTGCTGTCGGCGAAGTTTTCCACCCGAAGCAGCTCCTCGCCGGGCTCGAAGTGGCGGATGTTGTAGATATCCGAAACCTCGCGGCCGACCATCTTGGCAATCAGCTTATCCTTGGTCACATCCTCGATGGGCATGGTATCCACGTAGGTGCCGTCCTTGAGGATGGTCACGGAATCGCAGATGGTCATAATTTCTTCCATGCGGTGGGAAATGTAAATCACGCTGACGCCCTGCGCCTTCAGCTCGCGCACGAATCGGAAGAGGATCTCCACCTTGTCGTTTTCAAGCAGCGCCGTGGGCTCGTCCAGAATGACCAGACGGATGTCCTTATTGATGGAAATCTTGCTGATGGTCACCATCGCCTGCATGGCGATAGGCAGCTCGCGGATCTTCGCGGCGGGGTCCACGTGCATTTCAAATTTATCAATGACCTTCTGGCTGTCCTGCTTCATCTTTTTCCAATCGACAAACAGCCCCTTTTTCGGCTGACAGCCCAGAAAATAGTTTTCGGCGATGGACAGATCCGGCGCGATATTGACGCTCTGGTAATTGGCGAATACGCCGTGCTTCTGCGCCTCCATGGCGTCGCTGTTCACAACCCATTCGCCATCGTAGTTCATGCTGATGGTGCCCTTGTCATTGTGTTCAACGCCCATGATGCACTTAATCAGGGTTGACTTGCCGGCGCCGTTTTCCCCGCACAGGGCGCGAACCTCGCCCTTTTTGATTTCAAAGCTCACGTCGTTGAGCGCGGTAACACCGGGGTAAAACTTGCTGACATGCTCAATTTTCAAAATGGTATCCTGCAAAAACTCACCCTCTTTAGCTCTGCTGTTTTCCGTTCCCGGCGCAGCGTCGGTAGCAGAAAGCTCCGGCAACTCGCGCTGCCGGAGCCGTTCAATGTATAGCGATGTTCAATTCAAACCGGCAGGCGCTTGATCAGTTGGCCAGACGCGGGTTCATAATGAACTCGATCTCGGCGCTGTCTATGTTATCGGTGGTGACGATAACCGGCGGGCAGTTGACCTGCTTCTCAGCCTCGGGGTTCGCGCCGGTCACGACCGTGCGGATCGCGTTTTCCATGCACTTGTAGCCCTGCTCGTAAGCGTTCTGCACGATGATGGCGTCGAGGAAGCCGTCGCGGAGCGCCTTGATCTCGATGTCGTCGGAGTCAACGCCGACGGACACGAACTTCTCGCCCAGACCCGCGCCGCGCACCGCGTTGCAAACGCCGTCAGCGGTGATGTTGTTGCCGGAGTACATGCCGATCAGCTCCTTGCCATAGGAGGAGATGATGTTTTCGGCATTGGTCTGAGAGTTTTCAACGACGTTGTTGTTGTAGTAGGTTTCGGTCATCTTCAGCGCGGGCGCGTTCGCGGCGATGTAGTCGCGGAAGGCCTGAATACGGTGATTCAGCGCTTCGTTTTCAACGTTCATGTTCACGCCGATGATGCCGTTATCGGTGGGCACGCCCTTCTTTTCCATCGCGGCGAGGAAAGCCTGACCGGCCAGTTCGCCGATGGTGTCGTTGGAGCAGTAGTAGAACTCGTTGTAATACTGCTCATACGCGCCGTCGTTGCCGGAGCCCAGACCGCAGTTGACGAAGTTCAGCACGATGCCCATTTCAGAGGCTTCGCGCGCCTTCGGCACGGTCGAGTCGATGGACAGGGTCGCGGTCACGATCGCGTTGGGGTTCTGCGCGATGGCGTTTTCGAAGGCCGTGATGTACTTCTCGGTCTCCTGCTCCTCGGCGGGGCCGACGATGGTGTAGTTGACGGTGATGCCCAGTTCCTTTTCCAGATCGGCCTTGGCCTGCAGGATACCGACTTCAACCTGGCTCCAGAACGTGGAGGCGGTAGAGGGGGTCAGGTAGATGATGTCGTAGGATTCTGCCGTCGCCGTAACCGCGAGCAGACCCATCAGCAACACGCATACCAGAGCAAATACGACGGATTTTTTCATGGTGGGGATCCTCCTTTTTTTATATGCAGTCGCTTCTCAAGCGACGGCGATTCAACTTACAGCACGCCCTTTTGCAGGATGATGCAGCCATAGGGCTTGGTCTCGCTGGTGCAGACGGTCACATACGCGCGGCCGGCCTTTTCATAGAACTTGGTGCGTTCGATTTCGCCCACGCAGGAAACGTCGTAGCCGTTGTTGACCACCGCTTCCTTCACGCCCTCCCACACGGGGGAGGATTCCATCACCACGCCGGAATCGGCGTCGGGAACCATGTACTGAATGGGGTGCTTCTCATATTCCACATCCAGCGGAACCAGCTTGAGGATCGCGTCCACCATCTGGGCAGCCTTGGTGCCCTTGGCCTGAATACTCACCGCGTTGGGCGACTTGGTGATCGGGGGATAGAAATGATCGGCGATGACGATCAGATCGCCGTGGCCGGTATCGGCCAGCGCCTTGAGCAGATCAGAACCAATAATCTCGGGAATACCACGCAGCATAGGAATCTCCTCCTCTTTCTTTCATTTCAAATCCCGTCACTCAGGGATGTTCTTCCAGAAACTTGTCGATCTCCGCCCGCGTAGGCATGGAGGGTGTGGTGCCGATGCGCTGCACGGAAATGGCCGCCAGCGCGTTGGCGAAGCGCGCCGCCTCGCCGATGGTCTTGCCCTCGGAGAGCGCGGTCAGCAGGCCGCCGTTGAATGCGTCGCCCGCGCCGGTGGTGTCGATGGCATTGACCTTGTAGGCGGGAACGATTTCACTCTTTCCGTCCTCGTTCACATACACGCCGCGGCTGCCCAGCGTAATCACCACGTTCTGCACGCCCTTGTCCTTAAAGACCTTGGCCGCCTTGTCAGCGCTCTCCAGATCGCTGACGCAGATGCCGGTCAGCTCTTCGGCCTCCACCTCGTTGGGGGTAACCAGATAGCAGCCGCTGAGGAACTCGTCCGTCACGGGCGAATACGGCGCGGTGTTGACGATGACCTTCACGCCCGCAGCCTTGGCCATGGCCGCCACCTTCTCGTTGGCGTCCTGATTGACCTCCAGCTGCAGGAGCAGATAAGCGGATTCCTTGATGCGCTCGGCCACGGAGGCGATATCCTCGTCGCTGATGGTCGCGCACGCGCCGGGAACGATGATGATCTCGTTCTGGCTGGTGTTCTCGTCCACGCTGATGAGCGCCACGCCGGTCGGCTCCGTCTCGCTGTAGAACAGGTGATCCTTGCTCAGCCCCACGCCATCCATCGCGTCCGTCGCCACGGCGGCCAGAGAATCGCGCCCCAGCTTGGTAATCATGGTGACGTCGCCGCCGGCCTTGTGCGCGGCAATGCCCTGATTGAAGCCCTTGCCGCCCGCGCCCTGCTTGAAGAAGCTGCCCAGCACCGTTTCGCCGGGAACGGGCAGGCGGGGCGCACGAGCCATCAGGTCTACTACAAAACTACCGAATACCGTCACTTTCTGTGCCATAGGGATCGTCCCTTCCTTCTTCATGTATTGCAATCAATATTCGCCGCTCTGCCCTTCGCAGCCGCGGTCCTTCAAAATCTTGATGATGCGGCTGGTGCCCAGACGGGTCGCGCCCAGCTCAATGAACTTCTCCGCGTCCGCCAGAGAGGAAATGCCGCCGGCAGCCTTCATCTGCACGTTGGGGCCGACGTTCTTGGCGAACAGCTCGATATCGGCGAAGGTCGCGCCGGCCGTGGAGAAACCGGTGGAGGTCTTGATGAAATCCGCGCCAGATTCGGTCACCAGCTTGCACATGGTCACCTTTTCCTCGTCGGTCAGCAAACAGGTTTCGATGATGACCTTGAGAATCTTGTCGCCGCAGGCGCGCTTTAAGGTCTTGATCTCGTGAAGCACGTAGTCGGTGTTTCCGGCCTTCAGCTCGCCGATGTTGATGACCATGTCGATTTCGTCGGCGCCGTTGGCGATGGCGTCCTTGGTCTCAAACTCCTTGCAGGCCGTGGTGTTGCTGCCGTTCGGGAAACCGATGACGGTGCAGATGGCCATTTTGCCATCCACGTAATCGTGCGCCCGCTTGACGTAGCAGGGCGGGATGCAAACAGAGGCCGTGCCATAGGCGATGGCGTCGTCGCACAAAGCCTTGATGTCTTCCCACGTGGTGGTCTGTTTCAGTACGGTGTGGTCAACCATCGAGCAGATTTTCTTCGTATCCATGTTTATCTTCCTCCGTTTTTTATGTACGAAATGGCAATCTTTCACCGATTGTTTCGAAAATACAAATCCGCTTTCCGCCGCGGATCGAATCGCTTGAAAAACCCTTGGCATCTGCGCCTTTTCATGGAACATTGCCGTGTTTTCAGAAACTGTTCATCCGGACGACGCCGGGTAAAAATGCATTTTCCAGTTCGAACCTGTTTTTGTGCATTTTTCAAAATTCGTTTCTCTTTGATTATGTAAATGCGGCGCAAATATTCGTTCTGTTTTGCACCACTTTTGCCGACGCTTACAATCTTCTGTCGCTTTGTTGGTTTAAGTATATTCGTTGCTTGTACGTCTTGTCAATATGTAAATGGAATTCTTTCATCGATTGTTACACATTGTTTCATGTCAGATTTCACGGTGTTTCAGTCCACGCTTTGTAAAAAGCGCTCTGAACCCGCCTTCGCCTCCGCCGAAATCTGCAAAACGACAAATTCCTGCCTATGCGGACGCTTCTGTGCCCTTCCAACATTCTTTTTCAAAATTCGTCCTTCGGACTTGACAAGCCGAAATTGGCATGATATACTAATCGCTGTTGACGGGGCATTAGCGCAGTTGGTAGCGCACAACACTGGCAGTGTTGGGGTCAGGAGTTCGAATCTCCTATGCTCCACCAAACCCAAGAAATCCGAACTTCATCCCGATTGGGATTGGGTTCGGATTTCTTCTTTTTATCTCAAGTATTGTGGTGTGATAGAATAAAACGACGAAATCGTTCGATGAGGGTTATTCTTCTTAATTGTGATCAGGTCAATAAGCTGTCGCAGTTCCGCCTCTTCATCCAACAAACTCCTATCAATCTGATAGCTTGGAAAAGTCACTTGCAAAACAGGTGCAGTATCCTTACCATATACATCCACTTCAATATCCACCGAAATAGATCTTCCAAACTTATCCGTATACGTCTCATGCCACCCAGCTGCCGCCTGCTCCCGAATCTCCAGCAGCGTGTAGTATTCCTGCGCGTATGCTGCGGTGCAGACAAGTGCGAGCAGCAGCGCAAGCAGCATCGTGATTTTCGTTTTCATGCGTATGCCTCCTTATTTCACCTTATCCCACGGGATGAACCCCTTGTAGCGTCCATCGCCGCAGCCATGATAGCTCCTGTCAAACCAGTCCAGCATCTCGCCCGTCTGCGCGTTGATGACCAACGTTGCGACGCCTGCATCTTCGCTCAGTTTGTCCACCTTTGGATTATTCAGGATGTAACACTCAAGGAGCCACGACGGCACGAGATAGCCCGCAGGCATATCGTATGCTGTCTCTCCTCTTTTCCATTGATAATCAGGATCAGTATACACAACATAGCCAAACCGCAGAGACAGCACCTGACAGATATGCCCATCCTCAATCATCTTCCGTGCGCCTTCAATCACCTTGTCTACGGCACACAGCGGAATATCCTCTGCGAGAACCTCCTGTACGTCGAAATCGATTACAGCACAGCTATAATTCTCCCGATCCCGCATCCAGATCTGGAGATACGGAGCCGTATACGGCACATCAATATTCCGTTGAAACGCAGAACCCACATGTTCCATGATGGGCAAACCCTGCTCCTGCGGCCAAAGCCATATATAGTAAACCGGCGGGACAAGTACCCCTCCAGATTTTTTGTGTTGACCATACGCGAGACTGAATGTATATGGTCGCTCCCAAATATAGTCCTGATCGATACCTCGCTCCTGCAAGCATTGTTCAATAAACGCGTAAACCTCTCGTGGCGTCAGATCGTTTCCATACGCCTCCCCATATTTTTGATCGAGGTCAATCGTCATCCCTCTTACACTGCTATACAAGAAGACATATTCGCCTCTTCCTTTATCTACTTCCTCAGTGATCTCACCATAGGGATCCTTTTCGCCTTGAAAGAGAAGATCATACGGATCATCCCAGCAGGCCTTGATGACTGGCGCCCGCTCCTCGCCGAACACTTCGATGTCGATATCCACCTGCCGTGTCCGGCCATATTTATCCGTGTACGTCTCATGCCAGCCCTGCGCCGCCTGCTCCCGAATCTCCGGCAGCGTGTAGTATTCCTGCGCGTATGCTGCGGTGCAGACGAGTGCGAGCAGCAGCGCCAGCAGGCAGATGCCCATACAAATCAAATTTTTCATGTCGTTTCCTCCTTTGAAATGGGGCGGCGCGCCCCGCCCGGCTCACGCCGCCCGTCGGTTTATCTCAGCACGATATCCTCGCTTCCGTCCACAACCACACCGCTGATTCTGCGCACCGGACGCAGTGTGATGTGCTCCGTCGAAGCGGGCAGGTTGAAGCGCATCCCGATTTCATAGGTGCCATTTTCAGCAATCGGGCTCACGCTGCCGTTGATGTTCTCCTTTTCCTCGCCGTCCGCGATGAGCTTGTAGCTGCATACGTAGTCGCCGCTTTCCTCGTCCAGATCGCTGTTCCAGCCCTCTGCGGCCTCGACGGTCACCGTGCCGGTCACGTCGAAATCGGAAACCAGCAGCCGCGCGTGCGCGCCGTACTCCTTCGGCTCCATGTCGCCCATCAGCTGCGTCACGCTGCCGGTCACGGGCACCGTCACCGGCACACGAAGGATGCCGCGGTTGTCCGCCGGAACCATGTGCGCCCAATGCACGCCAGCTGCGTTCACGTAGTTCAGCACGCCGCCGTACATCACCGTCATCACGATATCAACGCTCTCGCCCGCCTCGTAGCCTTCGGGCAGCTCGACCTCATAGAATGCGCGCGTCGTATGCGCGTCAACACGCTCCAGCCAGCTGTCCCAGATACGCAGCCGCGTACCGTCAGCAAGGTCTGCGCCGTCGCCGACGCCCGCCGTCAGCGAGCCAAACCAGCTGTCCTGCGGGTGTGCCGCAAACCAGGCATCCTCGTCAGCCCAATACTGATCGTTGCCCAGAGAGGCGATGTCTTCCCACTTCTTTCCAGGCCAATCGACGTCCCATGCGTCAAACCCGCTGGGCTTGCCCTCGCCGGTAAAGACGAGGTTGTCGTCGTGGGTAAACGAATAGGTGTAGTAGAGCTTGTTGCCGTTGCAGTACACCTCGTCGATCGTCAGCTCGAATGCGCGTCCGCCCATCGCGGCAAGCATCCGGCCGCGCACGGTGTCATCGCTCTCGACCTCGGGCGTCGTCAGATGGATGGTCTGACCAAGATCGACCGTCAGTTTATCGACGCGGGACAGCCGCTCGGCATCCCACGGCTGATCCTCTTTCAGCACATCGCTGAAGTGACTCATGCGCACCAGACCAGCAGCCACTGCTGCGCCTGCCAGCACCAGTGTCAGCACAATCGCGCACACCAGCGCAAATGAAACCTTCTTTTTTTCAACCTTTTTTTCTTTTTTGATGCAGTGCATGATGGCGTCGTGGCGCGATGGCATCGCATCCGCGCCGGACAGACACGCATCGGCTGCTTCATGAATAAGCCTGCGAAGCTCCTCGTCATTTCTCATCTGGATGGCCTCCTCCCAGTCTGCAGCGCAGCAGCGTTCTGGCCTTGTCAAGCCGGTAGCCGACCGTCGTCGCCGCCACGCCCAGCATGTCGCCAATATCCTTCATGTTCATATCCTCATAGTAGTACAGCCAGACAGCTTCCATCAGCTTGCGCGGCAGCCGCATGATCTCCTGCATGAGCGCGATACTCGCATCTGGCACCGGCTCAACCGGGTCGGGCAGGTGGTCGAGCGTCACCCGCCTGTCCACATAGCGGAACCATGCGCTGCGGCGCATGTCGCGGCAGACGTTGAGCGCAATGCTGTACAGCCAGGTCTTTTCCGTGCTTTCGCTTCGGAAGCTATCAAGCGCCTTGTACGCCTTCAAAAACGTCTCCTGAACGGCGTCCTGCGCCATGTCCCTGTCCCGCAGGTACACGCAGCACGTCCGAAGCAGATCCTTCTCGTACAGGCGAACAAGCGAACTGATTTTTTCCTCGCGCTGGTTGTCCGGGCCCGTGACAACACTCATCTGCTTCTCACCTCCTCATATATTTAGACGTCGAGCCTGCGAATAAACGCAAACTTTTTCAAAGAACTTTGATCTCTTTTCCATATATTCAAATAAGCCGAAATCCTGACGGTTGTGTATCCCTATTCTAACGTCAATTGGCACCCAAAAGCGGCCAAAAGCATGAGACGCAACTTTTTTGTCATGAAATGCAGCTTTTTCCCCGTTCCAGCACATTTTCGATCAAAAAGGGGATAAAAAACAGAGCCTCCGAACGTCATCATTGACAAGGGAATAGGCTCCTGATAGTATGTTGTTGCATGTGTTCCATGCGAAGGTTGTGGCGCCGTGCCCGAACTCGATGAAAATGGAGAGGACAAATGCAAATGAATCTTGGCAAATGGGATCTTGACTTCGACGATCAGATTCTGGCGCGTGGGCGCAGGTATTATGAAGAAGGAAGGGTTTTAGAGCTCGTCCGGGATGAGGATACCGATACATGGACAGCCGACGTGGAGGGCAGCGAAGTCTATCACGTTTCGGTGACATTGACGGGCGACGAGACGGAGCTGCTGGTCTATTCATGCACATGCCCATACAGCGGAGCGCCGTATTGCAAGCATACGGCTGCGGTTATGTACGCCATGGAGGAAGATGCAGACAGGACAGCGCATGACGAGACAGATTTCTTATCGGCTGAAAAGCTCTGTACGCTACCCAAGGAACAACTGGCAGAGCTATTGATGGAGCTCTGTGAGGCATATCCTGATGCCGGCGACTGGATCAATGCGCGGCTTGCGCCGAAGGATGAGGTGGTTTCGCACTATCGGAATCTGATCCACGCATCCGCTTACGCCTGTATGCACCGCGGCTTTATCAGCTACCGTGACATGAACAGAGCGTTGACCGGTGCAGAGACGGCACTTTTGTACCTTCAGGATCATCTGTCCCAGACGGACGATCTGCTCCTCGCTGTGGATTTTGCGCACATGGTGCTTGTTGAAACCATGGCAATCTTGAATTGCGGGGATGATTCGGACGGCGGCGTAGGCTACATTATCGAGCAAACGCTGGAAGAAATACGGCATCTGTACGAGCTTCAGATTGCGGACGCTCCCTCTGCAGAGCAAAGAACCTTCTTTGAGCGAATCCTTTCGATTGCCGGCTCCGACCTCTTCCGCGGATGGGATCATTGGAATGCAGAGCTGCTTGACATCTGCATCGAGATCGCGGATGAGCAGCCCGATCTTCGAAGCAGGGTTTTGCAGCTGCATGAAGAGGATATGCGCCGATGCGAGCAGGACCGTTCCTCCTATTCTTCATCATATAGGCTTGAGTCTGCACAAAAAGCCACCTACGAGCTGCTGTGCCGCTGGAAGGATGCACAGTCCGCTCAGCAATTCCTGCTTTCTCATCCGGAAAACGAGGGCTTCCGACAGATTCTCATCCAGCAGTACCGGGACGCAGGCCGCTTTCAGGAAGCAATCGACCTGTGCACATCGGCAGAGAAGGCGGCCCGGGAAGCCCGTTACCCCGGCACAGAGAGACAGTGGAAGGCGCTTCGGTATGACATCCTGTCGCAGATGGGCAATCGCAGCACCATGATCGCACTCGGTCAGGAGCTGCTGCTCGACGGAGACGGTGCGTATTACCAAAAGTTGAAAGCGCTGATTCCAAAAGAGGAATGGGCGCAAAGGCGCGTTCAGCTTCTCGATCAGGCCGAATCGTCCAACCGTTCGCTGTACGAGAGTCTGATTCTTCACGACCGGGATACCGCGAGAATCATCCGATACGTGCGCGCGCATCCGTCATGGATCTATGAAGCGTATCAGCCGCTCGTGTCAGAATACCCGGATGATGTGCGCAATATCTTCATTCGCCAGATCCTCGATGAAGCAGTGAGGGCATCCACGCGCCCCATGTATCAGGACATCTGCCGGCATATCGCGCTGCTTCATCAGGTCAGCGGAGCTCAGGCGGCAGCGAGCCTCATTGCTCAGCTTCGATTGAAGTACCGGCGCAAGCCTGCCTTTTTGGATGAGCTGGGGAAAATCTCCAGCGAAGGGTAATAAACTGTAAGGTTATCCTATGCGGAGGTCACAGATAGAAAAGTCAGAGACTGGCGCTGCCTATCCATCCTTGACGAGCAGGAAATTTGATAGATGATCTGCCCCCTGGTCAGAAGAAATGAAGTCGTGGTTCTCGGTAGTGTGAGTGCTGGGAACCACGACTTTTCTGTACCGGGGAATTATTGAGCGGTTGCTTTCTCATAAACTTCCATTCTCTGCTGCAATTCGCTGCTGCCCGCATCTTCCTTGCATCCGGCACGCCTGAGAATCCTCATTCAGCGGACGCATCGTCAGAAGGATGTGCGCGTGCGGATTGTGTCCGTCTGTATCGTGGATAGCTGCGTCTGCACACATACCGTCTGCAACAAACTGCTGCGAGATGTACGCACTCGTGAGCGCAATCTGTTCATCGTGTTCCAGCTCGCGCGTTGTAAAATGAAGTTGCGCATTTAATCAAATAAAAGGTCCATAGCGAGGGCCTCTGTGTTAGAATCAATCTGCAACAAAAGATCAACACAGGAAGAGGCAATCGCTATGGACTACCCCAATCATATCACAAGCCATGAGAAAGGTAAACACCTAACTTACGAAGATTATGTAGTAATTGAGCTCCGGCTGAAAGACGGCTGGAAACCCAATGCCATTGCCAAGAAGGAATTGAATTGTTCGGCGAATACCGTGCGAAACATCATCAAGAAGGGCATGACACCGCTGTACAATGGCAAGATATTCCGCTTCAAGGCAAAGACCGCTTGGAAGGTCTATCAGGAAAACAGGCGTCGCAGCTGTCGGACATACGAAGCCCTTGAGAAGCGTCCTTTTCTACAGTACGTGGCGAAACACTTTCAGGAGGATAAGTGGTCGCTGGGTGCCTGTGTTGGACGTGCGCTGGAAGAAGGGCGTTATGACAGAAGTGAAATGCTGTGTACAAAAACCCTCTATAACTATGTGGATTTATACTACTCTCAATCTAAAAACATTCGATTATCCATTGACGACCAGTAATGCTTTTGACCATATCTGTCGTCAACAAACATA
>OKRW01002463.1_pt1 | contig 13335 bp, 7 predicted proteins | sample 1601151 | NCBI WGS metagenome assembly OKRW01 (sample SAMEA3541471, study PRJEB24748) | human gut metagenome | biome: human gut; feature: human-associated habitat; material: faeces | place: China | collected 2012 | reverse complement strand
AAAGTGAGTGGATACAACCATCCCGAGTGGGTGGGAATGCTCCGTTTTCGCCACATAAGACACGACATTTTCTATTTCCAGAGCATCATCTAATAAAAGAATTATAGGACGTTGGTCCTTATTGAAATGAATGCCTTTAAGTAAAGCCATTTGATACGTCCAGTAGGTCGCTCTGTATCTTGATGTTGCACTGACGCGTTTTTGCAAAGCATCAAATCCTCTTCCGCGTTCACTATATACCAAATATATAGAATCGTTGTTCCCTTTGTCAGTTATCCACGGAATTGTTTCTATTGTCAACCCCTCCGAATTGTTTTTCAGTGACTCTAAAATAGAGAAGAAATCATAATTGTAGCTGACAATATACTTACCTTCTCTAGTTCTTTCTATCCATACGTTAGCAGCCTCTGATGGAACATCATCGAAAAGATTTAGTTTTCGTTCTTCCTGACTTATAGCGATGTATCTAGATGCGCCTAATCGCATAGGGATACTACTATCATTCAGCCAAAAATCAGACGGAGAATAATGAGTTGGCAATGAATACAGATTTACTCGATTTTCAATTTCACAACCAACAAACCAAATATGTTCGTAATTTTTCAGGTTGCTATTTTCTCTTAGGAACTCCATGTCTGCACAATCTACATTCCCTGAGCTTTCAATAACGTACTCTTCAAGTAGATTGTCAGGTAAATAATTGAGTCTAAGATATTGAGCAAGATTTGCTACAACGGGAGTTTTTGACATTGTAACAAATCTGTTCAAGATAGCATTAAGGAAAGTGTCTTCAAGAGGTTTTTCATGCAGCATTTTTTTGCTAATAGACATGTATTCAATGCCTTCCTGCTTCTGAACAAACTTCATGTCCACATATTCTGCGATTCTTGTCCATAAGCGCTTAGGAGCAATAATTAGCCTCTTAGAATCAATGTCGTTTATTGCTTTTATACGAGATACAACTTGCTCATCTGTATCAGCAAGGGTTTGATAATAGTTGTCTTTTTCAGAGTCCTTGCTAAAGAATTTAGAAAATTCTGGTTGTCTCAAGGCTTCTAATATCTTGTTAATTCTTGCAGGAAGTAAATCTTTAAGTTCGCCACATAAAGGTTCATTTTTTGAGAGTCTATAGAGTTGATTCCAGAATAATCGATCTACCAGTTCTGTGTCTTCTTGTGCTGTATGTCCAGTGTGAAGTGCATATGAATATCTGCAAGGATTTAATAGAATCTCCATTTCTAAAGTATCCCAAACAAATGCATTTGACTCAAAGCCTTTCTTGCTTAATACACTGCCCAAATCCCACGCTTTGATTCTGTGTCCAACAATAATCTCGGTTTGTTTTAATGCATGTAGAAGTGTACTAAGCTGCTCTTCTCCCTGGTACGCCGTTGTGTTTTCGTCTTTTCTAAAAGCAAATTCCTTAATAGAGTCTCCATCTGATTCTAAATCGAAGGACACATATGGAATTTGTGATTTAAATTTCTTCCATAGCTCACCAATAAACAGATAAAAGAGTTTGGTTGAAGCAAAATACTGAACAACGATGTCTTTTGCGTAAGTTTCTGGACATAGCTGAAGAATCTTGTACTGGTAATCTTCAGATAACTCAATGATAGAATCTCTAAATATCTCACTATTTATTGATGCTAGGGTATCGGCAATAGCCTCTTTGCCTTTATCATCAACAAAAGAACTCTGACAACTTAGGAGAAAATGGCTAACAAATGAAGGCTCTTGCTCATTAATCCAAAGAGGTATGGAATCGAAATCTTTTATTTTGTTTAGATTTTCCAGATTAGCGGTTAATGCAAATAGTTCAACGTATAATTCGTCCTTCACGGTGTTGGTGACGGAAATAATATCTGCTGGTTGGATGTAATTATTAATGCACAAATTGAAAAACGAACGAACCTCTTTCTCGTTTTCTGTTATTAGGCTATTCAGACGTTCCCCAATCTGTGGATATATATGTCGTACATCTAGCCCGCTTAGTATATAATGGCTGATAATGTTGAAATCGTTTTCTATAAATCTTTCGGCCAACAGATGTAGAACTTCTAAATAATATTGTGGATCATCTAATAATTTGGAGACTAGTTTCTTTGACGTTTCATAGTCAAGCTTGTTTGTTAAATCTGCTTGTTCCACGAACGCCTTGTCTTTATCAGAAAGATAACAACTCAAGAAAGAGAATGCTTCGGAATCAGACTTTTCCTTGAGATATTCGAATGTCTCGTTCCATGGTTTACCAGCTTCGCTGAAGATGGAATTGCTCTGCGTAATAAGAGAAATTACATATAGCAGATTCATCGAAAGGCTTGCCGGATTTTCCAACAAAGCATTTAATATGGAAGTATGTGCGGAAAGCCAATGTCTAACATCTGTTTGGTGCTCTTCTGATGAGTTGTCAAGGGATTCAATTGTCTCTGTAAGACATGAGAAAAAATCGAAATCATCGGGAAGTCCTTGTAGGGTACTTATGTCTTTTGGGGTGAAAATTCTTTTTTTTATGGTAGCTACTAAGGATTTTATAGCGTTGCAATAAGTGTCATTGTCGGATGTGTATGATTTTAGTTCTGGCAACAATGCAATTAGTCGTTTAAGCAAATTGTCATCCTGAAGAAATTCTTCGGTAACTTGTGAATATTCTACATTATTATAATCCGATAGATACTCGGCGAAAGCTTCTGTTACAATTTCTTTCCCATCTGTCTTTCCTAGAATCTTGTCAATAACATGACAGATAACGTCATGCTCATGGTATGATCCTTTAGAGTCTTTTCCTTCTATTTTAGCAAAAATGCCTCTATAAGGAAGAGCTAATAATAGTCCATTTTTGTCATATGTTAACCAGGCGCCATTTGTGGCTTCACGCCGTCCCTTAAAAGTTCTTAGGTTCATTATAATCCAATCATTTTCCTGAGGAGGAATGGTTGGGTTCCAATTCCTCTCATTGAGATTGATGGAGTATAATTTGCTGGAACTATCTTCGTTATTAATACCAAGAGCATTTGTAAGAACTCTTCCGAAATAATTAACGTGGTTATCATAGAATTGAACAACAGCTATACTCTTTTCAAGTTTATGCTGTTTTTTCTTTTTCGGTAGTTTTGCCTCTTGGCTTGTTTTGGGCACAAGGTGGCTTGTGATGTCAATTTCTACTAGATGATTACTAATGTCTATGTTTGTAATTTTGCCAGAAACCGAATTCCCAATTGGATAGGTATATCCGTTCGGAATGGAAGCTTTAACAATGGCGCCATCCTGAATTTCAATATACGCACGGCTTTTGATAATCTTTTTAACAACACCTTGGATTTCACCTCCAATTGAGAGTTGGTCGATTTGCGATAGTAAAGGATCATCCATTAATTGTTTTCTTCCAATTCTCAGCTTTTTCTTTTCTTCTTCATAACCAATAATGATGACGTCAATTTCCATGCCTTCATACAAGAAATAATTTATGTCATCGATATACCTCCAGCTGACATCCTTTGCGTATAAGAAAGCGGAAAGATTCTCAATGGTTACATATGCGCCATGATGCATAACTCGTTGAACCTTTCCTGTAAATCGCTCGTTTTGATGTGTATTGCCAAATTCTCTTAATTGGGCAATAGTTTCTTCGGAAAGAATATTGTTTTTATTCTGTTTCTTCTCGTATTCTTTATTTGGCTTGTGTGTAGCTCTAAAACTTTGGTTTAATGAACTTAAGTCAATTTTATTGAGAACCCTAAGATTTTCGCTAGGTTGTTTTTCATTCTTTGACGTGAGTGTCTTCGGTGCAGATTCGTTAGAGTCAATATTGTTCCCAGACATTATCTGTTTGTATTTATTTTGATGAGCGAAGATAGGATCAATTTGATTGAGTTGCGAATCGTCTAATACATATTCTGGGTCCTCTGGTAGTATTACTCCTTTTTCCTTCGCATTTTGAGTTACATCATAGACCGTTAGACCTTTGGTGTTAGCATATTCTAGTATCGTAATTTTCTGTGCCATATTGGATTTGTTGAAATTTACACTCGTTTACAAACAGTTAACTTGTTGCCAGCTCTGTTATATTAGATTGCAGACAGAAAAACTATTACCATTAATGTCTTTATGAAAAGAATTCAATGTGTCTGTGTTATTGAGACTCATAAGTTTTTGTCTTGTCTGTCATACATATACTGACGATTTTATGTTCATTATACATTTCCATTGCCCTCTTCGGTATATACGCCGTAGCTACCAAGCACCCATCAAAAAGCTCTACCACCACCCTCTGCTGGCCTGCTATCCTTGCTACTCTTCCACGTATATCTTTAAACTCACCCTCTGCAATCACGACTTCATCCCCTAACTTGTATTTGATGTTCTCCGAAGTGACAGGGATGATGTGAGGATTCTCGATGGAGGTTAGATGGATGAAATTATCCATAGCTGTATCGGTAATGACAAGAGGTGGGTTCTTGGTTGGCGCATTTTCGCGATGAGAGGTATGGTCGTAATAGTAACTCAACAAAGCCCTGTTTTCAAGATCCTTGATGTTCTTATATTGCAAAAGAGAGTCAACTTGCTCCGCTGGGGCATGAACGAACACAAAAGAAGAAATAAGAGGCTCTGTTATGATTCGCTTCTTTCCTTGCTTCCTTACCTCTTTATACCTCAGAGGCACATAGCATTCCAAGCCTTTAGCCTCTACTAATGCTTTTGCCTTGAGGACGCGTCCATACGTAACGCGCAGAACAAACCATTGCTTGTTTTCAGAAGGCACATTCTCTACCGACACCCCACCTTTGTCCTTTGAGATGGAGGGCGTACAAGAGGTGAGTCCTGCACTTGGACACGATGAGCCTGTGTCGGTAGGCTGCCCATTATACAATGAAGCATCAGCCGTTGGAGGCTGCTTGGTGATATCTTCCAATGTTATAGTTCAGAGGTTAGGTTAAACCAACAGACTATTTCTTGTTGGAGTTGTCATTTGTTGACTACAAAGGTATAAAAACTAATCAATATAAAAGAAGAAAATAGGGTAAATATTATGATTGGGCGCAGGATTTAACAAATAGGATTCTCTCCGTTGCAACCGGTTATTTTGCTTCACACCGCTGCGGCAGCGCAAGTTCAAGTTGGAACTTAAATCCCAAATACAGGCGCATGCGTTTTCGAAAACGTCAAAGCAAAGAAGCCAAAACAAAAACGTTAAACGTTATAACGTTAAGACGTTGATAGGGTGGGCTTGACAGGCTAAGAAGCTAGAAAAGTGAACGGATATCCCCGTTTTGGGTGGGTGGATAGTCTCCGTTTTTTAGCGTATAATTATTCAACTACTTTCCATTCGCCTCCATTGCGTGAGCCTCCGATGCGAATTATCCTACCATGTTGCTTCAATTTCTTTATATGATAAGCAACCCCATCTTCTGTTATGCCACATACGGATGCTATCTCTTTTGCTGTCACGTTAGGATTATTGCTGATTATTTTTAGAATAGTTTCCGTAGTGTCGGCAGAAGTTTCCGTAGTTGTTTCCGTAGTATTGGTAGGAGTTTCCGTAGTATCCTTGGTGTTTCTTTCCAGTTTTAGGCAAGTTTCGATTCTGTCAGGATTACTCTTTTCTTAGAGCTGTTGATATTTCTGTGGATTGTTGTGGCAGGCGTATGCGCAAGTTCGAGGTAGGACTTCCATCCAAGGTAAGCGCATGCGTTTTTGAAAACGTTAAACGTTATAACGTTAAGACGTTAATAGAACGGGCTTGGCAGACTAAGGGGTCAGAAAAGTGAACGGATATCACCAGAATTGGTGAACGGGTATCACCGGAATACGCAAAAACACGACAATCATTCTTATCTCTATGGGGAAAATTAAAGGAATTCTCTTTGCCGTACGACACAGAGAAATCCTAATGACCGATTTGGTTTATATTATTTAGAATGGAAGATCATTTGGATTCAAATCAGTCGGATATTGAGGAACTATTTTTGGATATTGTTCTTTATAAAAAGACAAAAGAAACAATCCTATCGTAGACACAGAATTTACAATAAAATATGCATACAGTGGATTCTCTACAATATAGTTATCATCTGTCTTCCCATGAACAATAGTCTTACTACTTCTTATATCTTCTATGGCCTTACAACAGTTAATCAACGAGTTTGCAATTTTCTTTATCTCAGTAGGAAAAGAATGGTCTGTATCCAATCTGAAGGCTTTGCAGATTGTACTTATCAGTTTTGACAACGTGTCCTTTTCGTTGTATTGAGTATTTACTCTGTCGTCGCTTAAAATTTCCTTTATTATACATTCTAAGGCTGAGTTTGCAAGGGCAATAGCGAGGCTCGGGTCGTCTTCAACATTTTTATACGCCTTTTCAAAAGTTTGGCTTGCTGTTTCGAAGTCTGATTTCAATTCGTTCTTGAAAACAGGTATTGAAGGTATAAAATCAGGAGTTTCAACTCCTAAGTCTATTGCTATTTTGAGCAAAGTTTCGCCATCTATGCTATGGAGTGTTTCCTTAACATCAATCTTCTTTTGCTCATAGTCCTTGTAGCGGATGTAAAAATTTTGGTTTCCAAAACTATCATAGTATTCTATCCATTTCAACATATAACGTGAAACGTCTTCATATCCTTTATACAATTCAAACAATTTGTCGTTGATGGTTTGTATCAGATTCATCTGATATTTAGGAGATATTTTTGTGTTCATATTTACAATTTGTCTATTATCACACATTCGTCCAACTTGTCAAAAGTCGTGTCGATAAACGTGTAACCAATCATTTTTGTTGTATCAATCGGTTGGAGGGTTGCGTATTGTTTGCGGACATACCTAAGTTCAAAAGCCAAACGGAGAGCTTTGCTATCGGCATCGTCTTCTTTCGTTTGCTTCGCCTCTTTGCCTGTGATAGTCCGCACCTTGACAATCTCATACACATCTCGTACTCCCAGCCCTTTGATGTATGGCATGAAGAAGTGAAGGTCTTGCAGGGCGATGGTTGTTGGGATTTGTTTTCCTGAATAATACAAGGTTGCAGTTCCGTCCATAAACGCTTGAAACAGCCTGTTGTCCTCTTTCACCAATCCAATAAGTACACGGTTGCCTACCTCCACATACGCACCCTTTTGCGGTATGACATGCGCAATGGTCTCGTATGATTTGGTATGTATAAGTTCATCAATGAAATTCTCCAAAAGTTTTCTGTTCTCTACATCCTTAGGACGAAGAGGAAAGGCACCGATATTCACTTCCTTGATGGTTTTATAGAACTTCGACACAGCCACATAATTCGGCTCACCGTCACCAGGGAAGAGAATGTAACCGCCAATGACCTCTTTTTTCAACGCATTGGCATCATAGTCTTTGTAGTATATGGCATCACGATAGCGGTGCATCTGATTGATGGCACCCTCCGGCGGTACATCCACGCCCTTGTCTTTGCCGTCTATACGGTATTTCGCATCAAAGAGATAGGTCATCTTCATGCCTTGCTGCAAGTCGTTCTTGGTGAGCTGCAACACGATGTCTGGTTTCTGCGGCACTGTGGGCACAACCAAGTCTTTCATGCCCACATTGTTGTTCTCCTTGTCGGCGTTCTTTGGGTTATATACCAATTCTGCCAACTCCACGCCATCCTTACGGAACAATATGCGTGAATGCTCGCCTTTGCCAAGTTCCCATGAGAAGATGCCGTTCATCTCCATACGGTTGCGATGTTCTACTTCTTCATTCTCCAAATGCAACTGCTCCTTTACGATATGGCTCACTTCTATGAAACACCATATCTCATAGAGCGTTGCTATATCCTTCGTCTGCAAGCGATACAGGCCGTCATTCAGCGAATAGGCTCTTCTAAGTAAATTCCATGTACGGTACACTTGGCTATAGCCCGTTGCCTTTTGCAGCACCATGCTCTCTTGATTTATTCCCTTAAACCTTCCTATGGTTCGGAAGAAGGGATGGTGTTGCAGCCGTTTCAATGATTCCGAGGTTGCAAGCATGGCAGCCTTCATCGTATCAGAAGCAGTCTTTACCGCCTCGATGCGTTGGCGCAGATCCTCATACCGCTTGCTTATCTGATAAAGTGCAAACTTCAAGAAGCGGTTCTCTTGCGTGTCGTTCGATAGTATATGTTCCTCCACACGATAGAGGTATGCTGGCTCTTTGCGATGTTCTGCCAGTCGGTTCTCTATGTTATGGGGAGTTTGCTTCAGTTTGTCTGCTCTCAGATATACCTCCTCACCGTGAAGTCTGTGGCGAGGTCGGTCAATAATGCTTTTGCAGGCTTTTATGAATTTCTGTTGCTCTCCCTCAAACACGCTCCACCAGACGATATCGGGGTGCTCGCCGTTTTGGTCGGGCGAGAAACCATGAAACGTTCGGCGCATATAGTCCAATGACAACATGCGGTATTCTCGCTCTATATCCTCTACGATTGTGCGCCAATGCTCGTGATAGTCAAGCTTCGTGCTCAGAACTTCAAAACCGAAACGGAATGCCCTTGTCTCTTTGTCAACCTTATATATAATCTGTATCTCGCTTCGTCCGATTTCATTCTTGTAGTTGATGAAACCAGCCAAGATGTGACGACGAAAGGAAAAGCGGTCGTTGTCGTTTTGCAGGATGGAACCAAACTGAGCGTCTTTCACATAGTCTTTGAACTCTATCCAGATGGGATAGTCGGCATTGTCGAAGAAGGTGGCGGGAGCAGGAACACCTTGCTCAATGTCTATTTCATGGTCGGCATCCAATGTACGCTTAACAGACACGACACCCTCCGACCAAGAGTAAGTGGAGTAGAGTTTGTCCTCGCCCACGTTTCTCTTAGCCTTGTTCCAAATGCCATCGAACTTCGTACATTCGACAATCATCGTAAAGTCTTTATGCTCAATAGTCAATAGTTCCATCCGTATTGCTTTTTAGCTCCAAAAACTTGTATATCCAGAAACGAGTTTGGCTTTCATCTCCTGCAGTTTCGCCAAAGATATGGATTTTACAGTGTTCTCCTCTCCCGACACAGTCTTCAATCCCTCCTCGATAGCTTTGCTTAAATTGTCAAGTAGTTCGTCGCCAACCTTCGTGTCGTCACCCTCTATGCGCGATAATACTTTCATGCTGGTAATCTCGTCCAAGGCACGAGCTACAACATAGCCTTGCTCCAAATCGTTGCCGTTTTCGTCTTTGCAATACGGCAAGTTGTTCACTACATAGAGCAAGAACTCGTTACGGGTGCGGTAAGCCACCTTGAATGGAGTACCTTCCAATACGTCATTTACCTTTTGCAGATAGCCAAGTGCAATGTTGCAAATATCGGTGTAGTCGTTGTAAACATCCACGCCTTCTACGGCAGAGGCGACAAGCTCTGCATTACCCAACCTGCCGATGCTTTCGTGACGTTTGGTCAGACCGCCATGCAAGTCCACCTCATTCATTTCGATAGTCATGGCACGATCGAGCACCTTGCGAGAGAACGAGAATGTTGTCTCGTCCATATTCACAGTGCCTACGACTATGAGGTTTTGAGGAATGCAGATACCTTCTTCCAAGAAACGATTACGCACATTATCATCCTTCGTCAATTCACTTGTAAGCACCCTATACCAATCTTCTGCTGATTTCTCAAGAATTGGGTCGGTTGTCACGGTACCATCTTCATGGCTCTTGCGAGACTCTATCACGCTCAGATATTCTGCAAAGTATTGCTCTACTGGTGCAAGGTTCATCTCGTCCAAGCACAGGAAATATGGAGTCTCCACATCTTCCCATGCTTTGGCGATGAATTTCAAGAACTCACCTGCCACGAACTCCGCTTTTCCACTGATACGGCTCACATAACCAATCAAGTCACTTGAATCATGCCAATTTGGTTTCACCTGCACCATTTGGAAGTTCTTTGGCTTTTGTGCCTTATATTCATCTGTGCCTTCTTCCCAACATGCTCTTGCCAGCTCTCGCACTATTCGGCTTTTACCTGTGCCGGATATTCCGGCAAGCAAAAGGAACGGCTTGGATTTTATGGCGGTGATGTAGGGGCGATAGTTGGATGCTGTACTATTATCAACAACATTTTGCTTCTTAAGTTTTGTATCAAAATTCTTAAAGAAGGCCTCCTTATCATTTCTATTAGGCATCTGTTTCATATAATCCTTATAATTTGTTTCTAATTTAGCATATCCATTCTTGACAACTATAACCTTAGAATAATTGTTAAGTGCATTTGTCATGATGTCCATGTTACCCATAGGGTCATGAAAAATCTTAGTCAAAGCATCCTTTAAATTTGCCGAAGAATCGTGCTGTTCTAAATATTTTACAAGTTCTTCTAAAACAAAAACTGGTTCGGCCAATCCTTTTAGGCTTTTTGTGAATGGATTTGGAGCATAATAACATTGTATCCAATGCTCCAAATATTCCCTAGCTTCATCTTCCGTAATGGAATGCGTAAACCGTGGAATATATTTATCTTGGTCTTCAAGATATAATCCTAATTGACACGCCAATTGATAAGCTGTGCGGAAGAAATCATTCCCCATACGAAGTCTGAAATCTTCTGAACTCATTTGTTCATGAGGTAAGTGCTGTACAAACTCACAAACTGTTTTTGGTGTAGCATTTCGCCACCTACATATTACATCAGCCATTATGCCCGTATTTTGTTATGTCAATTTGCTTCATTAATGCCATTAAGACATCAACTATAATACTATTCCCTGCTTGTTTGTAGGTTTCTGTATCAGAGCAAACAATTCTGAAAGTATCATCAAATCCCATCAAACGAAGGCATTCTCGTGGGGTTAGTTTACGAAATCTACCATATTGAATATCTATTTGGGTTGCGTCAACTTCTTCCATAATTTCATAATCTTCTCCACATTGCCTTATTGCATATTTTTCAGAATGATGATCTTTAAAATAGCTTTCTTCATAATCTTTCAATGCAAATAGATTCTCATCAGTTTGAGGGGTATTGGTATCATCTCTCATTTTAGGATGAAAGACAAAATCGCCATGCCAATTAAACTGCTGATTCCTTTTTTGACACAAGAGAATATCACCATTAATTTGAGTATAGCTTTTTTGATAATTTATACTTCTTGTTATAAAGTTTACTCCCTTTTGTCTAAGCAAATACTTTTTCTCGAATTGCTTCTGAAGATAATCATACACGTTATTCACCAAAGGTATTGGTGCTGGATATTTGAAATCAGTCTTTTTTTTAAATCCAATGCAATAAATACGTTCACGACTTTGGGGTACACCATAATCTTTGCCATTTAATACTTGATAGTATACATCATAGTCACAATCGTTCTCAAAAGTATTCTTAATAACCTTCCATGTTTTACCTTTGTCATGGCTAAGCATTCCTTTTACATTTTCAAAGATAAATACTTTAGGTTGGCATTCTATAACAATACGGGCAAATTCACGAAATAAGGTGCCTCGTGTGTCTTCAAATCCGCCATGCTTTCCTCGTAATGAAAATGCTTGGCATGGCGCTCCACCCACGAACAAATCAATTTTGCCTTTGTATGGCTTTGCATCGAAGTCATGCACATCTGTATGCCATTGAGCTTCAGATATTGGATAATTAGCGAAATATGCTTTTTTACAGTTTGCATCAATGTCTCCTGCAAACTGTATTTGGCATTTAAGACCTAAGCGGTGCATAGAATGTTCTATAGCACCAATCCCACTAAAAGATGTAGCAAGCCTTATAGTTCTCTCTGGATGAGAAAACTCATGAAGTCGCCAATCCGTTTTAGAATCAATATTGGCACTTGTATTTTGTATGTTAGAATATATATTATTCATTTTCTATTCCATATTTCGTTATATCCATCTGTTTCAGCAATGCAATTAGGACATCAACAACAATACTATTCCCTGCTTCCATATATGCGGATGTATTGCTTACAGCTATTTTGAAATCATCCTTGAATCCCATAAGACGTAAGCATTCTCTTGGAGTAAGTTTTCTCAATCCGTTAATACCTTTGTCTTTATTATATGTAACATAGTTGTCAATACCAGCACGATGCATTTTATGCATTGATTGCAATAGTGGACGAGCTATGTCTAAGTCGGTCTTTATAGGTGTTTTAAACGTTTTTGTACCTGAACACAATACATACTTCGCAACTTTTTCTGAAAGATAATATTTATCATCAATTTCTCTCACTGGAAAAATGAAATCATTAAATTTTTCAGGTTCAGAACCTTCAATTATTGCTTGGCGATGTTCTTCATTTGAAGACAAAAACTTCACGCCTTTATCCTTTTCGAAATATTCACAATTTGTATAATCCTCCAAAAAATCATACATTTTATATTTGAGAGGAATTGGGGTGGGATATTTGAATTTAGTCTTTTTCCTAAAGCCAATACAATATAGACGCTCTCTTGTCTGCGGTATACCATAATCCCTTGCATTAAGAAGCTGATAATGTACATCATATCCGCAATATTCCTTGAACGTATTGTATATCACTTCCCATGTGCGACCTTGGTCATGCTTAAACAGTCCCTGCACATTTTCAAAGATAAAGACCTTCGGTTGACATTCTTTTACGACCCTTGCAAATTCTCTAAACAGCGTTCCTCTTGTATCATCAAATCCTCGTTGTTCTCCGACAATAGAGAATGCTTGACAAGGTGCTCCTCCAACAAATAGGTCAACCTTGCCTTTGTACGGTTTTGCATCTAAATTTTGTATATCTGTGTGCCATTGTTCTTCTGATATTTTGTAATTTGCGAAGTATGCCTTTTTGCAGTTTGCATCTATATCCCCAGCAAATACAATCTCGACATTCAGATTCAATCTTTTGAAAGCGTATTCTATAGCTCCTATACCACTAAAAGATGTCGCAAGGCGAATTGTCCTGGTTGGATGAGAAAACTCTCTATCTACCCACGAATCACCTTGCAAGTCTAAATTATCTTGCGTGTTTTGTATGTTTTTATGTTCAGTCATTGTTGTTTTCAGCCCAATCTTTAAAATTATTTCTCACTACCGACAAAATTGCACAGCAAAGTAGGTTTGTGCAAATGCGATTTGTGGTTTACGAGGGTCGCCATTTTGAGCGACAAGGTAGCGAGCATAGCGTGTTAGCATAATGTCATCTATCTGACGCTCAGCACCAGACCCGATATCAACCATTTTATTGACGTCAATAAAATGGTCTTCTACATTTTGTCCTACATTTACACACGCTTCCTTGGCTTTGTCTATTACCTTTGTGAAATTTTGCCAAAGTTTATATCCTAACAGAGAACACAAATCTCTTGCACTCGTAAGCGTGTCCGCGATGCAACCTTGTTCAGCATCTTTCAATTCTTTACCTTTGC
>OKRW01002462.1_pt1 | contig 13347 bp, 12 predicted proteins | sample 1601151 | NCBI WGS metagenome assembly OKRW01 (sample SAMEA3541471, study PRJEB24748) | human gut metagenome | biome: human gut; feature: human-associated habitat; material: faeces | place: China | collected 2012 | reverse complement strand
AGCTGCGCAGGCATTACCCGGATAAACTTCGCCTCGCGCCGCTTGCACCATCCTATGCACCCCGGCCCGGCCCGGTGTCAAACCCAATGAGAAAGGATTCTTTCACCATGATCAAAATCGCCCCCTCCATTCTTTCTGCCGACTTTGCTAATCTCGGCCGGGATATCCAACGCATTGACTCTGCCGACTATGTCCATGTGGATGTGATGGACGGCCTGTTTGTGCCCAATATCTCCATCGGTATCCCGGTGGTGAAGTCCATCCGTCCGGTGACGGCACTGCCCCTGGACGTACACCTGATGATTGAGCGTCCGGAGCGCTATGTGGAGCAATTCTGCGACGCCGGTGCCGACATTGTCACCTGCCATGTGGAGGCGGACACCGAGGAGAATATCCATCTGGCCCTGAAAAAGATCCACGCCAAGGGCAAAAAGGCCGGCGTGGTGGTAAAGCCCAAGACCCCTGCCTCGGCAGTGCTGCCGTTTATAAGCGAGGTGGAGCTGATTTTGGTGATGACCGTGGAGCCGGGCTTTGGCGGCCAGAAGTTTATGACCGACCAGCTGCCCAAGATCCAGAAGATCCGCCAGTATATCCAGGAGCTCAATCCCGACTGCCGCCTGGAGGTAGACGGCGGCGTGGACCCCAAGACGGCCCCGCTCGTCGTGGAAGCCGGCGCCGATGTCCTGGTGGCCGGCAGCGCCGTCTACGGTGCCAAGGACCCGGCGGAAGCCATTCGCATCCTGCGGGGGCAATAACATCTTCGATCCCCCAAGAAAAGAGGAACCCGATCCCTATGGAATATTTTCCCCCTGCCCTGGAGGCCTTGGTGGAGCAGTTTGCCCGCCTGCCGGGCATCGGCCGCAAGACCGCCCAGCGCCTGGCCTTCTTCGTCCTCTCCCTGCCGGAGGAGGAGGTGGAGGCCTTTGCCCAGTCCGTGCGGAACGCCAAGCACACCATCGCGCTCTGTCCCGTCTGCCAGAATCTGACGGAAGGGGACGGGCTCTGTCCCATCTGCGCCAGCGACAAGCGGGACGGCAGCGTCATCTGCGTGGTGGCGGACCCCAAGGACGTCATCGCCATGGAGCGGGCCAGAGAATACAACGGCCGCTACCACGTCCTCCACGGCGTCCTCTCCCCCATGAACGGCGTGGGGCCGGACGACCTGCACATCAAGTCCCTGCTCGACCGCGTGGCCCGGGGCGAGGTGCGCGAGGTCATCATGGCCACGAACCCCGACACCGAGGGCGAGGCCACCGCCATGTATCTCTCCCGCCTCTTAAAACCCTTTGGCGTCAAAGTCACCCGCCTGGCCTACGGCGTGCCCGTGGGCGGCCATTTAGAGTATGCCGACGACGCCACCCTCATGCGTGCCTTAGAAGGCCGCCGAGAAATTTAACGGGACTCCCCCCGATCCCCCTCGTAGGGGCCGCAGACCCCCGCGGCCCGCCATTCCCCTTCCCATCCTCTTGCAGAAAGGAGTGAGACCATGCAAGAACAAAACGAATTTCAGCCCAGCTTTGCCGATCCGACCCAGCCCATGGAGGCAGAAGAAAGAACTTTTTATCGAAACAGCACCCGCGACCTGGTCTCGCGTGTTGCCTATCTCATCGGTGTCCCCAAACGAATGTTTGAAAACGAACACGAGCCGCCGCAGCTAGACATTTACGACCGGCTGGACAAAGAAAAAAACGCCCGGATCATCCGCAATCTCTGCCTGATCCGCACGGCCATCCAAAGAAATTTTAAGTATATCAACGAGGGCATGCGCTTTGAGCACCGCTCCATTTTGACCATGCCGGAGTATGTCCCCGTAGAGAGCATCAACCAGCTGGAGCTGGACGGGGTGCGCTTCATCAAAAAGTCCAGCATCAAGCTCTACCAGCACATCATCGAGATCAACCGGGTCATCTCCGACCGGATCAACAACTGCAAGCCCCTCTTCCCCCTGTGGCTCAACTGGGAGTACATCCGGGACCTCATCGTCATGCCCGACGGCCTGACCGAGGCGGGCACCAAGGCCGCCGCCGACCGCTACTATGCCAACCGGTCCGACTACCCCTATCAGGTCTACATCAACTGGGTCCCCGCCAAGGAGGGCAACGTCCTCTACAACGACAAGCGCTTTGCCACCCTGCTGTATGAGTGGCACAACGACAGGTTCACCGAGTACAGCCGGGTCTCCGACGTGAGCAGCTACGTCAAGGGCAGCATCTATGACTTCCTGGAGGAGAGCGAAAAGGTCGTCATGGTGGTCGACTGCGAAAACTCCGACCCCTACCGCCTCTGCGCCACCCTGCGGAACCTGGACGAGCAGTACACCCGAAAAATCAGCCGCATCATCCTCTTCAACGATGTCCACGCCGCCTCGGCCTGGAAAATGCTGGAGGACTACACCGACCTGACCGTGGAGCACATCATGATCGAGCGGGTGAAGCAGAACAAATCCCTGGTGGACATCACCCTCACCGCCCGCGCCTGCGAGGAGCACTACCGCAACAACGTGGACTCCTTCCTCATCGTCTCCAGCGACTCCGACTATTGGGGGCTTATCACCTCCATGCCCCACGCCAAATTCCTGGTCATGGTGGAGCGGGAGAAATGCGGCATCGACATGAAGAAGGCCCTGGCCGACTCTGAGATCTTCTACTGCTTCATCGACGATTTCTACTCCGGCAACGCCGAGGAGATCCGCCGCAGCGCCCTCTTCAAGGCCCTGAACCAGACCCTGAGCAGGGCCATCCACCTGAACGTCAACGAGATGTTCGACAACGCCCTCCACGCCACCCGCATCTCCATGACCCCCGCCGAGCGGCAGCAGTTTTACGAGAAGCACATCCGCCAGATGAGCCTGGCCATCGACCCGGAGGGGAACGTGACGATCGAGCTGAAGCGCTAAATTTTTATTTTTTATCTTGCTGAAAAGAAAAAGGCTGAGAACCGGAAAATGGGTTCTCAGCCTTTGTTTTCTCGTTTGGGTCAAGCCGTTTTGGTTTCGCTCAGCTTCTTCACTTCGTCCAAAGAAAGTCCGGACAGCGCAGAAATTTCCTCCAACGAAAGTTTTTGAGATTCCAGCATGCGAAGCGCAACCGCTTTTATGCCCTCTTGATAAGACTGTCGTCTCATGTCTTCCAAAATCTTGCTCATAATCGCGTTTCCCTCCTTGCTTTCCTTGAAGAATCTTGCCCGATCTGCTAACACAGTATAGCACATATCGGAGGGGTCTGTACAGGAAAAATCATGCATGAGCTTTCCGACCGGGGAATCGTCCCGATAGGACCCGTTCACATAGAGGATATGCGAACCATCCCCAAACCGTTTGCCGCTTTTGACAAAGCAACGCTCGATCTCATAGATAGCTTCCCCCAGGCCGATCACATCATTCTCTGTGATGAAGATGACATAGATTTCTGGCAGCGCCTCGAAGTCATTGCCCTTTTCCAGCAGATTCACGTCCATCATGCTGCTGTTATACCGTGCCCGTTTTCGGCCTGCGCCTTTGTCCGAGCGCTGAATTTCGATGTTGAATTTTCGCCCTTCGCTGTCGGTCGCCAGAACGTCCAGGCGGACGGAACGGTTGAGCAAATTTTCCACGAAGACCTGCGTTCGCACATCGACTACGTTCAGGTCCGGTTTGTCCAGCACGATCTGCAGGACCAGCTGAACGCACGCGGTGTCATTGTCAAAGCATTTGGAGAAAAAATCATCGTCTATCAGGCGCAGCTGGCGCAAGCGTGCCAAGTCCTCCTGCTGTTTTTGGTCCATCGTTTCTGTCACGGTCAAACACTTCGCCTACTTCCTTGTTTTGATACGATCTATCATAGCATAAAAGAGAACTTCCATCAAACTGTAGTTGGGATATCTTCCCCTTTCCTATCGTGGGAGAGGGGAAGATTACCCGTTGCAAAACACGGTGGGAGTTGCTATAATAAAATGAATCATGCTCTTTTCTGCCCAAGGGGCGGAAAAGCCGTGACCAAAGACACCGATGCACGGGAGGGGGAAGCCGCTTTGCGTCTGCGTACATTGGAATTGCAGGGCTTCAAATCCTTCCCGGACCACACCGTGCTCACTTTTGACCATCCTGTTACCGCCATTGTCGGCCCCAACGGCAGCGGCAAGTCCAATCTCTCCGATGCCATTTGCTGGGTGCTGGGGGAGCAGTCTGCCCGGACCCTGCGGGGGGACAAGATGGAGGACGTGATCTTCAGCGGGGCGCAGCTCCGCCAGCGGCTGGGGGCGGCCCAGGTCACCCTGCGGCTGGAAGACGAGACGGGCGGCGAAATGGCCGTGACCCGCCGGTATTACCGGTCGGGGGAGAGCGAGTACCTCTTAAACGGCAAGACCGTCCGCCTGCGGGACGTGCACGAGCGCTTCATGGACACCGGCCTGGGGCAGGAGGGCTACGCCCTCATCGGCCAGGGGAAGATCGACGCGATCCTCTCCGCCAAGAGCACCCAGCGGCGGGAGATCTTTGAGGAGGCCGCCGGCATCTCCCACTGCCGCCACCAGAAGGAGGAGACCCAGCGCAAATTGGAGCGCACGCAGGAAAACCTCACCCGCGTGGCGGACAAGTTAGAGGAGCTGGACCTCCAGCGAGGTCCTTTGAAGGCCCAGGCCGAGCAGGCCCAAACCTTCCTGGCCCTGCGGGAGGAGCTGCGGACGCTGGAAATTTCCCTCTGGATGGACCAGCTGGACAAGCAGCGGGCGCAGCGCCGCAAGCTCCAGGCCGACCGGGCGGCTGCCCAGGCCAGCCTCGCCGCCTGCACCCAGGAGACGGACCGGCTGTACGCCGAGAGCGAACGCCTGCTGCACGACCTGCGGGACCAGGAGGCCCAAGGGGAGCGCCTGCGCCAGCGGCTGCAAGCCGTCCGCCAACAGGCGGAGGAGAGCCGCCAGGCCTTGACCCTGCTTCGGGAGCGCCTGCGCACCGGGGACGAGACGGCCCGCCGCCTGCGGGACGAGCTGGCCCAGCAGGAAGCACGCACCGCCCACCTCCAAGAGGAGCAGACGCGCCAGGAGGACCGCCTGGCCCAGATGCAAAAGCAGGAGCGCAAACGCGCCGAAGCCATTGCCCGGACCGAGGAGCGCCTGGCCCGGACCCGAACCCAGGCCCGGCAGGCGCAGGCCGCCTGGCAGGAGACCCTGCGCCGGGAACGGGAGGCGCTTGCCGCCCGGCACCGAGAGGAACAGGCGGCGGAAGAGGCCTGGATGGCCTGCCGCCTGGAAGCGCATACCCTGGCCGCCCGGCAGAAGCTGTTGGGCGATCTGGCCAGCCAGCTGGAGGGCTACGCCAGGGGCGTCAAAACCGCCATGACCGCCGCCCAGCGGGGGGAACTGACCGGCGTGTTGGGGCCGGTGGGCCAGCTGTTTCATGTGGAGAGCCGGTACACCGTGGCCTTAGAGACCGCCTTGGGCGGGGCCATGCAGGACCTGCTCGTCGAGGATGAGCAGGCGGGCAAGGCCGTTCTCCGCCTGGTGAAGCGCCGGGACGGGGGGCGGGTGACCTGCCGTCCGCTGACGGCCCTGCGGCCGAATCCCCTGCGGGAGGCGGGCCTGGAAGAGACCCCCGGCTTTCTGGCGGTCGCCGCCGAGCTGGTGGACTGTGACGCGCGGGTCCGCCCGGCGGCACAGAGCCTCTTGGGGCGGACCGTCGTGGTGGACGACCTGGACCACGGCACGGCGCTGGCGAAGGCCCGCCGCTACCGTTTCCCGGTGGTGACGCTGGACGGGGAAATTTTACGCCCCGGCGGGGCCATGACCGGCGGCTCGGTCAGCCGAAGGGGAGGCATCCTCTCGCGGGGGGCCGAGGAAGCGGCCCTGCGGGAGAAGCTGGCCCAGGCGCAGGAGCGCTTGGCCGAAGCACAGCACACGTTAGAACACGCCCGGCAGGCCCGCCAACTGGCTGCCCAGACCCTGGACCGGCGGCAGGCCAACGGCCCGGACGAGACCATAGAATGGACCCGCCGCCAGCAGGCGCAGGAGGAGGACCTCCGCGCCCAGCGGGAGGAATGGGCCACCCTGCAAGGGACGCTGACCGCCTTTGCGCCCCTGCTGGCCCAGCTGCGGCAGCAGCTGGACACCGCCGACCGGGACAGGCAGCGGCAGGAGGATGCGCTCTCCGCCCGCCAGAAAGAGGTCTGGACGGCGGAGATCCACCAATTGGAAACGGCCTTGGACGAGCTGGACCAACAGGCGGAGCGCCTGACGGCCCAGGCAGACCAGGCCACCCAAGATAAATTCGCCCTGGAAAAACGCCGGGCCGACACGGACCGGGCCGCCCGGACGCAGAATACGTTACAGCTCAAGCTGCAGCGGGAGGCCGGGGCCGCCGAGCAGAAGGTCTTGCAGGCCGGGGCCGAGGAAAACCGTCTACTGGACCGCCTGTGGGACACCTACGGCGTGACCCACCAGGGCGCCCAGGCCATACGGCAGGACATCCCGGACGCGGGCCAGGCCCAGCGGCAGTGCGGCAGACTCAGGGATGACATCGCCGCCCTGGGCAACGTGAACCTGGGGGCTGTGGAGGAATTTCAGCGCGTGGAAGAGCGCTGGCAGTACCTCACAGACCAGAAGAACGATGTGGAGACCGCCCGGCAGGCGCTGGAAGGGGTCATCGACGGCATCACCCAGGAGATGGACCAGCGCTTCCGCACCGAGTTTGCCAAGATCCGGACGGCCTTTGCCGAGACCTTTGCCCGGCTCTTCGGCGGGGGCAAGGGGATGCTGGCCCTGGAGGACGAGAGAGACGCCCTGCACTGCGGCATCGACATCCAGGCCCAGCCGCCGGGAAAGCGGCAGCGGAGCATCAGCCTGCTCTCCGGCGGGGAGCGGGCGCTGGTGGCCATCGCGCTGTACTTTGCCATTCTGCGGGTCCGGCCCACGCCCTTCTGCGTGATGGACGAGATCGAGGCGGCGCTGGACGAGGCCAATGGGGCGCGGTTTACCCGGTACCTCAGAACGATGGCACACGAGACCCAATTCCTGCTCATCACCCACCGCCGGGAGACCATGGAGGCCGCCGATGTCTTATACGGTGTGACCATGGAGCGGCAGGGGGTCAGCCGGGTGCTCAGGCTGGACCTGGACCAGGCCGAGCGGCTGCTGGGGACGGAACATAGATAACAGGAGGCATTTCCCATGGGATTGTTTGATAAGATCAAAAAGCTGAACGTCTTCTCCGGCTTCTTCTCCGTGGACGAAGATTTTTTTGAGGAGCTGGAGGAAAACCTCATCCTCTCCGACATGGGCATGGACACGACCCTGGAGGCCGTGGAGACCCTGCGGGAGCGGGTGAAGGCCAACAAGATCAAGGAGCCGGAGGAGGTCAAGGCCTGCCTGCGGGAGATCCTGGTGGAGATGCTGGACGTAGGGCCCACGGAGCTGGAGCTGACGGACAAGCCCGCCGTGGTTCTGATGATCGGCGTCAACGGCGTGGGCAAGACCACCACCATCGGCAAGCTGGCGAATCTCCTGAAGAACCAGGGCAACCGGGTCCTGCTGGCTGCGGGGGATACCTTCCGCGCCGCCGCCGCCGACCAGCTGGCCATCTGGGCCGACCGGGCGAAGGTGGACCTCGTCCGCCACGAGGAGGGGTCCGACCCCGCCGCCGTGGTGTTCGACGCCATGAACGCCGCCCGCGCGAGAAAGACCGATGTGGTCCTGGTGGACACGGCAGGGCGGCTGCACAACAAGCAGAACCTGATGAACGAGCTGAATAAGATCCGCCGGGTCATCGACCGGGAGGGGACGGCCAGCTCGAAGGAAGTCCTCCTGGTGCTGGACGCCACCACGGGGCAGAACGGCCTCATCCAGGCCAAGCAGTTCGGCGAGAGCGCGGGCATCACCGGCATCGTGCTGACCAAGCTCGACGGCACCGCCAAGGGCGGCGTGGTCCTGGCCATTGCCAAGGAGATGGGCGTGCCCGTGAAGTTCGTGGGCCTGGGCGAGGGCATCGACGACTTGCAGCCCTTTGACGCCGTGGCCTTTGCCGAGGCCCTGGTGTAAATCCACAATTTGTGCGAAGTCTGGGGAAAGAAAGTGAAGATTTCCCTGTGCAGATAGAAAGGAGCGACCGATCCATGGCGCGTATCGACGGAAGAACCTACAAGGACCTGCGTCCGGTGGAGATCATCCCCGGCGTGAACAAATTTGCGGAGGGCAGCTGCCTCATCCGCTGCGGCAACACCCATGTGCTGTGTACGGCCAGCGTGGAGGAGCGGGTCCCGCCCCACGTCCCCTACGGCGAGGGCTGGGGGACGGCGGAGTATTCCATGCTGCCCCGCGCCAACCGGGAGCGCAGCCGCCGGGACGTATCCAAGGGCAAGCTCTCCCCCCGTTCGGCGGAGATCCAGCGCCTGGTGGGCCGCGCCCTGCGGGCCTCCATTGATAGGAAGGCTTTGGGCGAGCGGACCATCACCATCGACTGCGATGTATTGCAGGGCGACGGCGGGACCCGGACGGCCTCCGTCACCGGCGGCTATGTGGCCCTGGCCCTGGCCTGCCAGTGGCTGGTGAAGGAGGGTTATCTGCTCCGCTCCCCCCTGCGCACGGCGGTGGCGGCCGTTTCTGCGGGTATCGTGGACGACGAGCTGCTGCTGGACCTGTGCTATGAGGAGGACTCCAACGCCCAGGTGGACCTCAACTGCATTATGACCGAGCAGGGAGAGCTGGTGGAGATCCAGGGCACCGGCGAGGGCCGGGCCTTTACCATCCAGGAGCAGCGCCAGCTGGTCGACCTGTGCGCCAAGGGCATCGACGAGCTGCTGACCAAGCAGCGGGAAGCCCTGGCCCTGGCCGAAAAGCAGGCGGAGGAGGGCAGCCGATGAAAGTCGTTCTTGCCAGCCACAACAAAAAGAAAATGGTGGAGATGAAGACCATCCTCTCCGCCATGGGGGTGGAGGTCCTCTCCCAGGCGGACGTGGGGGTGGACTTAGAGCCGGAGGAGACCGGCACCACCTTCGCCGAAAACGCCGCCATCAAGGCCCAGGCCGTGATGGAAGCCACGGGCCTGCCCGCCATTGCGGACGACTCCGGGCTGATGGTGGACGCCCTGAACGGCGAGCCGGGGGTATACTCCGCCCGGTACGGCGGCCCTGGGCTGGATGACACAGGCCGGTGGCAGCTCCTGCTGAAGAACATGGAGGGCATCGAGAACCGGACCTGCAAGTTCGTCAGCGTCATCTGCTGCTGCTTCCCGGACGGACAGCAGCTGTCTGCGCGGGGCGAGTGCCCCGGCATTCTGGCCCACGGGCCGACGGGGGACGGGGGCTTTGGGTATGACCCCATCTTCTACCTCCCCGAACTGGGCAAGACCATGGCCCAGCTCACCCCCGAAGAAAAAAACAAGATCTCCCACCGGGCCAAGGCCCTGGCGGGATTCCAGAAAGAATGGGAGAAACAACATGGAACTGACCAGTAAACAGCGTGCCCAGCTCCGGGGGTTGGCCAACAGCCTCACCCCCATCGTCCACATCGGCAAGGAGGGCATCACCGAGGCGGTGGTGAAGCAGACCGACGAGGCCCTGGAGGCCCGCGAGCTCATCAAGTGCCGGGTGCTGGAGAGCGCCCTGCTGACCGCCAGAGAGGCCTGCGACGAGCTGGCCCAGCGCACCCGCAGCGAGGGCGTGCAGGCCATCGGCAGCAAGTTCGTCCTCTATCGCCAGAGCCACAACAAGGAGAAAAAGAACAAGATCGAGCTGGTGAAGGACAAGAAGAAACCGGCGGCACGATAACCAACGCACCAACGGGAGAGACCTCGAAAAGATATCTTTGACTTGGGAAAGGGTGGGATCACGGCATGAAAATTGGAATCTACGGCGGGACCTTTGACCCGCCCCATCTGGGGCACATGGAAGCGGCGAAAGCGGCGCTGGACCAACTGGGGCTAGACCGACTGCTCATCATCCCCGACCGGGAGCCGCCCCACAAGGACCTGGCGGCGGAGGCGGCCACGCCCCAGCAGCGCTTGGACATGGCGGCCCTCATGGCCGATGGCCTTGGCCCCCGCGCAGAGGCCTCCGACCTGGAGCTGCGCCGGGAGGGAAAGAGCTACACGGCCGACACCGTGGAGGAGCTGCACGAGCAGTTCCCGGAGGATGAGCTGTGGCTGCTCATGGGCACGGACATGTTCCTCACCGTGCAGAACTGGTACCAGCCGGAGCGCATCTTCCAGTACGCCGGGGTGGCGGCCTTTTCCCGCAGCCTGGAGGACAGCCAGGAGATGTTTGACCAGCAGAGCGAGTACCTGCGCGAGACCTTTGCCGCCCGCACGACGGTCATCGACCTGCCGCAGGTCACGGAGATCGCCTCCCGCGATCTGCGGCGGATGCTGGCCTCGGAGTGGACCGGGGGGAACGTGGACCCCGGACAGTTCCTCTGGACGCCGGTGTACGGCTACATCCTGCGGGAGCATCTCTTCGGGACCAAGGCCGACCTGAGCAAGCTCAGCGACAAGCATCTGCGGGCCGTGTCCTACTCCATGGTGAAGGCCAAGCGCCTGCCCCACATCAAGGGCATCGAGGAGACGGCCGTGGCCCTGGCCAAGTTCTGGGGCGTGGACGAGGAGATGGCCCGCCGGGCGGCGATCCTGCACGACTGCACGAAATACTGGGAGCTGGAGCCGCAGCTGGCCACCTGCGAAAAGTATGGGGTGGCGCTGGACGAGCTGGAGCAGACGAGCGTGAAGCTCCTGCACTCCAAGACCGGCGCGGCTCTGGCCGAGCATGTCTTCTGCGAGCCAAAGGAAGAGTGCGACGCCATCTTCAACCACACCACCGGCAAGGCGGGCATGACCAAGCTGGATAAGATCCTGTACTTAGCCGACTACATGGAGCCTACCCGCGACTTTGACGGCGTGGAGGAGCTGCGCCGCCTGGTCTGGGAGGACTTGGACCAGGCCATGATCCTGGGCCTGGAGATGAGCATTGAAGAGCTGAAGGAGCGGGGGGTGCCGGTCCACCGGAACACCCTGGCCGCGCTGGAGGATCTGCAAAGGAGGCAGCAGTGAAGGACCGATCTTTTTCCGAGGAAGAGCTGTGCCAGCGGGAGAAGGAAGAGCGCTCGCGCCGCCGCAAGCAGGAGCAAGCCTACCGGGAGGCCCAGCGGGGCGTCTACTCCCGCATCTACGAGGAGCAGGACGCCATGCCGGAGGACTATCGCCGTGCCCTGTGGGACGACCCACAGGACGAGTATGACGACTATGACGACGGCTACGACGGGGCGGACCGGGAGATCCACTACGACGCCTATTACCACGCCCCCCGCGACGAGGACGACTGGACCCGCGGCCCCTCGGAGGACTGGACGGACGAGCGCCGCCGCATCCAGGAGGAGCTGGGCGGCCGGCGGGACAGAACTGGCAGACAGCCCCTGGCCGAGGAGGACGATGAGTGGCAGCCGATCGTAGCCAGCCAGCGCACGGGTCCTCTGCCGGATCGGAAAGCCTACGAGGCCTATGAGGCCTATGAGGCGGAGGAGGAGGACGACGACGTGCCCCCGCCGCCGCCCCCCAGGAAAAAACGCCCCGGCACCGAGGGCGTTCCGGAAAGGCCCCGGCCCAAGAAGCGGAAGAAACGCAAACGCATCCTGCTCACCGTCCTGCTGGTGCTGCTGGCCCTGGTGGCGGCGGGCTTTGTGGTGCATCAAATTTACGTCCGGCCCCCGGACCTCCCGTCGGCCGGCAACACGGCCGGCCAGGAGACCGGCACCGACCCCGGCAGCATGGGGGTCGGCCGGAAGGAGGACGTGTACACCTTCCTCCTGGTGGGCCGGGACGACGGCGGCGGCGGCAACACCGACACCATGATGGTGGGCTGCTACGACGTGAAAAACGGCACCGTGGACGTTCTGAGCATCTATCGGGACACCCTGGTGGACGTGCCCTGGGAGATCCCGAAGATCAACTCCGTGTATAACCGGCAGGGGATCGAGGGGGTCCGGAAGCAGGTGAAGAACCTCATCGGCTACCAGCCCGACTACTACTTCGTGGTGGAGCTGGACGCCGTGTCTGAGCTGGTGGACGCCATCGGCGGGGTGGACTATGACGTGCCCTATAATATGGACTACGACGACCCCACCCAGGACCTGCACATCCACTACAAGCAGGGGATGCAGCACCTGAGCGGCAGCGACGCCGTGCGCGTGCTGCGCTGGCGGAAGAACAACAGCGGCGAGAAGCTCTCCGTGGGCGACGTGGGCCGCGTGACCGTGCAGCACTCCTTCCTCAAGGCCCTGGCCGGACAGATGGTCAGCCTGGGGAACCTCACGAAGATCGGTGAGATCGCCAAGATCGTGGACAACAACCTGGACAGCAACCTGAGCTACGGCGAGATGATCTGGTTCGGCGAGCGTGCCCTGGGCCTCGGCCAGGATGCCTTCCGCTTCCACAACCTGCCCGGCGACTACACCGGGACCATGTGGAGCCAGACCTACCGCAACTACCAATCCTATGTGTTCGTCAACGGCACCGCTCTGCGGGAGTTGGTGAACCAGTATATGAACCCCTATCTGACCGACATCACCGCGGACATGCAGCACGTGAGCCACGACACGACGGTGAACAACCTGCCCGTGGAGAGCGACAGCGCCGGAGAGACCGCCCCCACCGGCGGCGGCCAGAGTGCGTCTGACTAAATACAGACTAAATACAGAAATCATCCGGGCCAACGCGCCCGACGAAAAGAAAGGAATCGCCTATGACACCAAAAGAGATGGCGCTTCTGCTGGCCCAGGCCATGGACAGCAAGAAGGGCAAGGACATTCGCGTGCTGGAGACCGACGGGGTCACCACCCTGGCAGACTACTTTGTGCTGTGCAGCGGCAGCTCCGCCCCCCAGCTCAAGGCCCTGGCCGACGCCGGCGAAAAGGCCATGAAGGACCACGGCATCCTGCCCCACCACGTGGAGGGACACCGGGGCGGCACCTGGATCCTCCAGGACTACGGCGACGTGGTCGTCCACGTCTTCGACAAGGAGGCCCGCGCCTTCTATGACCTGGACCGCCTGTGGGCCGACGCCAAGACCGTGGACCTCAGCGACGTGCTGGCGCAGCCGGACGCCGAGTAAGTTGTTCCGCTCTATTTAATTTTGTCTTATCTTTGAATCAAACAGGAAAGCGTGATTTAGTTGAAATACGAGTTTAACCGCATCGAACGCAAGTGGCAGGACCGCTGGGCAAAGGCCGGCTGCTACCATGTCGTTACCGGCGACCCCAAGCCCAAGTACTACGCTCTGGTGGAGTTCCCCTATCCCTCCGGCCAGGGCCTGCACGTGGGCCACGCCCGGCCCTACACCGCCATGGACGTGGTGGCCCGGAAGCGCCGGATGGAGGGCTACAACGTCCTCTTCCCCA
>OKRW01002455.1_pt1 | contig 13381 bp, 6 predicted proteins | sample 1601151 | NCBI WGS metagenome assembly OKRW01 (sample SAMEA3541471, study PRJEB24748) | human gut metagenome | biome: human gut; feature: human-associated habitat; material: faeces | place: China | collected 2012 | reverse complement strand
TTACAAACCTACCCTTTTCTCTTTATCCTGCAAAACGTTTAGGACACTATTGGTTCTTACGTGAAGGATGAAAAATCTCCACGTGGGTATTCCTTTTTCCCACAAGCGTCCTGACAGATATGCACATCGGGATTATCATACGTAGCCTTGGATGGGTTCTGAAGCTTTGCCTAGTCGGCTACTTTTCAGTACCTTTGTCGGAGATTATGGTTAGTGGATAGGCATACCGCTCACTACACCTATGTGAGGTGTAGCGTACGTCACGCCACTCTAAGAGGGAATCAGGTGCAAGTCCTGAGCAAACCCGTTGCTGTAAAGCTCACCATAGGCTAAGGTGCCATCTAGCTAGATGAGACCACTGCCCCGCTAATGTTACTAGGGGTGGGAAGGAGATACCTTAGCGAGCTAAGCCAGAAGACCTGCCACAATCGTTGTACACATCAGCCTGCAACGTGGACTTTGCAGTACGATACGCTTCTAGCTAGGGGCAGCTCATATGAGCCCCACTTTGCACTAGACGACTAGGATAGATACTCCTAGTCTATAGCTCGTTGAGCCGTAAAGCTGTAGAGTCTACCACGCAGTACTGAGACAGTATTTTGGATTATCTAGACTCTATTGATATGAGACATATCTACTTGCTTGTACTGCACACCCTCACTGGTCTACTCCTCTTAGGTGTGGCGACACTCTCTGCGCAGGAGAGTCGCATCACGAAGGTGGTCGCTTACCACCCTGCTCCCGGACAATTTATGGGTAGCGAGGCGATGGCGAGCCAAGATGTCACCACTTATGCTGATCTTCTTCGCAAAGCGCAGCTGCGCCTTGTCGAGGAGCACACCTTCCTCTCCCTCGGTGGGTGGGGTGGGTACATTGTCGTACGCATTCAGCCTGCATTGGTCAACCAGCCTGACCAGGCGGACTTTGCCATACTGGGCAATGCTTTCATCGGCAATGCGGAGCCGGGGATCATCTATGTGAGCCAAGATGCCAATGGTAACGGACTAGCGGACGACCCGTGGTACCGCATCCGTGGCAGCGAAGACTATCGGAGCAACCTAGACTACACAATCACTTACTACAAGCCAAAAGATCCATACAACGACCCGATCGCCTGGAGCGACTCGGAGGGAGAGTCGGGACTCATACCGCGTAATAAGTACCACACGACCAATAGCTACTATCCGCTCTGGGAGGGTGATAAAGTGACCTTCACGGGTGTCCGCCTGCCTGACTGTATGAAGCTAGATCCTGCGAGTGGGCAGTGGCACTCTGAGCCTTACGCTTATGGCTATGCAGACAATCATCCCAACGACTCCTCGGGTAGCCACATTGATATAGATAGTGCGGTCAATGCTACGGGTGAGCTGGTACACCTAGATCGTATCGACTTCCTTAAGGTGCAGACGGGCGTCCACCAGCAGACTGATGTGACGGGAGAAGTGTCGACCGAGTTTGCGGGCATCAGGCCTCTCGCTCAGGGCACCAGCATCGTCTCCCCCACAGCGACGCCCGCAGTACGTCTCTCCTATAGCGACAAGCAGCTACAGATCGAGAGCGAGGTGAGCGGTACGCTATACCTATATAATATAGATGGGCAACTGATTCTAACGCATCCGCTCTCTGTGGGTCGTACTATGGTCGCTTTGCCCGCTATGGGCGATTGCTATGTCGTACTCTTAAGCCTAGAGGGCGGAGCTACGACATCTTATCGTATATGCAGACAATAACAAACTATATATTCACTCAATTACTATGCAAAGAACAGTAACGACAACGCTCCTACTACTCTGCTGGTTACTCCTGCCACCGATCGTGTGGGGACAAGAGGACAACGAACTCTTGATGCCCACGTCGACCTATGGCAGTAACGAGCATAAGGTGGGAGACACCCCGCTGATCCTCTACGATAGTGGAGGAGTCGATGGCAATGCTCAGGCATACAAAGGAGGCAAGATTGTCTTCATACCAGAGCAAGCTGGCAAATGTATCGAGATAGAGATACAGGAGCTTGCCTTAGACAATCAAGACGAGCTTTACATCCTCGAGGGAAGTGCATACTTTACTCAGTATGGATCTCCTAACGAGAAGGACATTATCAGGAAGTTTACCAAGGAGGATAGACCAACGCTGCCCCTTAAGCTTCGCTCTAGTGGCAAGTCCGGTCAGATAACGATCGGCAGCAAGACGAAAGCTAATCCAGGTGCTGGCTTTAAGATTATCGTACGCACGGTCGATCAGCCTGTCATCAAGGTTACCTCTGTCCTTGAGGACAAGAGTGCTAGCCACGACCCCTACATCGGTGAGCAGTCGCTCATCGTCTCTAACCTCAAGATTACAACCGAGGGACTAGCCAAGGCTCCCCAGCTGACGGCTCTGCACTATAAGCTCAGCGAGACAAAGCTGAGCGACATTACGGCCATATACCTCTACGAGGCGAACAGCCGTAAGCCCAAACAGCTAGACGCTGACAAGCTACTCGGCAAGACGACCGAAGTCTCTGCCGAAGGTACGATCACGCTCTCTAAGGAGTACACGCTCTCTGAGCCTAACTATGATCTAGTTCTGGTCGTTGACCTTAAGAGCGACGTGGCGGCTGGTAGCCGTATCGATATCGCTACGACGAAGGTCACGACGACCCTGGGCGATCACGAGGTGACGCTCGAAGAGCCTAAGACGCTCACCGTGGAGGATGCCTATGCACTCGCTAAGACTCCGAAAACCTATACCATAGGTGATAAGTCTCTGACACTATACGATGATGGCGGTAAGTATGAACCGATCAGCGAGAAGTTTGATGGATACGCTGTATTCAAGCCTGAGACTGCTGGCAAGGTGATCCAGGTAGACTTTACAAAGCTAGATCTCTTTAGCTACTCTTCGATCGGTCGTGCCGATCTCGTTGAGGTGTACAATGGTTCAGAGGTCAATGCAGAGAACCTCATCATCAAGCTCAACAAGGAGACGGCTTACAAGGCAACTTCGACAGCTCCTGATGGTAGTCTGACGATTCGACTCGTAACGAATACGGGGACTCCCAAGGCGGGATTTGAGGCACTGGTCTCTCAGATCGCTCCTCTGCCTATGGCGGTCGACTCGCTCTCGGGTAGAACCATCGAGGTCGACACCTTTGCGATGCCCATCAATGCGGGCGTCCAGCAGGTTGGTATGGTTGCCTTCACGCTCGTTGCTAAGGGGACCAAAGACCCTATCACACTACAGCGTCTAGACCTAAGCTCAATCAGCAAGACGACAGATGTAGCTCAGGTGGCTCTCTACTACAGTCCTATCGTAGATGACTTTACGAAGGCTAAGGAGATTGCCCGCTGGGACTTTGCCGAGGCACTCACTGCCACACTCCCCACGCCTCAAGTACTGCGTGAGGGGGCTAACCACTTCTACCTAGCTGTAGACCTCCAGGAGACTGCGAGCAAGGGAGGTAAGGTCAACCTATCCATTGACAAGCTCCATCTCTCTGCAGGCGAGAAGACGCTACCCGAGCAGGAGCGCACCCGTACGGAGGCTCTAGAGGTTATGAATAAGATGGTGCTCACCCTCGGTAAGCATCATGTCAAGGTATACGAGCCTTGGGACTTTACGCCTCAGCTCAAGCACAGCCTTACCACGGGATATGACACTGATGCAGGCGAGCGTAGCGTCACCTTTGAGGCGACCGCTCCAGACAATGTCATCCAGCTAGATATCAATGAGTGGGACTTCTACTACTCCTCCTGGGGTAGCAAGCCTACGCTCCGAATTTATGACGGCGAGGATGCCACGGCTCCTCTGCTCTTTGAGCTAAAGCCCGATCGGGATGCCTACAAGACGAAGCCTGCCGACTACATTCGCTCTACGCAAAAGGCTCTGACCTTCGTCTTTGACGCTAAAGGTGCATCAGGTTCGCTAGGCTGGCGTGGTCAGGTCAGGCAGTACCTACCACAGGATATGAAGGTTGACTCATCCGCTGCAAGGCAGCTCGAGCTACCTTTCATCGCTGTCGGATCAGAGATGAACTCTGTCTTAGCTCTTGACCTCCATACGACTGGAGACCGCAATCCGATCCATATCGATGGTCTCACGGTGGACCTCAAGGGTGGCGCTCCTCAGATCGAGCGAGTAGCTCTCTACGCCGCTACGGCTGAGGGTACACTCGATGCGAACAAGCTCATCGCAGCTGCTCAGGTAGAGCCAACGATGAAAAGCGTAGACCTACCGACCGACTCACTGCAGAAGTACGGCACGCTGAGGGAGTTTGCCAATAGCTACATCCTCGCACTAGACATTCGCAAGGATGCTCCAGCAGCTGACAGCATAGACGTGGCTATCGCCAAGCTAACTGTTGCTGGTAAGCTTATTGATGTTCGCAACGCTGATCCTAAGGGATCGTACAAGCTGGTCAACATCTTCAACCACCCATCATCGGGTGACAATAAGGTGGTGACCGTCACCACGCCCCTATCGTACTACGACGAGGGCGGTCCCAATGGCAAGGTGCTCAAGAACACAGGGTCGTACGTGACCTTCCTCCCAGCCCATGAAGGCGAAGTGGTAACCCTCACGATCGACTCAATAAATCTACGAAGAGCCACCTTCGGCATCTACTCAGGACGTGACCATACAGATGAGAGCAAGCTGCTCTCCACAGGAGATAACAATATACTCAAGCAGACTGGTGTCAGAACCTTCACCTCGCAAGAGCAGGACGGCTCTCTGACGGTCTACTTCAAGGGTTCAGACACTTACACTTTCGGGTGGGCTGCTCGTGTAGAGAGCGTCAAGCCTCGCGACCTCTTCGTCGAGAAGGTCTCCGCCGTGGCTCTCCCCGCAGACAAGCAGGGTGTACTCTCGGGTAGCTCACTGCCCGCTGTACGCATCGACCTAACCACCGCTGGTGAAAGGGGTAAGACGACCCTCGAGAAGCTACAGCTAGAGATCTCTAGCGAAGGCATCGAGGAGCTCGCACTCTACGCTACGGGAGCCATCAATGAGTTTGACGAAGCTCATCTGATAGCGACGGCCAAGCCACAAGCTACGCAGACGGAGGTCATCTTTAAGTTTGACCCCGCCGATACACTGACACTACCACGCACGCAGTACTACTGGGTCAAGGCTCAACTCGCTGGCGACCTCAAGGCAAGCACACCTATCTCGGTTACTGCCAAGAGTGTGACCGTCGGAGGTACCAAGTACGAGGTGAAGCAGGAGAAGCCCTTTGACACGAAGACGCGCCAGGGCGGACTCCAAGGCACGCTCCGTGTTGGCTCTAGCAGTGCCGCCTCCTACAAGAGCTTAGCTGCAGCTGCTAAGGATCTAACCAAGCAGGGTGTCTCTGGTGCCGTCACCGTAGAGGTGGAGCCGGGTGAGTATCCCGAGACAGTTCTCCTAGAGCGTGTCCCCGGAGCCTCAGCCAAGAACAGCATCACCATCGTGGGGCTCGGCAATTCTCGTGACGAGGTTGTTATCTCTGCCAATGGTTACAATAAGCCTACGGGACCAAATGCTTATCGTGAGTATTATGGTGTGATGACCGTACGCAATACTCCCTACGTGACGCTGCGCAATATGACGATCCACTCGACAGACCTCGGATTCCCAACGATGGTCTACGTTCAGGAGAACTCATCGCACTTCACGATGGACAATTGCCATGTCTACACCAAGAACACGAGCAATACTAACTACAATATGTCTCCGCACCTTGTCAAGATTGAGGCGGCCAGCAATCCACACGCTCAGAGCTGTGATGTCTTGGTTGAGAACTCGCTCTTTGAGGGTGGACACATTGCTCTACAGATTGGAGGTACCAGTACTGTAGCCAACCCCGTGGGTAAGGGCTACACGGTACGCAACAACCGCTTCGTAGATCATAGTGGCAAGGCTATCTATGTCATTCGTTCCTCCGAAGTCCTTATCGAGGGCAACGAGATGGTACAGCAGATCGCTCCTCAGAGAGAGTACATCGGTATCGATGCGACCTTCCACACGGATGCTAAGATCATCGGCAATGACTTTGACCTGACACAGCCCGAGGCCTATAAACTCAGTTCACTACACGGCATCTCTGTCCGTTCGGTGCTGGGCGAGGGACTACTCGTTGCCAACAATGTAATCCGCATCACGCGTGGCTCTTCTGATAGCCGTGCCTTTAAGGCGAGCAAGGTGACGGGACTGAACTTTGTCTTCAACACCGCTATAGCTCGTGACGGCAAGAGCACAGCACTCCTTATGCTCAACGGAGATATCGCTTCGTCTCAGCTCTCTGACAATATCCTACAGAACCGAGACGGTGGAGGCATCCTCTTTAGCAATCAACCGCTTCCCAACGAGCAGCTCACTTGTGATCGCAATGCGCTCTACACTTCTGACAGTGAGGGTGTACTGATCACCGCCAAGGGGACAAAGTACGACGCAACCAACTATCAGGAGGCGACAAAGAGCACAGCATCCAAGGTCGTAGAGGTAGCCTTCGTCTCTGACAAGGTACTCTACCCGAAGGATATGACCGTACTACCACAGGGTGCTCCGCACGCTGCTGTCACGACGGACATTCTCGGAGCAGCTCGTGACAAAGAGCGCCCGACTGTTGGAGCTTATGAGCAAGATCCCAATGTAAGTGACGAGGCTCCCAAGCTCATCAACAAGAAGGTAGTCCGTGCACTGCATCAGTCCGCTACGATTTCTGTCGAGCCAGACCAAATGACGGACGTCTACCTGATGACGATTGCAAAGGGCGAGGAGGCTACGACAGCTCCAGATGCCGCTACGATACGAGACAAGGGCAGACACTTCACTGCTCTTGGCAAGCGTGCGACTGAGTTTACCATCATGGGGCTAGAGCCTGAGACCACTTATGAGGTCTATGGACTTCTCCATGGTACGCTCAATAATAAGGATGCCGAGCCTGAGCTCCTCTTTACCTTTACTACCAGCTATATGCCTACGCAGGTGGCTACCTTTGAGAAGGACAACCGCACCATAGAGGGTGATGTCGTCTACTCAGGGACCAATAGCTTCGCAGGGGTCAAGGTCGTCGAGGACTTCACCCGCTCACTCAATCAGATTGCTGAGATGGCGGGCGATAAGGTGACCATCACCGTGACAAACTCTAAGGGCAAGATACCACAGCGAGGCTTCTCGCTCATGGCCGACCGCCCCGTCTATATGCGCATCGATGGCGGTACGCGTATCACGCTCCCCGCTACTGAGCAGGAGTGGGCATACGTAGACCTCGCTCAGAGAGGCGACATCCGTGAGGTGACCCTCGAGAGCCGAGGTAAGCTATGGATCGACGACTACAACGGCGACGCCCTCGCTATGCAGCTTGCAATCGCTCCCGTAAGCATCAATCTCGGGCAGCAGGCTCAGCTGACGGCTGAGGTAATCCGTGGCGTGGCTCCTTATAGCTACGAGTGGTCACAGGGCGACTCGCTACAGACTGTCTCCGTAGCTCCTACGCAGACGACACGCTACAGTGTCACTGTGACGGACGCTGCTGGTAGCCAAGTCACCGAGAGCGTCTATGTTTACGTCAATGGACTACACGGCGAGGCGATGGTGGCAACCTTTGAGGAGGAGCCACTCTCTAGCGAAGAGCCGTACAGCCAGAAGGCTCCATTCGGTAGCGGCTCGTTTGCTTTCTCCAACAGCTACAATGCTGAGTGGAATAGCTGGAGCGGCTTTGCCCTAGCAGCTAGTGCTGATACGACCTACACGGGCGACTTGACGCAACAATACAACAACGTCGTCGGTGGTGGTCAGGAGCTGGAGGGTAAGTCCAAGCAGTATGTCGTGGCTTACTGTCCTGGCGACAATCCAGCATGGGGTACCTACAATCCCGTCGTCACGGTTATGCCTAGCAGCGACCGCAAGGTGCAGCTCGAGGGTGTCTATCTGACGAACACGGTCTGGGTCAAGAGCTTTGCTACCAAGGGCGACAAGAACTTCGGTCGTCCCGCCTTTGAGGAGGGTAGCTTCTTTATCGTGACCATCACGGCTGACAATGGTAAGAAGGTCGAGGTACCACTCATCGACTATCGCAATAAGAAGCGCGAAGTGGTCAACGACTGGAAGTGGGTCGATCTCTCCTCTCTCGGTGAGGTCAAGACACTCAAGTTCTCGATACAGTCGAGCGACAGCTATGCGCCTAGCTACTTCGCTATGGACAACCTGCACATCAAGCAGGATGCCTCTGCAAAGCCCGCCAAGGAGCAGATAGCTCTCGAGGTGATGGCAACCACCGAAACGACAGCACAGGTACGCTGGCAGGCGCTCCCCACGCAGGTGAGCTACACGGTAAGCTATCGCCCCGCAGGTGCTGACGCTAGTGCGACGCAGACGATGCGCCTCGATCCTACGCAGCAGCTCCGCTCGCTAGAGCTTCGTGACGGTTATGTCTACACAACCCTCGAGGGGCTGCAGATGGGTACACGCTATGATGTATCTGTCGAAGCAACTATCATGCCAGCTATGCAGGTTGTGGCTCAGGGTAAGACCACCTTCACGACTCAGGCTATCGATGGTAAGCTAGATGCTAAGCTCGTCGCAGGCTCACTGCAGGCTCAGAGCTTCTCCATCTCCTTTGCCACAATTGACAAGGCTGAACGCTATATGGTCGAGCTGGCTAAGGTGGACAAAGAGGGTAACGCTACCGCTGGCGATATCATCAGCATTGCTGCTGACGGCTCGCCTCTAGGCGAACTCTCACCACTCCAGGGTCTGCCCACGCTACAAGATGGTCGCATCACGCTACCGTTCGTTGACCTCAGCGAGCAGACCGCTTACCGTGTGACCGTATCAGCTCGCAGAGGCGAGATGACACTCAACTCTGAGGAGCTCATCATCGTCACCCCACAGGCGACGGCGCTTGCCGATATCGACGGCGAGACCGGACGTGTCATAGCTACCCCCGAGGGTATCCTCGTGATGGGTCTACAGGGTGCGACCATCGAGCTCTACACAGCTAGCGGTGCTCAGGTAGGTCACTACCAGATCACTGAGCCTGAGCAACTCATCGCTGAGCCATTCCAGTCTGGTGTCTACATCGTCGCAGCTCACAAGGCGGGCGAGGTCAGCACCTTCCGACTGATCCTCTAGCGATAAGCTCTAGACGGAGCTAGCGCTCCATAAACTTCGTAGCCCCACTCGGTCATCGTACCGGGTGGGGCTACTGTTTGTAAAAAGGTGGGCTAGTTGGCTTTTAGCTAAAAGCACTAGTGCCATAAGCCAACAGCTAATCTCTAACTCTTCGTCCTTTGCTCGACAATCTTATGGGCGAGGTCTTGCCACTGCTCGCTCTTCTCGTAGAGCTTGCAGCTTCCCTTAGGCACACGGAGCGTGCGGGGCGTACCAGCTACACTAAAGAAAGCCATCATACCGACCTCTATCTGTGCGGGATCAGTCGCTTGGAGCTCCACATCGCGGAGCTTATCGCAGAAGGCAAACGCTATGTCACCAATCTTACGTACCCCCGCAGGTATCTTTAAGACTTCGAGGTACTGGGCATCGTAGCAAGCGTATTCAGCGATCTCTCGCACCGTGTCGGGAACTTTGTAGAAGTCCTCATACCTCCCTGCGGGGTACTGGATCAGCTTCGTCTGCTCCTTATTATATAGGACACCATCGACAGAGGAGTAGTATGGGTTGCTCGAATCTACCTCAATCTCGAGGAGCGCCGTACAGTCGTGAAAGGGGGCGACCCCGAGACGCGTCGTCTGCGGTGGCAGATACATGTAGGTGAGACAAGAGCAGCGGGCGAAAGCATACGACCCCACCTCCTCTAGATGATCTCCCAGCGTTACGTCCGTGAGAAAGTAGTTGCTCGCAAAGGCTAGACTCGCAATCTTGCGCACCTCCTCAGGCAGTGTAAACTCCTGCTCCTCCTTACCCGCTGGGTAGTGTAGCAAGACACTCATGTCCTTACTATACAGGATGTTGTCCTGTACGACAAAGTACTCACTCTCAGGGGCTACGGCGATCTGCGTCATAGCTAGGCAGTCCGCAAAGACCCCATCACCTAGACGCTCTACCGAGGCGGGGATCAGCACCTCCGTGAGATCGCTACAGTTGCTAAAAGCCATCTCTTCAATCACCCGAATGCCCTCCGAGAGCGTGAGACTGCTGAGCCTGATGCACCCATTGAAGGCGTTGTCCCCGATCTCCTGCACATTGCTCGGGATGACCAACTCTTGGAGAGCCGTACCCGTAAAAGCACTACGATCGATCCGCTCCACCGTGTCAGGCAGGTCGAGTGCCCTAAGAGAGAAGCACTCGCTAAAAGCAAAGGCTCCCACACGCTTGAGTCCCGAAGTTAGCTCCAGTATCAACAGATCGCTACAAGACTCAAAAGCACCCTCGCCAATCTCCGTGACGCTCCCTGGGATCGTCACAGCCTCTAGGCTCTGGCAACAAGCGAAGGCACTCTCTCCGATCTGCGTCACCCCCTCGGGTATCTCAACGCTCTTGAGCGCTGTGCAGTCGTAGAAGGCGTAGTCACCGATACGGGTGACTCCCTCCTCTAGCACGATCGACTCGATCTGCTCTCTGAACTCTTGCCACGGGGTTTCTGCAATAGGGTAGTCGGGTATAGCGCCCGCACCTGATAGCGTGAGCAACTGCTCCTTGGGGTCGTATAGCCACGAGAGCTGCCCCGTCTCACCGCTCTGTGGAGTCTTGATTTTACTCATTGATTTAGTCCTTATTTGAGACTGTTGCATAAAGGCGAATCGCTGTGTTGCTTTCGGGATTCGGCTTCGGTCACATACGGAGGTATGCTCCCTTCAGACCTCACCCTCAGCGCCTTGCGCTTCATCCTTTCTGCAAAGTCTCTATTTATTTAGTTGGATGATCCACTCGGCGATCAGTTCCAGCACCTCGGGAGCGATCGTCTCATTGATCTGATAGTATTCGCTCACGGCTCCTGTCGTCGCATGCTGGAAGAGGTGGTTCAGCCCCTCCAGCTTGCGCACTTGTCGTGGTGTCCCCGTCGGGAGACTCTGCTCGATGATCGCTAGATGCTTGTCCGCCAAAACCTGCTGGTCTAGCGAACCATTGAGTGCCAGCACAGGACAGTGCGTCTGCGCTATATCACCCTTCGGATCATACTGCGTGAAGTAGATAAGCCAAGGGCTCAGCCCATCGGCAACCTTCTTGAGCTCCAAAACCAACCCAATCGGAAGTTGATAATGTCCCTCCGACAGCACCTCGGTGACCAATGCCTCGCCACGCAAGTCGCTCTGAGCTGCTAAGTCAAAGGTCGCCATCGTAGCTCGAAGATACTCTGTGCGAAGCTCTTCCGACAGCCCCGCCTGAACAAGGCTAAGATCCATCTGGTCTTGCAAAACCTCCTTGCCTGGTAGCGTGCTACCCGCTAAGCTAATGATGAAGTCAGGGATGCCACGGGCTGCTAGTATGAAGGCGATGGTGCCTCCCTCGCTATGTCCCAGCACGCCCACCTTGTCGAAAGCTTTCCGACCACGTAGGTAGTGGACTGCCGCTGCAGCATCGTCCGCTAGCGTTGCGGTAGTCGCCTCGGCGACACTGGCCGAGTCAATATCATCGTGATAGCCACGGTCGTCGTAGCGCAGTGTCGCTACGCCATGCCGTGCCAAGTAGTCCGCCAGCACAGCAAAGGGCTTATGCTCCGCAAGAGTCTCATCGCGATCCTGTATGCCCGAGCCAGAGACAAAGAGCACGACCTGCTCCACACGGCTCCCCACCTGATGCCCGACAGGGTAGGTGAGCGTGCCGTGGAGCGGTTCCGTGCCGTTGTAAAAGGTCACTTCCTCCGTTTCGTAGGGGTAGGGGGGCTGTGGTGTCTGCGGACGATCAGCCTTGGCGGGCTTGCTGGCTCGTACGAGTGTGAGCGGTAGCGACATACCGCCCTGAGCGAAGGTTCCCACGATGGTGTCGCTACTCGTTAGCTTCCCCTCATAGCGAATGTATAGATTCGGTATGGTGATGACAACCCCCTCGGCAAGCTCGATCGTAGCCTCGATACCAGTCGCCATCTGCGACGGACTATCCATCGTGCAGCAGACACGCTCTTGCTGATCCTTGAAGATGTTGAAGCGGAGTGGCAACTCCGATCCTGAGACTTGTAGCGCTCCCTCCCAGATGCCGAGAGGAGGCGCCTGCCTTGTCTCTTGTTGCGCTGATAGGAGTAGTGCTCCACAGAGATAGCAGCAGAGGAGTATGAGTAGTTTGCGGATTGAGGTCATAGGTTTAGTTATAATGGTTCTGTTTCGCTTAGAGTCCGTGTACTTTGTTGGGGTTGGCTTTGATAAACTCCTTCCAGCTCTTGGCGCTCACGTTGGACGTAGCCACCGCATTAGAGGTTTGCAGGAAGTGACAGTAGGCGACCGCCAAGCCGTCGGTCGCATCGAGCTTCTCCGGCATCAGTTCGGCGGGAATGCGCAGCACCCGCTGTAGCATCGTCGCGACCTGCTCTTTGGAAGCTTGCCCCGTACCGGTGATCGCCTGCTTGACACGCATCGGCACATACTCTGCGATGGGTATGTCTCGGCTCAGAGCAGCCGCCATAGCGACCCCCTGCGCCCGTCCCAGCTTGAGCATCGACTGCACATTCTTGCCATAGAAAGGTGCCTCCAGAGCCATCTCGTCAGGGAGGAACTCATCGATCAGCCCCGCCACACGGCTATAGATACGCCCTAGACGGGTGTAGTGATCCTCGTATCGGCTCAGCTCGATCACCCCCATGGTGAGCATCTCGGCCTGTTGCCCCCGTACGGAGAGCAGCCCATAGCCCATCACGATGGTGCCGGGGTCGATGCCTATCAGGATGCGCTCGCCACGTGACTTGCTCATAAGGCGATCTGTCTCATCGGGGTGACATGGTATAGGATGCGCTCGCCAAAGGTCTTGCCCAGCAGCTCCAGTCGCTCGCATAGTACCTCAGAGAGATAGTACTCTAGATCTCGCTCCTGCTCTAGAGAGATGAGCAGAGCTAGGACCATATCGTCCATCGGCTGCGCCATCTCCACGACGGGCGCCTGTGCCATCACCTCCAGGAGATCAACCTGCGCCACGCCCTCATCGCCACGGAGCTGTGGCACCAGCGTAGTGCGTAGGAAATTGTCTAGGAGCTGATACTCCTGAGCTTTGATAAAGAGAGAGACGTTGACTCGATACATAGGATATTGTCTTTGATCTATAGCGGTGCGCTCGAGAGCCACCCCGAGGTATGATGCAAAGATAACAAAAATGCCCCTGTGGAGACTGTTGCATAAAGCGCACATTCCAGTGTCAAGTGCAACACACTTACAAATGTAGGGAAAAAACTTCATGGGGAGTTTTATAGCCTAGTTTTTTGCAGGGCTGACGCATTATAATTCCATTTCGAAGATTTCCTCAGGAGTCATACGTG